>Ga0180301_10002312_pt1 | contig 14969 bp, 11 predicted proteins | sample GuaBasSediGuay16_FD_121797 | JGI IMG/M metagenome (GOLD analysis project Ga0180301, IMG submission 121797) | Subseafloor sediment microbial communities from Guaymas Basin, Gulf of California, Mexico - Guay16, Core 4569-2, 12-15 cm | ecosystem: Environmental > Aquatic > Marine > Hydrothermal...
TGTTATTGTACCGTCCAGGCGCTGTTCTTTCTTTACGCTCGGTTATGCTCGAGTTTGAGGCGGTCTATAACGGATTGCCCGTATGCTCATTGTGTCTGTTTTTTGAAACAGCTAAACTGATACCAGAAATCTAAACTGATACCCTTTCGCTCGTCAAGAGCCATAACACTCTCGGCAAGCCAAATCAACCCTCCCCTTGGTCTCACCCCTACGCTAACTTTAGGATATCATCACCTTACAGCCTTTGGACAAGCACCTCCGCAAAGAAGCTTTCGTTTGACAAATCAAAGAAAATAACATAGCCTCTCGCAGGGAATGGGCACAAACTGGCAAGGAGGCATGGATGATGGAACCTGTTCTAACCAAGATCGCCGTTATCGGGATGGGTTATGTTGGCATACCTGTGGCTGCCCTCCTCGCGGACCAGGAAGGTTTTGATGTAACCGGTATCCAACGGCGATCTCAGCGTTCTGGATGGAAAATAGATGTATTAAATGCAGGCAGGTCGCCCTTCGAAGGGGAAGAACCTGGACTGGACAAACTCATCAGGAAGGTTGTTCAAAAGAAAAGCTTCAGGGTAACGGATGATTTTTCGGCAATCAAGGATATGGACATCGTCCTGATCGATGTGCAAACACCCACCGATGGTCCGGAAAATTTACCAAGATATCTTTCCCTTAAAGAAGTCTCCAGGCACGTTGGTGCCTATATGAAAAAAGGAGCGCTTGTAATAATCGAGTCAACGGTGGCACCCGGCACGACACAGTACGTTGTGCAACCCATACTGGAGAGAAAATCCGGGCTCAAGGCAGGTCAGGATTTCTTCCTTGCATATTCTTATGAGCGACTCATGCCCGGTCATCTGCTCGATTACATCAAGAACCTTCCCAGGATCGTAGGGGGGGTGAACAAGCAAAGCCGTGACAGGGCGGTTGATATGTACAGGAAAATCGTCAAGGCTAAAATTTTGTCCACGGATATACTAACAGCCGAGGCATCCAAGACGATAGAAAATGCATATCGAGACGTAAATATCGCCTTCGCTAACGAGATGGCACTGGTGTGTGAAAGTCTGGGAATCGATGTCTATGAGGTGCGTGAGCTTATCAATTCACGGGCCGAACGCCATATGCACCTGCCAGGCATTGGCGTGGGTGGGCATTGTCTTCCAAAAGATACATGGCTTCTAAATTATGGGGTGCAAAGATACGGGAAGTTCGCCATAAAACCTGAGTTCGTTCGACTTGCCAGGAAAATAAATAACTCTATGCCGGTCCATGCCGCACAGATGGTTAAAGAAGCCCTTTCATCCAAGGATATTCAGCTCAGGGATGCCAAGATCGCTCTATTGGGTGTCGCCTATCTTGAAGATTCTGACGACATCCGCAATACCCCCGCCTACGATCTCATCCGGGAGCTTGAGGCCTACGGTGCCGAGGTCGTGGCACATGATCCATATGTGCAAACCTTTCCTGAAGCCGAACTGAGCCACGATTTGAATCAGGTGGTAAAAGGGGCTGACTGCATCGTGATCTCCACCGGACATAAGCCGTATTTCAATATGAACCTGAAAGAGTTAAAATCCCTTATGCGTACACCAATTATTGTTGACGGCCGAAATGTCCTCAACAGAGACAGCGCCGAAAACTCAGGCTTTCTTTATAAAGGAATCGGCAAAGGTTAAGCCACGAATATGTGACTATGGACGCACTCAGCGCTATTATAAAACGTGTCCAGCAAAAGAAGGAAGATTATGCCACCTATGCATTTGATAATGTGCAAATGACGGTGTTAAACACCTTTTTTGACCTTGCACAGGAATATGACCGTGTGGAGAATCTTTACTTGGTAATTGTTGGGGTGCCTCGCGTCTTCTTTGGATTGGAAAGTAACCTATTTCTGATAGACCCAAAGACAGATATGATAAAATGGGCAGCAAACAGTAATACAGGCCTGAAATCCCCGGAGGATAAGGTCCCTCGCTACATTAGAATCACACGTGCTCCATATATGGAAGCCGACGCATATATAGTGCCCATCCATGGCAGAAAGACACATGCAGGCTCCATCGTTTTCCAGAAGCCACGAGATATTATTGGAATATTTGAGGTCAAGCAGGCCAGCCACCTTCCACAACCGAAGCTTTTTTTTCTCCAAAAGTATGTCAACCGAATAGGCTATAACCTGTACAACAAATTTCTTGCCGAACAGAGTATCCAGCACCTCAAGTTCATCAACAATTTAGTGGCGGATATGGAGCACAATGTAATCGCCCCTAATATTTACTATAAGTATTACTTTAGAAAGATCCGGAAATATCTGAACACAGGTAAGGAAATCGAGAGTGAGCTTGACAAACTTCTTGATGAACTCAAGTACAAGCATCCAGAGGTATACGCCCGCATCGCCGAAATACACGAAAGAATGATCGTAACTAACAGGGCCATGTTCAGCGATCAGGAAAAAATCGAGCAACATTATAAACACACCAGTCTTTTTCTGGAAACCTTGTTTCGCCCGGATCACTTTGTTTATGGTGAATACATCCTGAAAAAAACCTCATGTTACCTGTGGCGCGATATTGTAAAACCCCAGCTTCAACGATACAGGGATCGCTTTCTCAAACAGGGTATCGCCATTAACCATATCCTGGAGGACCTCGAAGAGGCTGAAGACATTCAGGTCAGGGTAGACAAAGGGCTGTTGGCTCAAGTGGCGGATAACTTCCTTTCAAATGCTGTAAAATATGCTGAACCGATCACCGACGCCTCGGGAAAGGCGGTTAAAAAGGTTGATTGCAAGATGAAGCTCTTGAAAAACTTTCTGGGAAAGGGGCATGATGCCGCCCGGTTCGATGTGTTTACTTCAGGACAACCGATCGGCGAGGATGATGCAGCCAATATATTCGAGGAAGGTTTTCGGCTTGGCCAGAGCGAGGCTGGGCAAGGCACAGGACATGGACTTTATTTTGTAAAAAACGTGATTGAAGTTCACGGCGGAACCGTTGGTTGTAAAGCGGAAGAGACGGGAAATGACTTTTATTTTATTATTCCTGTCACATAACAGAAAAGTTGTCTCATGGTTTCTCGCCATCATTGTTTCGAGCTTTGCATTGTTACCCGGTAAGGGCAAAAGCATTTGTGCTGAATCGGTACTCACCCCCCGGCCATTTGCTTCCCTGCAGCTTCGCCTCATACATGACGGATTTGACTCCTCTGAAATACGAGCACTCTATTCCAGGTCAGAAGTGACTTTTCAGCAACAAGATGTTGTTGCCTACTTCATGCACAAAGAAGCTGCTTTGAACTATGAACAGTTTCTGACACAACCTTCCATTAAAGAGGCAACTGAGTATCTGAAGAAAAACGGATGCCTCCTGAGAAAGGCTCAACACCTTTATGGAGTCGAACCTGAAATCATAACCGCCATCATGCTGGTGGAGTCAAGATTCGGGACTTGTGTTGGCAAGCACCTGGTTTTCAATACCCTTTCGACGCTGGCAGCGCTTGCTGACGAGGCTAACAGAAACAGGCTGTGGCACATCAGGGTAAAACGGAAAATGCCGGGTTCAAAGGCGAAATTCAATAGATGGGCCAACCAGAAGTCTACGTGGGCATATCGTGAACTTAAGGCCTTGCTCCGGTACGTGAAAAGCCAAAAGATAGATCCTTTTTCCCTGTATGGGTCCTATGCGGGTGCGATGGGCTTTGCCCAGTTTATTCCTTCAAGTGTGCTTGAATTCGGCCAGGACGGCAACAGAGATGGCCACATCAACCTGTGTCAACAGGAAGATGCTATCAGCAGCATAGCGAACTACCTCAAGCAGCACGGATGGCGCCTCGGTTTGAGTCGTGACAAAGCCCTTGAGATCTTGCTGTATTATAACCAGAGCACCTATTATGCTGACACCATCTTGAAAGTGGCAAAACGCCTGTCAAGGACTACCTTAAACTGAGGAAAAATACGGGGATAAAGGCTATTTACAGAACTGCTGTCGGCAACATGGTGGCAATATGAGTCATGGTCTAACTCTTCTGATATTCTTGATCCCCATCGTTCCGACCTTTTGGGCGATAGTGGATCTGGCTTATCGCGATTTTGTTTCTATAAGGAGAAAAGCATTGTGGGGAATATTTGTTGTCTTTGTCCCCTGCCTGGGAGGGATTGTTTACCTCCTCTTCGGACGCAGGCAAGGTAAAAAAACCACTTAGTGTAACTGTTCAAGAGCCGTGAGTCTAAATGGAAAGCGGTGGGATTTTCATAAAGGCCAGTAATCTACTCAAATAGGGACAACGGTTTTTGCTCACGCAGGAGCTACCAGGCCGGTTAGAACCTCTAACAATCAAATCCGAAGTAGTCTGCTGAAGATGATCAAAAAGGACGTCCGGCTGGAATGGGAATTAAACTCTGTGATATGGACAGGAAAGACCATGAAAAGCTGAAACAATACATCGAGGAGGGATCAAATGACAGGAACACGGAATGAAGAAAAACTTTCCCTCATTCAGGATGCGGACCTAACCGGGAAGGTGGTACTCGTCCGCGTAGATCACAATGTCGTAAAAAAGGGGGTTATCAGGGACCCATATCGGATTGATCGCACAATCGGGACCTTTTACAACATTGTAGAAAGAGGCGGGCGGATTATCATGATGACCCACATCGGACGGCCGCGGAACAAAAAAACCGGCGAGATCACTTGCGACGCTTCCCTCTCAACAGAACCGGTTGCAGCCTATCTTGAACGTAAGCTTCATACCAAGATTCATGTGCCAACCTTTCCGATTGAAGGAAAGCGAGGCATCACCGCGATTGACACCTCGATTAATCTGGCGATCAAGGATCTCAAGCAGCATAAGATTGGCGCAATCTATTTGCCCAATACCCGCTGGTTTGAGGGGGAAGAGGCAACAGGAGAGATCAGAGACTCTTTTGCCCGTCAACTGGCCGGCCTCGCAGACGTCTTTGTAAACGACGCTTTTGGCTCCTGGCAACCCCATGCTTCCACTTATGACATCACAAAATACCTGCCTTCATACGGGGGTTTTCTCATGCAGGAAGAGATCCGGCACTTAGACCAGGTGCTCAATCCCAAACGTCCCTTTGTTGCCGTAGTAGCCGGTGCTAAATACGACACAAAGATAGGTCCTCTGAATGAGATTTATAAGAAGGTGGACCGCCTGATCTTAGGAGGGGTGATTTACAATACTTATCTGTGTGCGAAATACAACATTCAAATCGCAGGAATCCCGGATGAAGACATTGATGCAGCTAAGAAGCTCGTTTCGCTTGACAAGGAAAATAAAAAGATCGTGGAGCTCCCATATATTGTCGAGTCAGAAACCCCGGGTAAAAAGGTTCAGGGAAAATATGGAACGATCGCTATTGACGACCTTGTCCCCGGCAAATCCTATGGATATGTCCTGGATATAGACCCAAGATCCTTTTCAGACAAGGAAGTGGCTGATGTGATCAGTTCGGCCCGAACCATTTTTGTAAATGCGGTCATGGGCTATACACCATATTTTACTGAAGGCTCCGAGGCCCTTGATCGCACCATCGACAAAAACCGCGCTGCCTTGAAGTTTTATGGAGGCGGTGACACGCTTCAAGAGTTTAAGGACCTTTGTCCGGGCCTTTACCTTTCGGTATTAGACGATGCCCAGTATTATTTTTTCACAGGGGGCGGATCTGTTCTCAAAGCGATCGAGCAAAACGATGCTTTAGGAATGAAGCCTCTGCAGGCCCTGATTGAAAATAAGAAAGCGATGGAAAAGGGATTGACACGATAAGCCAGTTGATGTAGTTTTCCTCAGGTATAAGAGGTCAACCGGATAGCAAGAAACGAATTTCGAACAACCAAACCTAAGAGGTCCCATCGTCTAGCGGCTCAGGATACTGGCCTCTCACGCCAGAGACACGGGTTCAAATCCCGTTGGGACTACCAAAAGAAAATCAAGGGGTTGCGCCAAAAACGCAACTCGTTTTTTCATGCCTAAATAGCAATTTCCAACCTGTTTATGCGGCACGTCGCCAATAAAAAAACAGCGGCGTTTGCCGGGCACCAAAAGCAACCCTCCGGAGCGACTCTGGCAGGAAGGTATCGCCGGCGCAGATTTTTTCATTGCCGCCATCGGCTCTGCGATTGAGGGCTTTGGGAAAGACAAGAAGGTGATGGATAAAGTCGGCCACCGTGCCGACCCAACAAGGGCAGGTGCGGTGGCCCGCCCTACGGCGTTGATAACGGTTGCCCGATGTTTTGGCGGGCACGGTGGCCTGCCCTGCTGACCGGGTCATTTCTGCTTTCTCCTCATCAGCCGGTGTAATTCCTCGCTCAGCTCCCCGATTTTATAGGGTTTGGCAACGACTCCCCGGAAACCGTATTTTTTAAAGTCAGACATTATTGGGTCATTCGAATAGCCGCTGGAAACAATCGCTTTAACTCCAGGATCTATCTCAAGGAGTTTCTGAATGGCATCTTTGCCTCCCATTCCCCCGGGAACGGTTAAATCCAGGATTACCGCATCAAAAGGCTCGGCAGATTCTTTCGCCTTTTTGTAAAACTCGACCGCTTCAGCCCCCTCTTTGGCAAACTCAACCTTATAGCCTATCATTTTAAGCATTTCACCGACAACTTCTCGTACTGCTTCTTCATCATCCATCAGCAGAACCTTTCCCTTGCCTACAAAAAGCTCTTTCGCCTTCTCCTTCTGTTTCAAAGGTTCTTTTTCAGAAGCGGGAAGGTAGATATAGAAACTTGTTCCTACACCTAACTCGGACTCTACACTGATGTATCCATTGTGCCCCCGAATTATGGAATAAGCTGTGGTGAGCCCCAAACCGCTCCCTTTCTGCTTGGTGGTAAAGTAAGGGTCAAATATCTGGGGGAGATACTTTTCAGCTATGCCGGTCCCTTCATCCTTAACGGTTATCTTTACATATTTTCCAGCCGTCACGGGAAGGTTGTGTTCTGCTCCTATAGATATATTCTCAGCTTTCACCTTGATTATCCCGCCTTCCGGCATAGCCTGGTCAGCATTGATAATCAGGTTGTTGAATACCTGGGTCATCTGCCCTTTATCCACTTCGACCGGCCAGAGATCATCGGGTAAGGAAAAATCACACCTCACATTAGAGCCCCTGAGGACAAAACTGGCTGAATCTTTGATCAATTCCGAAATAAAGGCTGCTTTTTTAACCGGCTCTCCCCCAGTGGCAAAGGTAAGCAGTTGCTGAGTTAAATCCTTTGCACAAAGAGATGCCTTTTCTGCCTCTTCTAAGCTTTTAAAAAGCTTGTCATCCGCGCTTGCATACATCTTTGCCATACTAATGTTACCCAAAATTGCCATTAGAAGGTTATTGAAATCGTGGGCAATTCCGCCGGCCAGAAGACCGATTGATTCAAGCTTCTCAACTCTCTGAAATTCTTTTTCCATTTCCCTCTGCTTCGTAATATCACGAAAGACCAGAACTACGCCGATAATTTTACCTTCCCTATCGAGGATGGGGGCTCCGCTGTCAGCAAGGACTCGTTCAGTGCCATCTCTGGATATAAGCACCGTGTGGTTTGCCAGACCAACAATCCCTCCGGTTTGGATGACTTTATCTACCGGATTCCCACACCGCTGGCGTGTCTCTTCATTAATAATATGAAAAACCTCGGTAAGAGGTTTTCCAATGGCTTCTTCTTCTTTCCAGCCGGTAAGGTCTTGAGCTATTTTATTCATTAGGATTATAGCTCCCGCGGCATCAGTACAGATTACCCCGTCACCAATGCTTCGCAAGGTTACCGAAAGACGCTCTTTCTCTTCAGCCAGGATCGCCTCCGCTTCTTTCCTCCAGCTGATATCAGAAATAGTCACGATAAGATTTTCCAGCGGCTTTGAAGTGTCAAAAGAACTTGCCTTAAGGTGTGCATCAAAGACTGACCCGTCCTTCCGTTTCATCTTTGCATCAACCTGTGCTGGTTTCCCCTGAGAAATATATTCTTTAAACACCTTCTGAATCCGTCGGTATTCTTCCCCGGAAGCACAGAGCAGACTTACACTTCTCCCCGCATAATCACTCTGTTTTGCTCCAAAGAGGGTGAAAAAGGTTGAGTTTCCCCAGATAAGGATACCCTCCGCAAACATTCCGATTCCCACAGGAGAAGCAGAAAGGATGTTATCCAAGAGTTCTTTATTCTCTTTAAGCATCTTCTCCTGCCGAATCTTTTCGGTTTCATCCCGGGCAACAACAAAGATAATATCTTTTCCCTTTTCATGAATTTTATTCGCCGTTAAATGAATGTTTAACAGATTCCCATCCTTACGCTGCCATATTCGACCTTCTAGTCTAATTCCTCCTGATTTCAGTACTTGTTCAATCCAGGCATCAATACCTTCTTTATCGTGGTAAATAAAATCATAAATTGTCAACTGGGATATTTCATCTGCTTTACAACCAACAAGCTTCAAAAACGCTGGGTTTGCCTCCAATACTCGCTTTGTGCCCGGGTCAAACAAATAAATGGCATCTACTGAATTCTGAATCAGCATCTGATAGCGCTGCTCTTTTTCTCGTAATAATTCTCTCATTCGCTTGAGCTCGGTTATATCTATGAAGTTTCCCAGCGCAGCCGGCCTTCCTTGGTACTGGATGGGGGTAACAGTCTCCACAATCCACTTCATTTCCCCGCTTCTGGCAGAAACCCCGAATTCATAGGGAAATTGGCGCTCTTTCTTCAGCATCTTTACCGCATTCTCCCTGACCATCTCCCGGTGCTCAGGAACAACCAGCCTCAAAGGGTCCGTACCTACCAATTCGTCTTCACTGTATCCCGTAATTTTCTGGAAATTTGGACTTACGAGTTTTAATTTGCCATCCTGCACAATATAGATGCCAATTGGGGAGGTAAGGATCAAAATTTTGGAAAATTCATCCGCCCAGCCGGTTTCGGCTACTGACCGTTCCAGCTCAGCGATCCGCTGGCGGGTCTTCGCCAATTCATTTATCAGCTCCTTTTTGGTTTTTTCCTCATCCTTCATAACGCCCTCCGGAGATAGTGCAAGCAGGGATTTAATTCCAGACGAATAATTTTTTCGAAAAGCTCATACCACAACTTACCGGTTAAAACCAACCCAAATATCAATTAGGGAGCGTGTATCAGTTTAGATTTTTGAAAATGTCTGTTTTTTGAAAAGGCTAAAGTGATAATATCTATTATTGTGAAGGGTCGCTTTCAGTTGCGGGAAAGCTTGGAAGTGCCGCATATCTCCAATATCGCATGGTCAAGAACAATCCTTGCATCATGGCGCGTTGTTTTGAGGCGGATATCTGCATCGAGCAGTATCTTCATGGCTTTGGCAAGCTCCTCGAATGTATAGTTATCCGCTTGCTGAAGTGTCTTGTAGATTACAAAAGGGTGGGCGTTTCCGGGGAAAAGTTCTGTTTCGTGTTTTTGAAGCTCCGGCAGAATTATCTTCTGGAAAGCGCCGTAGCTCAGGCCTCGCTTCCAGCCAATGCCCTGGCTGCAGCGAATGAAATCCCTGGCCAGAATTAGTTTTCGTACCTGGTTGATGATAGTTGCAAGTATCTGAAGCGGATAAAAGTTGGCCTTTAAAAGCCTCCCAATAAGAAACAGCGCCTTTTGGGTCGCTCTTTCCCCTATTGCGTTGCTCACTTCGTAAATAGGATCCTCTTTGGTCATGTCCAGGGCCTGTTCAATATCTTCGAGCTCGATTCGCTTTTGATCTCCGACAAAGGTGATCAGTTTTTCTAACTCATTATTGAAGTTGCGAAGGCCGCTGCCGGTCTTTTCATACAAGACCTCAAACCCGCCAGGGGCGATCGTCTTGCCGGCAGTTTTCAACGCCTCTCTCATCTGAGCTTTTAGTACCTCTTTTTGCTGACGTCTGCCCGCTGTCTTACCCCCCTCACCAACAGAGCAGTCGATGACTACCCCTTTTGCCTTGATTGTCCTGTACAGCTTCCGGCGCTTGTCAACGAAGTCAGTGGTGAGAATAAGATGGTTTGTCTCGGGAAATCCGGCTTCAATAGCCTCGGTTAACACATCTGCATCATCCTGATAAGTCGGTGCGGTCATGTTTTCCCGCAGGCAATAATCAGCAACCTCGTTCAACCATGGGCCTAAGTGCTTTTCGCCGATATCGAACGTATTGCGTAAAAGCGAGGCAATGTCTCCGTCGCCGGCGTCGTTCAGGGGCAAACGGGCCATACTCAAGACCTGGAGAAAATAGACCGCAGAACCCATTAGGTCTTCTTTTTCAAACGCTTCTTCTGCCTTACCCAGCAGGTCATCGACATTGGCCTCTGATGAAAAGATATTTGTGCCATGCACCGCAATCGCTTTCCTGCCGGCAAATATTGGGAAAGTGTTCAAACGTTCAACCAGGTCATAAATATTAACCACTGCCCCATCGAGCGCCTCATAGTTCAGGGCCTGTTCCGCTACCGGCACCAGAGCATTAAGCAGACGCTTGAAAGCAGCCTCCAAGAGAAACTCATTTCCATACAGGAGATAAACCGGCGCAACTTTACCTGTTTTGATATTATCTAACAATCCGGACAGATCTTTATAGCTAATGTCGCTTCTCATTGTCATCCGTGTGTAATGCCTGGCGTTGGCTGAATTCGAGTCGGAGCCTACCCCTGGATTCCCCCTCCACGGGAATGACGAAACGGGGCGGAAATGGCGAAACCAGATAAATTCGATTCTTTACGACTTCATTGCTTTCGCCTCTTCAAAACAATCAACATCACTATCGCCACAGCCGCCATGATCGATCCGAGGAGCTGAGAAGTTGAAATTGCGCCTCCAAAGAACATCCCGCGCGGATCTCCGCGGAAGATCTCTATAATCGACCGTGTAACGGCATAAAGAAGAACATAGCTCCAGAAGAGCTGACCATCAAACGACTTGATGCGTCTGAGCCCCACAAGAAGGGCAAATATCAAGAGTCCGTTGAGAGAGGAATAAAGTTGGGTGGGATGAAGTGGTATCCCTCTTGGCGCCAGAGACTCGGGATCCGTAAACACGACAGCCCATGGCAGGTTACTCGGCTTTCCATAACAGCATCCTGCACAGAAACAGCCGATGCGGCCTACAAACTGTCCAAAGGCAATAGAGGGAGCTAAAATGTCTGCCGTCTTCAGGAATGAAAGTTTTTTACTCCTGATATACCACCACGCAGCGATGAAGGCACCAATGAAGCCTCCATAAAATACAAGCCCCCCGTGCCATATGCGTACAATCTCGACAGGATCTTGCTCAAAAGTCGGCCAGTTAACAACTACGTACAAGATTCTTGAGCCAGCTATTGCAGCGACAAGAACATAGAAAAATAGATCAAGTATCTTCTCCGGATCTTCCCCAACTCTTCCGGCTTCACGCAGAGCAAGGCCCATGGCTGAAAGAAAGGCCATGGCTACAAACACGCCGTAACTGTGTAAAGCAAAGGGACCTATGTGAAAAAGAATAGGATGCATGGCAAAAGGTTTTACGAGGTTATATTTTTTTCATCACAAGATGATACAACAATATCACTGTCCCGATTGAAATGGCGCTGTCTGCCACATTGAAAGCAGGCCAGTGTAAAGGGCCGACGTGAAAGTCAAGAAAGTCTATTACCTCCCTGAAGCGAAGCCGGTCAATGAGGTTACCTGACGCCCCGCCAAAGATCATGGCAAGAGCGGCAGCCACCCAGGGCTTGCCTGCCCCCATTTTTTTATAAAGGTAAAAAATCACGCACAAGACCAAAACGGAGATTCCCAAAAAAAACAGCGTAAGATGGTCTTCGTTAAGGCCTGATAGAAATCCGAAGGCACCGCCTCTGTTTCGAACATGGACGAGGGAAAAGAAACCTGGAATGACATTTCGCACTTCACCTTCGGGAAATGTATGTTCGACGATCACCTTGGTTAGCTGATCAACCAGCAGTGTCGCCCCTGCAAAAAAGATCATTTTATTATATCTGTTTTTCAAATCGCCGAACCAGCAATATCCCTGAGAACCTGCACACAACGGGAGCAGATGGTCGGGTGAGTCTTATCTTCCCCTACAGAAGTGCTATACATCCAGCAGCGCTCACATTTTTTCCCCGGCGCATGGTCGACAAGTACCGAGACACCCGGGATTTTATCACTATGGTAAGCCTCTTTGAGCGTGCCAGGCGGTACAATCGACACTGCAGAGACAATAAAGACCGTGCGCAATTCATCAACTGTGACGCTCATCGTATCAAGAAATCCTTCCGGAAGGCTCACTGTAACTGCCGCATCGAGAGAGTGACCGATGATTTTCTCGTTTCTGGCTTTTTCAAGGACCTTACTAACCTCTCCCCTTAAGGTCAGGATAGATTCCCACCTTTCGGCGAGTTTTTCATCCAGAAAGTTGTCATTCACCTCCGGCAATTGAGTCAGATGTACGCTTCTGATTCTCTCCTTTTGCTCAGGCATATTCGCCCATATCTCCTCGGCAGTAAACACAACAATGGGAGCCATAAGGCGTGTTACGGTATCAAGTATCCTGTATAGCGCCGACTGGGCAGAGAGTCTTTCACGCGATCTTGGATGTGAGGTATAAAGTCTGTCTTTCAAGACATCCAGATAAAAAGCGCTTAGATCCAGCGTACAATAATTGTAGAGCCTGTGATAGACCGTGTGAAACTCAAAGGCATCATAGGCAGCACGAACCTGCTTTACCAGGTTCTGAAGACGGTGAAGCGCGAACCTGTCAAGTGACAGCATATCTGTATATCCGACCATATCTGCCTCGGGATCAAAATCGTTTAGGTTTCCGAGGATGAACCTGCTTGTATTACGAATCCGCCGATAGGCATCTGTAAGTTGTTTTAAGATTTTGTCAGAGATCCTGATATCATCATGATAATCTGCAGCCGCAACCCACAATCTGAGTATCTCGGCACCGTACCGGTTAATTATTTCACCGGGCGCAATGACATTCCCCTTTGACTTGGACATCTTTTCTCCCTTGCCGTCGACAACAAATCCGTGGGTGAGCACACTCCGGTAAGGGGGCCTGTTACGGGTACCCACCGCAGTCAGCAGGGCACTGTGAAACCATCCCCTGTGCTGATCACTCCCCTCTAAATACATGTCTGCCGGCCACCTGAGATAGCTCCTGCTTTCAAGGACGGCCGCATGGCTCACCCCGGAATCAAACCAGACATCGAGGATGTCCATTTCCTTCTCAAATTCCTTCCCGTTACATTCAGGGCACCTTGTCCCCTGTGGCAACAACATAGAACTGTTCGCATCAAACCAGATATCTGCGCCATGCTGCTCAAAAAGTCCGGCTACATGGTCAATGATCTCCCTGGTGATTAAACAAAAACCACATTTCTTGCAGTAAAAAGCTACTATCGGCACACCCCATGAGCGCTGACGTGAAATACACCAGTCCGGGCGGTTTTCAACCATTCCGTAAATCCGGTCACGCCCCCAGCTCGGGATCCATTTAACATCATCAATACATCTAAGGGCGTTTTCTCGAAGATCGGTCTTTTCCATAGATATAAACCATTGTTTGGTGGCCCGGAAGATAACCGGCTCCTTACACCGCCAGCAGTGTGGATAGGTGTGCTCTATCGTTCCTTTGCCGACAAGCATCTTGCAGTCTTGAAGCTTATCAATAACCGGCATGTTGGCATCAAAGACAAAAAGACCGGAAAAAAATTCCACATCGCCTGTAAAACATCCGTCATCATCGACAGGTGAGTAGACATTCAGGTTGTAAGTAAGACCCACCTCATAGTCTTCCCGTCCGTGACCGGGCGCGGTATGCACGCAACCGGTTCCAGCCTCCAGGGTTACGTGCGGTGCCAGGATGATTAAAGAGTCGCGCGGATAAAGGGGGTGGCGGCAAACTTTCCGTTCAAGCGCTTTAGGGTCAATCGGTGCCAGCACCTCATAATCAATAATCCCGCACTCCTTCATGCTTTTTTCAACGAGTTCTTTCGCCAGGATGAAAACCTCATTCCCTCCAACACCCACTGCCACATACTCAAGCTTAGGATGAAGAGCTACAGCTAAGTTGGCCGGAATAGTCCACGGAGTTGTCGTCCAGATGACCAGGTAGAGTTTTTTCCCTTTTAGGGCAGGAGACTCGCTGCTTATATCTGAAACAAAAGGAAACTTCACATATATGGAAGGAGATCTGCGCGATTTGTATTCCACTTCTGCCTCCGCAAGGGCGGTTTTGCACTTGCTACACCAGTAAATAGGCTTTTTACTTTTGAAGAGACTTCCATCAAGAGCGAATTTCCCAAACTCCCTTACAATTGTGGCCACGTAGCTGTTCGTCATGGTCAGGTAGGGATTGTCCCATTCGCCCATCACCCCGAGCCTGTTAAACTCTTCCCTCTGGACAATGATATATTTTTCAGCATATGCCCTGCATTTTTTGCGTATTTCCAACTGCGTCATCTTCTTTTTGTCTTCACCAAGTTCCTGGTCAACCTGATGTTCTATCGGGAGCCCATGGCAATCCCACCCTGGTACATAAGGAACATCAAACCCGCTCATCTGACGGGATCGGATTACAATATCCTTTAAAATTTTATTCAAAGCCGTACCGATGTGGATATGCCCGTTGGCGTACGGAGGTCCGTCATGGAGGATAAATTTGTGTCTCCCCTTCGAACCCTCTCTAAGTTGCTGATAAAGCCCTGTTACCTCCCACGATTTGAGAATCTCAGGCTCTCGCCGGGCAAGATTCGCTTTCATTGGAAAAGACGTTTTTGGAAGATTCAATGTCGCTTTGTAGTCCATGGTATTCTCCGATGCTGAAAATAAATTTGCGATGTGACAACAATTCAGTTAATCCAGGGAAAGTCACGTCAAAAATATGTTTTTCTTTAGCCGGTTCTTTGAAAATTCGGTAAAACCTACCATTGTGGTAAAATGTTTGCTATAACGTTAGCCAATGAAGCGGGAGGAGTGATCCCGAA
>Ga0180301_10002313_pt1 | contig 14968 bp, 15 predicted proteins | sample GuaBasSediGuay16_FD_121797 | JGI IMG/M metagenome (GOLD analysis project Ga0180301, IMG submission 121797) | Subseafloor sediment microbial communities from Guaymas Basin, Gulf of California, Mexico - Guay16, Core 4569-2, 12-15 cm | ecosystem: Environmental > Aquatic > Marine > Hydrothermal...
GAAACGGGAATCGGTTGACGAGCGTGAGCTCACAGCCGCCCTGGCCGACTTCGACCCGGTCTGGGAGTCGTTGTCGCCGCGGGAGCGAACCAGGCTGATCCATCTCCTGGTGGAGAGGGTCGGGTACGACGGCGACAAGGGGACGTTGAGCATCACCTTCCGCCCGGCGGGGATCAAGACGTTGGCGCGGGAAGCGGCTCTGGCTGGAACGGAGACCGGCGGGTGATGCAATTCAGGCCGAACAGATGAGGGGAATCCCATGAGCTTGACGATCGATTGCAGGGTGCATTTCAAGAGGAGTCGCAACGGCCGCAAGCGGCTGGTCGAGGGTGAAGCACCGGCGCCGCTTCCTGCACTGCCGGGGAATATCCCGCGGGTGTCCCGGCTGATGGCGTTGGCGATCCGCCTGGAGAGGCTGGTCAGCGGCGGCGAGGTGCGCGACTACGCCGAACTTGCGCGCCTCGGTCGGGTTAGCCGGGCGCGGATCACCCAGATAATGAACCTGCTCCACTTGGCGCCGGACATCCAGGAGGCGATCCTGTTCCTGCCGCGAACCGTGAAGGGCCGCGACCCTATCCGCGAGCGGGACCTCCGTCCCATCGCCGCCGTCCCCCACTGGAACCGCCAGCGGAAAGCGTGGAAGGCGCTTTACAAGGAGAGGATGCGGCGGTAGGCGTGGTGTAGGGTGTAGCTCAACCGCTTCAGCCGCTACTTCTCCCGAGACTATCAGGTGAGGACTTCTCCTCAGAGGAAAATAACGTGAAAGCCGAAAAAAACCTGGAGACCTATTGACAAGTCGGTTGAATCCCCTTATATTTGGTAACTAATAAACGGATATAGTGTAATTCGTGAACCGTCACCAACCGTCGAATCGCTGCAGTTGGAGGGTAAACACCTAGTCACGAGACCTTTAGACGGTCCACCCGGAGCATCAATGTAAGCCGCCTTTAGAGGACCAATACTCAACCATACAGGCTGCTTTTCAGTGAGGTCTTTCTTGAGCGGCTGAAGTTAAACCCACTGGCCTAATCGGCGTTTACGAGACAGCGTCCTCCGTCTTGAAGGAATGGGTTTAGGTGTCTGTCGGTTGGGCGATGGAGGTCGCAACTTCAATCGAGGCCATTAGTTGGGCACCGCTCCACCTGAATCGGTATACTGACAAGGATGACAGATCCAAGACTGTAAATGTGATCTCGACTGGGATTGACGATGTCAGGGAGTCGATTAGCATTGATGTTGTGCATAAGACGAATCTGTTGCCAAACAGTAAAGTATCAACTCAGGCGATTCGCAAACGGAGGTAATCGAAATGCAGGATGAAGACACACGGGGCAAACACGCGTCCATCCTGACCGCGGCAGGGAAGCTGTTCGCTCAATTCGGGAACAAGGCTTCGATGGATGAGATAGCTCGTTTCGCGCGAGTTGCAAAGAAAACGATCTATAATCACTTTAAAAGCAAGGAAGATCTCTTTGAAGCCGTAGTGCGGAGGGAGAGCGATACTCTTGTCGAACTCATTAGGCTTGCAGTCTCGCGAGAATCGACGGCAAGGAGGAAATTGCGTGTTTATATGTTGACGAAGATCGGAAAGATGAAGGAATTAAGCAATTTTTATAACGTTACTCGTGAGGCGGCAATTGAGTTTTGGCCACAGGTGGAAGGGATTAGGGAGAACTATCTAAAAATGGAGAAAAACATTGTATTGGATATCTTACGACAGGGAATTATTAACAACGAGATCTCAGTTCCCGAGCCTGAGCTTACAGCGCAGACGATTGTAATTGCGGTCAAAGGGATGGAAGCACGATGGATTATGAAAAGCAGCAATTACCCTGAAGATAAAACCATCGAAAAGCTACTCGACATTTTATTTTACGGGATTTCAAAGAGACAAGCTAACCACTAACGAGATAAAACCCACAGGTTCAAGTATGCTGAAGACATATTTCATAGCCGCGCTTCTTATTGCGGTTTGCAGTGTGGCACTTGCGGACGAGACGCGCACTCTAACTCTCGAGGAGGCGGTTGATCTCGCACTGGAGCAGAACAGGACGGTCAAGGTCGCTCAAGCGGAAGTACGCAGCAGCGAATATCAAGTCAGGGATGCCAAAACCAATTTTTTACCCCATTTAGCTTTGAACGGTTCCTATACCAGACTCGACGAAAGGCCGTATATCGACGCTTCTGATTTCGGAAAGATGTTCGAGCCTTTAATGGCGCCCTTTAACGACCTTGTTCAGAAAGGTTATCTCGATCCAGGAACACTGTCGGGATTGGCCGGTGGAGGCATGGATAAAATCTACATGGGCCGACTGGATAATTACGACCTTAACCTTTCGGTTCAACAGCCCGTTTTCACCGGGTTCGCTCTCCGCAATAGTTATCGTATAGCACAAAATGCCAGAGATGCTGCTAAATGGAGCGCGAAAGCAACTGAAGATCAGGTTCGCTTTGATGTTACCTCTGCTTTCCTGGGTTTAGTCAAAGCCAGGGAATTCTATGCAATCACCGAAGAAGCCATTAAGCAGATGGAGGCGCATATAACCGATCTCGAAAACCTGTTAGAAGAGGGAATGGTCATCGAAAACGATCTGCTAAGGGCAAGGGTTCAACTATCCAATATCAAGTTGCTTAACACTAAGGCGTCTAATGGTATCAAATTAGCGAACGCTTATCTATGCAATCTGCTGGCGCTTGATCTCGAAACAACAATTGTGCCGGAGGAGGTTCCCGACGCAATTATGAACTCGACAGAAAGCCTGGATGTCTATTCCAGGGCGGCACAGGTGTCACGACCGGAATTGAGAGCGATGAAAGCGAATCTCCAGATCGGCGAACACCTTGTTTCGATACATCGCAGTGAATACCTGCCGAAACTGTTTCTGATAGGCAATTACGACTGGAAAAGTCCCAATCGGGAAATCGAGCCTGAGTTTTACGGTAGTTGGAACATCACCCTCGCTCTGCAGATGAATCTTTTTGATTGGGGGTCAACCCATTTAAAGGTACAGAAGGCACGAATAGACTACGACAAGATGGTCGAAGCATCAAAGATGCTCGCTGACGGCATATCTCTGGAAGTAAAACAGAGTTATTTACAGTTGAATGAAGCCTGTGAGAAGCTGCGGATTGCTGATGAGAATATCACCCAGGCAGAAGAGAATTTTCGCGTGACAAGGGAGAATTTTCACGCCGGGCTTGCCACCAACGCTGATCTGCTGGATGCCCAAACTTCTCTTACCAGGGCGAAACTCGATCGGGCTACTGTTCATGCTGACCTGTTGCTTGCCCAAGCGAAGCTTATCAAGTCTATCGGAGGAAACAACGAGGATAAGAGGTAAAGGATGAAAACAAGAAACTTAGGAAACCTTGCAATACTGCTTTTAACAGTCGCTCTTATCGGCTGTGATAAAAGTCAAGTCGAGAACGATAAAGCGATGGCGTCAAATGTGGTTCCCGTGAAGATTACCCCTGTGACTCTGGGCGATATCGACCGGCGACTGGATTTCGTCGGCACCTTGGAGCCGTGGCAGAAGGCGGCGTTGGGTTCGCAAATCCCCGGAAAGGTGGAAAAGATTTTCGTCGAAGAAGGAGATCGTGTCGACAAAGGGGACGTGCTGGTTCAGATGAGCGATGAACAACTCGTTCAAGCACAAGCGAATCTGGCTTCTTTGGAAAAGGACTGGCAAAGGATGAAGTGTCTCCTTGAAAAAGGCACGGTGACACAGCAGGCTTTCGACCAGATCGATGCCGCATATACGGCTGCTAAAGCAGGATATGAAATGGTTCTTTCAAGCACCCGTATTGATGCGCCGTTCTCGGGAATCATTACAGCCAAGTACATGGAGGAGGGTGAGATTTTCTCCTTGATGCCTGGACCTGCGGGGAGCCCCGCCATCCTCGAAATTATGGATTTGGATAATATGAAAATCACAATCGCCGTGCCGGAGAAAGACCTGCCGGTGTTTAGCCCAGGACTGAAAGTGATCATTTCGGTTGATGCTTATCCCGGTGAAGAATTCCACGCCGAGGTAAACCGGATTGCACCTACCGTTAACCCGCGAACACGGATGGGTGGAATTGAGCTGAAAATGAGAAATTATAGGGGTAAGCTTAAACCAGGTATGTTTGCCAGGGTCAGTGTTATTATCAAAGCAAGGCGAGGCGTATTGATCGTGCCCACTAAATGCATTCTTGAGGAAAACGGGGGCACTTATGTTTTTCTCGCTGAATCGGGCAAAGCACAATCTAAGCCTGTTAAGATCGGTTTGCAGAACGCTAAGATCACTGAGATAATAGATGGGATTGAATTAGGTGATTCTATCATCAGCACCGGGCAGCGGGTTGTAAAGCCCGGAGATTCGATCAGGATTGTTGAATCAACGTTAATCCCGGGAGGCGCTGAATAATGAAGCTACCGGAATTCTCGGTTAATCGTCCGATTACCACCTTTATGATCTTTATCGGAATCGTCCTCTTGGGAGTGGTGGCTTTGCTTATGCTTCCAATCGACATGTTGCCTAATCTCGAAATCCCAACATTGAGTGTTATCACGGTCTACAGGGGAGCTTCTGCCGAAGACATAGAAACCAAGGTGACTAAAGTCCTGGAGGACAATCTCGCTACCGTCCCTAAGATAAAGGAGATAACCTCGATCTCTAACGATAATCTCTCAGCCATCAGTCTTCGCTTCGAGTGGGGCACGGACCTGGATGAAGCCGCCAACGACGTGCGGCAGGGGATAGATTTCGCCAAGCGGAGTCTGCCCGATGATGCAGAAACCCCGATGCTGGTTAAATTCGATATGTCGATGATGCCCATTCTGTTCTTTGGCATTACGGCAAGGGAATCCTACGCCGACTTGCGCGACATTGTCGATAAGCGGTTCTGCGACCGATTGAAGCGGATTCCTGGCGTAGCAATGACCGAGATATATGGGGGTATGGAACGTGAGATCAAAGTCGAGGTGGACAAGCAGCGTCTGGAAGCCTGTAATATACCTATAGAACAACTGGTAGGTATATTGGCAGCGCAGAATGTCGCAATGCCGGCTGGAAATCTCAAGGTGGGTGTCATCGACTACCTGTTACGTGTTCCGGGGGAGTTCGAAACTGTTGCTGACTTCGAAAATGTTGTTATTGGACAGTCTCAAACCGGAAATCCACTTTATCTTCGTGATGTTGCCAGAATAGAGGATTCGTTTAAGGATATCAATCAACATATTCGCATTAACCGGGAACCTGCATTGATGGTCATGGTTATGAAGCAGTCAGGTGCAAATACTGTTTCAGTGGTGAAGGCTATCAAAAAAGTGTTGCCGGGAATAGAAGCAGAACTGCCTGAAGATGTTGAAATATCCATTGCTATGGACACCTCTGATTTTATCAACAGGGCTATTGGTAACCTTAAAGAAACATTGATACTGGCTCTGGTCTTCGTGATGTTCGTTGTATGGATCTTTCTGCGTGAACTCAGGGGAAGTTTCATTATTGGTCTGACCATCCCTTTCTCTTTGTTGACAGCGTTCATCCTGTTGTTTATGCTTGATTATACTATCAACATGATGTCACTATCAGCAATTATCATTGCCATCGGGATGGTTGTAGATGATGCTATCGTCGTATATGAAAACATCTTCCGACATCGATCGGAAGAGGGGGAAACAAGACGGGAAGCAAGCATATTCGGTGCTTCCGAAGTGGGATTGGCTGTTACAGCAGCGACATTTACGCTGATAGCTATTTATGTTCCGGTAATGTTCGTTCCCGGTATCACCGGGATAATGTTCAGGGAACTTTCCCTCGCAATCATAGTTGTACTGGCTGCTTCGCTTTTCAGCTCTTTGACCCTGACACCTGTGTTGTCTTCTAAATTCTTGAAAACAAAAGAACAAATAGAAGCGAATGAAAAAAAAGAAGGTGGATTAAAAGACCGCCTGGAACAGGGTTTCCTTCGACTTGGACGTTTATACAAATCCACCTTGAGCTGGTCACTCGGTCACAAGAAAGTGGTCATTGTAGGTGGCGCGGTACTGTTTTTCGGATCACTTCTTTTGCTCATAGTCATAGATACGGAGTTCATGCCGGCTATTGACCAGGGGGAGTTCATGGGATATGTGGACCTTCCTGTTGGTACTCGCCTTGAAGAAACTGAAAAGGTGATGGAACAGTTAGAAGATATGATGGAAAAAAGTATTCCGGAGATGAGTCTTGGATATTCCATGTGCGGAGCCAGTGAAGAGGGAATGGGTGCGATTATGGGGCAAAGAAGCGGAAAAAACATCATCTCAATCGGTGGGAAACTGGTTCCGAAGAAGGAACGTACACGCTCCGACCGTGACATTATGAACGACCTGCGGATCCAGGTAGTTGATATTCCAGGTATCAAGGAGATCGACTTCGGATCGCAGGATTGGATGCAGATGATGTTAGGCAGCGGTAAACCAGTCCAGGTTGAAATATATGGTAATGATTTTGAAGTCACTGATTCATTAGCCAGGCGTATAAAGGTGATGATGGATCGCATCCCAGGGTTGACTGATGTAACAATCTCTCGGAAACCCGGTAAACCCGAGCTTTGGGTTGAAGTCGACCGGAAAAAAATGGCTGCGCTGGGACTGAATATGGCGCAGGTTGCGTCTGCGATAAGGACTCAGTTTTATGGAACAACGGCGACCCAGTTCCGCGAAAAGGGTGAAGAGTATGATACCTTCGTTCGTCTGAGAGCAGAAGATCGATCAACCTTGGAAGATGTTCTTAACGCCAATGTTATGACCCCCTTTGGTAAACTTGTCCCAATTCGAAACTTTGCTTCTATAAGGGAAGAACTTGGGCCATTAACAATTGAGCGAAAAGACCAGGTACGTGTCGTCAATGTAGGTGGAGGGCTTTATAAGCGTGCTCTTGGTGATGTTACTGCCGATATAAAGAAAGGTCTGAAACAGATTGACCTGCCTATGGGAGCCACGATAGCGATAGGTGGTTCGGCAAGTGATCAGGCGGAGTCGTTCCACTGGCTGGCGCTCGCTTTTATCCTGGGGACAATCCTGGTTTATATGATTATGGCGGCACAGTTTGAATCATTACTCGATCCATTTATCATCATTTTCTCCGTACCCTTTGCCGTTGCCGGTTCTTTATGGGCTTTGTTCATCACCGGGAATACGTTAAGCATTACTTCTTTTATTGGAATAATAATGCTGGTTGGTATTGTGGTCAAGAACGCTATTGTTCTGGTAGACTATGCCAACATCATGCGAAGGCGAGGTCTTGCGGTACAGGAAGCCCTCCTGATAACAGGTCCAAGACGATTACGACCGGTTTTAATGACGGCGGCGACAACAATTCTGGGATTGCTGCCAATGGCGTTGAAGACAGGGGAAGGAAGCGAGATGTGGCGCCCCCTGGCGATAACTGTAATCGGCGGATTGTTACTGTCCACCCTTGTAACGCTGGTTTTCGTTCCCGTGATCTACTCGATCTTTGAGGAGCGTGTCCGACGTTACATCAACGTTAAATTAAATTAGGAGGTTCAAGATGAAAATGGTGTTCCTGACCTATAAAGACAGCCAAGATCGTGAAGTTATGAAGATCCTCGAGGATCTTGACATCCCTGCATTCACCCGCTGGAAAGATGTTCAGGCAAAATCACGCAGCGGTCGTCCACGCATGGGTACTGATGTATGGCCGGGATTGAATTATGCGATAACCTTTGCTATTGAAGAGGAGACCGCCAAAGAGCTGTTGATACGCGTTCGTGAATTCAACGAAGGAGCGAAATTTGAAGGGATAAAAGCCATGTACTGGACCCTGGATGATACTTGCTGGAAAGAGTGAGAACAAAGAACCAATACTTACGCGAGTTGGTTCATCTCGCTGTCCTGGGTTTATTATTGGAGCGTGAATATCACGGCTATGACCTTAAGAGGAGCATCGACCGCCGGATGGGAGAATGGACCGATATACGAGCAGAATCTATCTATTATGCGATCGCTAAGCTTGAAGAGGCAGGTTTCATCAAAAGGTTTGCACGGACAGGCACAACGGTAAACCTGCCCGCACCGTCTATTCTATAACCCAGTAGGGACACACCGAATTCCAACGTTTATTGCGTGAAAATCTGATCACATTTCAACCTATCCATGTACCGGAAGATATTAGTATCTACTTCGAGGGACGGTTGGAATTCGAAGTGTTTAAGTTACTTGTCTCCGGGCGTTTGGAACTCCTAAAGAATAGAATCAACGAGCTCATCGATCATCGTTCCCGTATGGAAGGCTACGCCTTGGAACGTATTAATGTCTCCTACTGGTTGATCACTCACCATATTATGCACTTTGAAGCAGACCTGGAGTGGTTTCAGCAGATCCTTGAGGAGCATACTGCGGGAAAGCTATATCCGGCAGCGAGGCCTTTAGAACAACTGAAGAGTTCATTTCCGGTCAGCGAGATCGATAATATCAAATGAGATTGATCTCAAGCACAGGAATAAGGAGCATTCAAAGCGAATGAACTTAATGAACTGTAACCGAAAACAATCTGAATTTAATAAGAGAGGTTGCAATGAAAGCCGTTATCGTTACATACCATAGCGAGATTGATAAGAGATTCCTCGAAATGGTTGAGAAAATGGGAGTATCCGACTATATATTCCATCCCAAGGTGTTGGCTCGGGATTGCGATGGCAGACAGCGGGGAGAGCAACACGCGATTGGAACGGATTCTATGCTGGTGGCATTCCTCGAAGAGGACGAGGCTGAGGAATTCTACTGCCGGATTGTGGATTACCGGAAAGAAGAGAAAATCCGGAAGCATATGCGGGTCTTTATGCTTCAAGTTGAAAAGTATGAATGTAATCGGAATCCGACAACATAGGAACAACAGTGTTTGACAGCAATTCAACATCGTTTTTTCCGAAGGAGAGATAATGAAAGCACTTCTCGTTTATCCGGAACATCCAAACACCTTCTGGAGTTTTAAGCACGCTCTTAAATTCATCTCCAGAAAAGCGAGTTTTCCACCGTTGGGGTTGTTGACCGTAGCCGCAATTCTACCGGAAAAATGGGAGAAAAAACTCGTAGATATGAACACGACGTCATTGAGTGATAAAGACATCGAGTGGGCTGATTACGTGTTTATCAGCGCCATGACGATCCAAAAGGAATCTGTAAGAAAAGTACTATCAAGATGCAAAGAAAATGGGGTGAAAACTGTCCTCGGCGGTCCTCTTTTCAGAACCGAATACGAAGAATTTGAAGCCGCTGACCATATAATCCTCAACGAAGCAGAGATCACCCTACCGGCCTTTCTGGATGACCTGGAAGCCGGTAAACCGAAGCATATCTACTCGTCAAGTCAATGGGCTGAACTAAAGGATACTCCGGCTCCATTATGGAGCTTAATCAATATGAAGAACTATGCATCAATGAACATCCAGTATTCACGTGGATGCCCATTCAATTGCGAGTTCTGCGATGTAACTATGCTTATGGGGCGAAAAATGCGCTCCAAATCCGCGAAGCAAGTTGTTGAAGAATTAGAGAACCTATATCTGCATGGCTGGAGGGGAGAAGTATTCTTTGTAGATGACAACTTCATCGGTAATAAGAATAAGTTAAAGAGAGAAGTATTGCCAGCGATATACGAATGGCAGAAGAAGAGGAAGTATCCATTCTCTTTTATCACCCAGTCATCAGTCAACCTCGCGGACGATGAGGAACTAATGAAAATGATGGTAAAATCGGGATTCGATGCTGTATTCGTTGGAATCGAGACCCCGGATGAAAACAGCTTAGCTGAATGCGGCAAGATTCAGAACAGGAATCGGGATCTTTTCGCCTGTGTTGAAAAGATACAAAGGTCCGGGATGCAGGTTCAGGGAGGATTCATTCTGGGGTTTGACAGCGACCCTCCTTCGATATTCAGCCGCTTAATAGATTTCATCCAAAATACCGGAATTGTTGTTGCGATGGTTGGTTTATTGAATGCTCCTAAAGGCACCAGACTTTACCAGCGCATGATGTCGGAAAGCAGAATTATTAAGTTAATTACAGGCAGTAACACTGATTTATCAATGAATTTTCTTCCTAAAATGAATTATCAGGAACTAATAGAGGGATATAAAAGTGTTATAAAAACTATTTATTCCCCCAAATACTACTATAAGAGAGTTATAACATTTCTTAAAAGACTTGATCCATTGCCTAAGAAAAAATTCAGGTTTAATATATACCATATTGAAGCATTTATCAAGTCTATTTGGTATTTAGGCATAAAAGAAAAGGGTAGGTTTCAGTACTGGAAACTTTTCTTCTGGTCTCTGTTTCGTCATCCAAGGTTTTTTCCACTGGCGATAACCTTCGCAATTTACGGACACCATTTTCGAAGGGTGTTTGAAATTACTTAGAAAAACGCCTGACTAAACATAGGAGTTCAATAAACCGTTGTATGATCTTCACGACGCTCATAATCGCCGGAGCCATTGTCTTGATGATAGGAGTTTTCATATCTATAACGCCTGGATATACCATTGAACGCCTAAACCTGCCAGATAAAATTGATGAAAGCACGATCACTTATGTAGGATATATCTTAGGCGTCATTGGATTGATTGTCATTTTATTATCTATTCGAGCGCTTAATGGAAAGTAGGTTTTCAGCAGCGAAGCCGCAGATATCTTTATCTCGACTCATATTTAGAGGTACCAAGTTCAACTTAGTCGGTTGGGCAGGAATGCTGGTAAATTCCGGTTGCCTTTATCTTCTCAAAGGAGTTCTTGGTGTTCCATTGATACCGGCTAGTTTGATTGCTATCGAGATCGCCATCGTTCATAATTTCTTCTGGCACAGATATTGGACCTGGAAGGATAGAAACGGCAATGGTGAAAAACCTTTTCTAATACAATTGCTGACTTACAACCTGATGACGGGAGCAGTTGATCTGGTTGCAAATGTTACTGTTTTATGGATGTTGACAACTATGTTTGGAGTTTATTATCTGATTTCTAATATTTTCGGAATGATAATGGGGCCCTTCATCAAGTTCTGGTTGAACGAAAAGGTCATTTTTAAAAAGAGGGATGATTGAAAAACGGGAATAGGCCTCCAGAGATAAGAATAAACCGGATTTCTCTCGGACCTTTTGAGCAAAGAGTTCTACCCTGGATGGCAGCACGCTTGCCCGGATGGATAACTCCGGATATGCTAACCATTCTGGGGTTGCTGGCATCTCTCCTGATCGGTGCCTCGTACTGGCTTACTCAGTTTAGTTTGAACTGGTTATGGGTGGCCAACTTTGGACTCGTTTTACATTGGTGGGCTGACAGCCTTGATGGCACATTAGCCAGGGTACGTCATATCGAACGTGATCGGTATGGCTTCTTTGTCGATCATTATAGTGATACGATAACTGTATTCCTTATATGCTTTGGAATGGGAATATCGCCGATTATTGATTTGCGGATATCCTTATTGCTCATAATCAGTTATAATAGTTTGGCGATACTTGTCTATCTTGTATCAATGACACGAGGTGTTTTTAAAATATCATTTGCTGGGATGGGTCCTACAGAGATTAGAGTGATTATCATCATTACAAATACGCTTATCTGGTTATTAGGAAACCCACTAATAAAGGTATTTCACTTGGAGATAACTATCTTTGATATTGTGGGACTTATATGCTCGATTATACTGATAGCATATTACTTGATCTTTGGGGAAATAGAACGTCGTAAACTGTCAATTGTCGATCCACCAAGATCGGCGAAGATCCGAGATTCAGAATAATGCTGAAAAGCATTAACCAGAAATAGAAATCATCTGTGATGAACAAGATAATACCCCAGTTCTTCACGATGGTGGTACCTCTCGGTGAAAGCGGATTACGCTTTTTTGAACAAATTTTCGGTGTCACTAGCTTATTCTTTCAAGCGCTGTATGAACTGAGGAAAATATGGTTCTACCGACGCCAGGTTGTTGAACAGTGTTATTCTGTTGGTGTGGGGTCGATTGGTCTGATCTTGGTTGTTTCCGCGTTTACCGGCATGGTTACAGCTGTTCAAGCGGCTTATCAAATGGAACCGTATTATCCGAAGTATACGGTCGGTGCTCTTATCCTGCAATCTGTTGTCCTGGAGCTGGGACCAGTTCTTACCGCTTTGGTACTCGCTGGGAGAGTCGGTGCCGGTACTGCTGCAGAGATTGGTACGATGAAGGTTTCCGAACAGGTGGATGCACTTGAGTCATTGGCGCTTAACCCTGTCGGTTATCTTGCCATGCCGAGATTGATTGCCGGCTTTGTAATGATCCCGGCATTGACCATCATTTCAGATACAGTAGCGGTTATAGCCGGATATACAGTTGCTATCAACACAATTGATATGACTGCACTGGAATTTGTCAAGGGCATGAGGATGTATTTTCATCTTCATGACGTAATTGTTGGTATGATGAAAGCTTTCTGCTTCGGTGGGATGATAACCCTTATCGGAACCTATATGGGTTTGACAGCCAAGAACGGTGCCAAGGGTGTAGGGACAGCGACAACCCTTTCGGTAGTGACATCAGCGGTTTTAATCCTGATCCTTGACTACGTTGTAGCCCAAGTATTTTTATGAGGAGCATCAATGATAACGTTTGATCACGTCTATAAACGATTTAACGGTAACGTCGTTTTTAACGATTTGGTATTTGATGTGCCTGATGGTATTACTACCGTGCTTCTTGGTCCAAGTGGAACCGGGAAATCAGTATTTTTAAAAATGATAATCGGCTTGATAAGTCCTGATTATGGATATGTATGGATAGATGATAGAAATATTGTGAATCTTAAAACCAAGTACCTCTATAGAATTCGGGAACAATTCGGTTTTGTGTTTCAATTATCAGCGTTGTTCGATTCGATGAGCATTTATGAGAATATCGCCCTGCCACTTAAAATGCACACTCAATTTAATGAAGAGAGTATCTATAGCAAGGTTAATGAATGCTTATCGCTGGTAGATCTTGAAGATGCAGGGCACCTATATCCTGAGGAGCTAAGTGGTGGAATGAAAAAAAGAGCCGCCATAGCCAGGGCATTGGTACGTGACCCTAAGTACATTCTTTACGACGAACCTACAACAGGCCTCGATCCAAGAACGGCCGCAAAGATAGAAAACCTCATCATCAAGGTTCAGCAAGAAAGGAAGGTGACAAGCGTTGTGGTAACCCATGATCTGACCAGCGCCCGGCGCGTCGGCCAATATGTTGCTCTGCTTACTGGAGGAAGAATCGCTATTGAAGGATCCCCGGAAGAGTTAGACGAATCGGCGAACCAGGAACTTCGCAGATTCTTAAACGAGATTCCACAGAATGAGTCGCTATTATGATGATAAGGAAAAACCAAAAGATGGCTGCTTTAGTCGGCATGCTTATCTTTATTGCACTTTTAATTATGTTGATAGCTGTAATATGGCTCGGGGAATATCGCCTGAGACCATCAGGGTATCAGCTATTCACTCGATATGATGTGATTAATGGATTAAAAGAAGGTGATCAGGTGGCAATTTCTGGTGTATTAGTTGGTGAAGTAGTAGATATTAGGTTTACTGGCAGGGATGTGCTTGTATCATTCAATGTAGATAAAACTATTCGCATTCCAATAGATTCGAGAGTCGTTTTAACTACCGGCGATGTCTTCGGGGGGCGAGGTCTTGATATAGAAATCGGTCATAGTGCTGAATATGCCTTACCCAATGATACATTATTTTCATCAGTTCAACCTACAGTTAATGACCTTGTTATAATGGGAGAAGATCTGGCCCGTGCGACGGCAGACATCCTTGACGAAGGCAATCGCAGAAATCTTAGTGGAATCCTTACTAACCTGGAGATCACGATCAATAATCTCAAGGAATTATCTGATAGAGATATTCCGGAGATTTCTAAAAGGTTAGTGTCAATCAGCCGATATGCTGATGAAATAATAGGTGGTGACACGAATAAAATCGACACCATGATTAAATCCCTTTCCGAGACCGCTGTAAAGTTAAATCAGATATCAGACACATTAATGATTTCATATTCTGACGCGGTGAGCGCTCTGGAGAGTATAAAAAGTGCATCTGCTAATCTGGATACCATACTTACCACAGTCAAATCAGGTAGAGGAACATTAGGCAGATTGGTCAATGATGATAGCTTATATCAAAGAGTAATGACAACAATCTCGAATATAGATAGCCTCATCGTTGAAGTTAGATCTAATCCAGGCAAGTACATAAGAATAAAACTGTTTTAACAGGATCAATGGGAGAACAGCGGTTATCTCTGGATCATATTGCAGCAGAGATTAATGTCGATTTGCTTAAACTGTTGATGTAGAACAACACTATTTACGGAAATACCTTTGATGCGCAGGCAAATCACACTCTTAAATCCGAGAACTTACTGTGAATAGATAAGCGAATAATCGCGCAGATTATAGAGAGGAAAAAGCTGGATGGCAAGCTAGCCCGAGTTTCCTACTTATAAATTGTGATGCTTGTATCTCCGCTTATATCACCAAGATACAAACATTGAATCCTTACCCTAACCCGGACAAGCCGGAACCAAAAAGGTCTGAAAGTTGACAAGTATCAAGTAACAAGTGTGAAAGTTAAAAAGGTTCCTCGCTGTTTCATGTGGGTAAGCTGAATTTAAGTTTACCTGCGAGCATATAAATCATAGTGATGAAGTATTCAACTGAACGATAACCTCGAGCTTTGCTCCGTGCTGCCTGCACTAAGCTGTTGATGCCCTCGAGGATGCCGTTCGTGATCTTTGACTTCACGAAGTTGACCACGCCGTCCCAGTGACGTTTGATCGTGTAAGCCGCCTCCTTGATGGGTTCCAAGCGACTATGAGTCGCCCAGAAATACCAGCGTTTAAGGTAGTCCCCCGCTTGCGACAGCGGCTGATCCCAGAAGTCACGTAGATTCAAGCGAATC
>Ga0180301_10002314_pt1 | contig 14967 bp, 13 predicted proteins | sample GuaBasSediGuay16_FD_121797 | JGI IMG/M metagenome (GOLD analysis project Ga0180301, IMG submission 121797) | Subseafloor sediment microbial communities from Guaymas Basin, Gulf of California, Mexico - Guay16, Core 4569-2, 12-15 cm | ecosystem: Environmental > Aquatic > Marine > Hydrothermal...
AAGAAGGCTGAAGAGATCGCTTTAACATGCGGATATAGGCCTACAGAGCTTTGCTGGATGACTTGGCTTATACAGCCTGAAGGAAAAATGATGAGGATTGAAAAATATTCGAATAAAGTATTAAAGATTTAATCTTAAACATATTTAAGGAGTAGAGGAGAAGATAAGTACTGCGATTAGAATGAGGAAAATTGTTGTTTTGCTCATCAGCCTCATGCTCGTTTTAAGCATCGTTGCTTCAACAAGTTTTGTAACCTTTGCCTACGCCAAGAAACCCGACGATGTTCCACCACTACTCGAGAAGAGAGTCTTCATCCACTTCAGGAAGGGCTTTGGGAAGCCTGATGGAACTCCTGGAAGAGGACCTCCTCCGAAGGAGGAAGACCACTCAAAGCATTATGCTCTGTTAGGTAAGGGCGTGAAATGGAAGACTACAGCAATCATATACATAGACCCTGACAACCCGCAAGGTCTCAGCGAAGATTTCATCATAAATGTCATCAAGATTTCCGCTGAGGAGTGGGACGACGGAGCATATAGCGGATGGGGAGGTGTAGAAATGGATCTCTTTGACGGTTACAATGTTATACACGACGCAACCTTCGATACTGATTCTCCTGATGGAAGGAATGAAATCTTGTTTGGGGATTATCCGCAGGAAGGGGTTATAGCTGTAACGGTCGTATGGGGTTATTTCTCTGGGCCTCCAAAGGAGAGGAAGATAATAGAGTTTGACATAATGTTCGATACGGACTACATCTGGGGAGATGCAACAATCGATTCTACAGTGATGGATCTGCAGAATATAGCTACTCATGAGTTTGGGCATGGAGCTGGACTGGATGATATATACAATTGCGAGCTAGAAACAATGTATGGCTACTCATACTACGGCGAAACTATAAAGAGAGACTTATACATAGGTGACATTGCGGGAATTCAAGAGCTCTATGGATAACGACTTGGATAAAAGCCTACGGCTACTCAATCGTTTCCTTAAGACCTTAATTCACTCTTTCCTCCAACTCTGGAAAATCCCTTATTTTTCGAAGCGCATCCCGTTGAGTAAAAGATATAATTTTAAATTTTCGTTGTTGTCACTAAACTTAATGACGACCCTTTAAACGTTTAAGGCATATAACAAATTAAATCGACATACCAATCCAAGTGAAGAGCATAAACAAACAAATATGGCTGGTTAGAACAGACTTGGAAGGTAAGACAGAATGAAAATCAAATGTCCAGTATGCAATCGAGAAGGATTTTTACAGATCAGAGGAACATCAGCTAGGGTTCAACACTACAAAGGATACATTAAAGGAAAACGAATCTACGAATACCACAAGATCCCAAGATCTCTTTTACCCTCTATCATGAAAGTAAATGGAAGTAAAAGCTTGGAAGTAAAAACCTTAAATTTAGGCTTTAATCAAGAAAAGATAAGGGGGTCGTCGGCTAGCTTGGTCTAGGCTCCGAGCTTCGGGCGTTCGGGACCCCGGTTCAAATCCGGGCGACCCCACCAAACCGGAACCTACGTTTCTGAGGCTTCCTCCCTTCTGAACTGCCGAATTTGCGAAAACGCCTTAATTTTCACTTTGCAGAAAGGAGCTGCCGTGGCAGCTTGAGGCATGTACCGAAGTGTACATGCACGTGCAGATGTGCACATGCTTTATAAATAAAATTTTTTCCCCGAGGCATGAAAAGAATTTTCAGAGACGGCGGTATCCTAAGCTCATGAACAGCTGATTGAAAAGTCGTTTTTCTTGTAGAAGTTTTGAGAGTGTGAAAGGAAATCATTAATTATTCTAAGCTTCAACCGTAGAGAAGCATAAGTGGTGTTCCGTTTTTCTCCTTTGAACCTCAATTTTCGGGATGATCTTTCATCTCTTATTCATTTCTTTTAAGAGGTTCAATAGTATGTCAGGTCTATTTGTACCTATTATGTCGACGTTTAAGTTTATCATTCTCTTCATCTCTTCTATTTCATCTGGATTCCAAACTGAGATCTTTAATCCTCTTGCATGTGCTTCCTCTACAAGCTTAGGATTAACATTCCGATAATATACATGAATCGATTCAGAATTAGCATCAACCGCTCTTTGACAGGCATCACTTGGAACATCAAAGAATAAGGCTCCCGTTCTTAGAGTCGAATTAAGGTCATGTACCTTTCTAAGCAGTTCATGCATAAAAGACGTTATGACGACTTCTCTCTCAGCCCTGTTCCTCTCGATTAAATGAACAGTAGGCTCAGTTGCCTCTGCAGCTTTAAGCTCAACTTGGAGGGTAACCTTGCCTCTCGTGAGGTTAAGAACTTCTTCCAGTGTAGGTATTCTTTCACCCTTGCCAGCATCAAGTCTTCTCAGCTCATTGAATGTTAAATCCTTGACGTATCCATGTCCATTAGTCGTCCTATCCACGGTTTCGTCGTGAATCACAACCAAGTAACCATCTTTCGTAACCCGGACATCAACCTCCACTCTATCGACTCCTAACTCGATAGCTCTTCGAATAGATCTAAGAGTATTCTCCGGTTCTAATCCTGCTGCTCCCCTATGCCCCGTGACTTCTATCATGACCCATCAATTACATCTTAACGAAAAATAATAAGTGATTTTCCCCGCAGAGATGCTTAACCTGAATATTGGAATGAGAATAATCATGGGGTATTCTCTCGAATGATTATGGGGTTTGTCCAAGCGGTTCTTCCCCGTTCGTCCTCCACTTCTATTCGTATGTAACCCTCATTTCCCTTTACTGTATAAGTAGCCTCATTTAGAGGCTTATCAAAGGCGAAAAACCTTCTTCCTAAACCATTTTTCGCTATGAAATTGATGGTTTGCGCAGGTGACGTCTTTACGTGTATCGTTTCGCCTTCGATCTGAACATCATGTATTTCTGGTCCAGTGCTCGAGTAGAATAGCCCCTTCCTAATGCTATTCATTAAAGATTCTGAATCTCTTCGGTTAACCTTAACCATTATCCATCCCTTACATGTATCTGTTGGTCTTTGAAAGCTTAATCCCGTGTGTGCATCATCCACAGCGAATCCGTAAATGTATCTCCCCCTGTATAGTAAGTTATCCCAATAAACAGTTGAGTATCCCTTAGCCACAAAGACATCGCATGTCGCATTATAGATTTCTATTCCTAAATATCCATCTATATCTTGGAGATCCCTCAGCGTTAGTGCACTCCAGTATGGATGCGCAACGATTACCTCTCCTCCCTGCTCTGAAACTTCATTGATGACATCTTCAGGGCTGTTATCAGATTTGATCTCTGCATTTATGTTAAGTGCAACTAAGTGAAGGTTTCCAATATCGATCTCTTCTCCGGGGAGAATGATGAGATTCTCAAATCTTCCCGAAATCTCCCTTACGTCGGTCAATTTGCCGTGATCCGTTATCGAAAGAAAGTCGTATCCATTAGCATGATAAAGTAAAGCGATCTGAGAAGGGTTGAGTAAGCCATCGGAATTAGTGGTGTGAGCGTGAAGGTTTCCTTTAAGCCATAAACCTTCAGGATGGAATGGATTAGCAAATATTATTCGGTTCATAAGGAAGCATAATGGTTAAAAGCAATATTTAAATTGCAGGGGTAATCCTTGCAAATCGAACAACCTTTTAACTGTTGTCAACATCAAATCTGTTGGAGGGGCTCTAATGGATGAGTGGCATCCGAGAGATGGAGATGCATTCATTACTAATGAAGGTTTTATCTTCTATGTGTTTGGATATGAGCATCCCGCGAACCATGTGTTTTCATTCCTAAAGTATATCCCCCTAAATTTTCAGTCGCTATTTAAAATTCGCTATCTAAAAAGAAGATGGAAGTTTAATGGTCAAACACTTGTAAGGGCTGAAAAACTCTACACGGCGCAAAATTATAATGTGATAATTGAGACCTTCAGGAAATGCTTTCCCCAATATCTATTTTTCTGTCCATTTCGCGGTAAGGAGCTTATAAGCGCACCGTTGAAGCTAATTAATCATGTCTTCGAGCCTCGTGTATGCTTAGAAAACCTCAGAAAGAAAGAAGATAGGGACCTGCTGGAAAACACAGCGTTAGAACTCGCTATCTTCATATCTGAACAGTCTGATGTTTCTCTTGAAAATTTCGGTATTCACGGATCAATCGCCTTAGGAATGCACACATCAAAATCCGACATAGATCTTGCAGTTTATGGTTCTAAGAATTTCCGTAAGGTCGAGGAAACGATCAGAAAGCTGATTGCTGAGGGAGAACTGAAACCCGTAGCGAAAAACTGGATAGACGAGGTTAGGAAGCATAAATTACGTTATGGAAACCAAATTTTCAATTACACCGCTGTTCGAAAGATAGAAGAGATCAATTCGAGATACGGCGAATACTCATACAAACCGATAAAGCCAGTGCAATTTCAATGCGTAATTTCAAACGATGAAGAAGCAATGTTCAGACCTGCAATTTATGAGATATCAGATTATCAACCTCTAAATGATGCTTCAGTTCTTCAAGCGAAGAAACCTGAGAAGGTAATCTCCATGATAGGATGTTACAGGAACATTGCCCATAAGGGTGAAAAAATAAGGGTTTCTGGCACTCTTGAAATGGTTGAACATGTTGAGACTGGACAGATCAATTATCAAGTAGTCGTTGGAACAGGAACCAGCGAGAATGAGTATATACGACCAGAGAAATTAAAGCGCCATAGGTGAAGAATGCTTGAAGCTTAGAGACAGAGACGCCATAATCGTAGATGAGAACATAATCTTCAGAGTCTATGGATATTTTCATCCCCCGAAGGGGTATGTATGTGACGTGGAGTACGCTCCATCCGAAATCTTCAATTCGAAGGATCCAAGAGCAATAAGAGAGGCAGACTCAAGAGTCTTTTACAAATTCTATTCAGATGAAGGCTTAAAGTTCATTCTTCAAAATTACCCGAAATACACTGTTCTTTATAAGCCTCTACGCAGAAGGCTTGTGGGGGTTTACGAGAAGTATATAAAAGAGATCCGTGAACCCCAGCGGAAACTTCAGATATTACTTGAAAAGAAACCTAAGGACGGTCTCTTGAGGGCATTACATAGCGTGATTGATATGATCACTGATCGTTCGGGACTCTCAAGCATAAACTTCGGAGTATTCGGATCTTTACTGCACAGTTTTTATCATCCGCATTTCTCAGATATAGACCTAATCATATATGGAAAAGAGCAGCTGAATGAACTTCTCCAAGTACTTAGGGAACTTTACTCCGAGCAGAATTCACCGTTAAAGAATGAGTTTGAAAAGTATGAAGCTGTGAGAGATAAGCGTTGGAGATTCCTAAACTATAGTAAAAAAGAATTCTTAAAGCATCAACGCCGTAAGATGATATACGCTGTCTTTCATCATGAGGAAAGTGGGAGACTAATTAAAGTGGAGTTTGAACCCGTCAAAGAATGGAATGAAATACATAATGAATATGATGACAGAACTAGAATCACCAAAAAAGGCTGGATAAAGGCTATTGCCAGAGTGAAGGATGCATCAGAAAGCCCATTCATCCCCTCAATCTATGAAATTGAGATCTTAAACATATTGGAAGGACCAAAGATTGATGATATTGACCGGCTGGTCTCATACGTTGAAGAATTCAGAATGCAAGCCGAGGAGGACAACATCGTCTTAATGGAGGGAAACCTCGAAGAAGTCATGACGCCGAAAAATAGTTTTCATCAAATCACATTAACGTACGGACCGAGATACTATGAACAAGTCTTGAAGACTATTCAATAGTAACCCGCCAAAAAAGACATTAAAATCAATCAGCATCATTTAAAATATAAAATAAAAGAGGATGTTATATATGTCGACGTTAGAAAAAACTTTGATAGTGATATTGATGATTCTAACGATTGGATGGTCCGGTACATTATACTACTACACGGCAGTAAAACGTCCTGAACCTACAATTACGCCATTTAATCTTTGGACAGCTAATTCATTGACAAGAATATTTGAAAACACCCCGCCTCAAGAGAGGCCTCCTTTTCTTAAAATAAAAGCTGCTCAGAACGAGTATGAATGTGCTCAAATCGTTATAACTGCCAACCGTGACCTTCATTCTCTTAAAGTTGACACGGTAGATCTTAAAGATAATCAAGGCAATTCTATATCGAAAAGAAACATAAAGCTCAATTTCGTAGGGTTCATAACTGTTCCAAAAAACACTCCTGACACGCCGGAATATGAATTAGAAAGGAAAGCACCTTGCCGAATACCTGACCCTCTCCTCGAAGTTAAGAGTATAAACCTAAAAAGCGGTAAATCACAGCCTATCTGGATATCTATATATGTTCCAAAGGGAACGCCTCCCGGAGAGTATAGAGGAGTAGTTAAAATTTCATGTGAAGAGGGCGAAGACGAGATTCCCCTTACCTTAGAGGTTTTACCCTTCGAGCTTCCGGATGAACGTCACCTTCTAGTGACAAACTGGTTTAGCATCGAAAATATTGCGAAGGCTCATAAAGTAGAGTTGTGGTCTGACAAATTCTTTTCTATACTAGCCAAGTACGCTGAGATAATGGCTGAGCATCGTCAGAATGTTGTTTTCACGCCATGGTCGCTCGTTAAGGTTTACAAAGAAGAAAAAGGCCTCTCATTCGATTTTTCACTTTTCGACAAGTACGTTGAGATATTTATGAATGCTGGTGTATCGGACAGAATAGAGATTTTTCATGTCGCTCATCCGAAATCAGGCTGGGGAAGCGAAGTAGTCCTTTCAGAAGTCACGGCGATCGATAAGAAGACAGGCAAGCAGATTAAGCTTTCTCCTCAGGAAGGTCTAGGTCCCCTGCTTACGGCATTGCAGAACCATCTAGAAGAAAAGGGATGGCTTAATAAGACGATGATTCATGTATCAGATGAACCGTCAATATCTAATATGGACTCATGGAAAAGAGCATCGCAATTCGTCGCTAAATTTGCTCCTAAGATAAGAAGAATAGATGCAATAGAATCTACAGATCTCCTAGGATACTTAGAAGTCTGGGTGCCCAAACTAAATTACTTCACTACATGGGGCGAAATTTACGAAGAGGCACGTAAGAACGGTATTGAGCTCTGGTTTTATACTTGTTGTACTCCTACAGGTTTCTTCCCTAACAGGTTTCTCGATTATCCGCTCGTTAAAACAAGAGTCTTACACTGGATAAATTATGCTTATAATCTAAAAGGATACTTACATTGGGGATTAAACTGGTGGGATGATAATCCCTTCGGCGAGCCAGACCCCGAACTTCCTCCAGGCGACACGCATATAATTTATCCCGGTGAGAATGGGCCTTTAAGTTCTATAAGGTTTGACGTTATGAGGGATGGAATCGAGGATTATGAGTATCTTCTCCTTCTAGAAAAGAAGATGAAGGAAGTAAAGGATAAACTCGGCGATTCCGCCTTAGAGTTCGATCCAAAAAGGCGAAGCATAGAATTATGTCGAAAGATTGTTAGAAGCCTTACTGATTATGGCTCAGCATCAGATTTACTTAAAGTCAGGGATGAAATAATTCAGGAGATAATCTCCGCTGATAAGAGACCCCTAGCTATCATTGAGACGTATCCGAAAGAAGGAACTGAACTGGTTCCAGGTCCAATCATTATAGAAGTCAGAGGCGTGACAGAAGATGGAGTCCACGTAAAGATTGATGGCGATGAGGTTCAAGTTAAAGATGGAAAGTTCAAGTCATTCATATCTGTCGATCAGGAAGTAAAAGAAATAATAATAGAAATCTCCAAAGGAGAATACAAGAAAACTATCAAACGTAGATTTATAGTAAAACAAACATGAAATTTCTAGAATTCTTTGACTACCGACTATTTGTATGCACCTATCTTAAAGAAATAATTGCCTCCCCTCTTAATGAGGAGGACATGTAGAAAAGAGGATGAGCAATCCTCTTTTCAGTTTCGAATCGAAGATACCCGCCAAAAAAGTTATTGCCAACCACACGAATAATATACTGTGATTAGTTATGGCAGAAGTTTATGAACATGTTATCCACAAGTTTCTTAGGGATCACGGCGGTTCAGCATCGAAGAAGGAGATCTATAAAACTTTCGGCAGTAATGCAGAGTCTAATAGAAGGATCGATGAGAAGCTGAGAATGATGGAACGCTTTGGACTCATCGTTATTGACGGAGAAGAAGTGAAAATAAAGTAAAAAGACATGCATCATAAGTCTGGTAGAAGTTGAACTGCCAGTCTATCTCCGTAAAGGCGGCTTCAAGTCCCATAAAGGATAATCTAATCCTGCTAATTTACTGGCTTTCTGCATGCATCTTCATTCAGGCTCTTTATGGAAAAAAATGATTGGATGTTTTGATATCTATTACCTGAATTGCTTTCTTGATGATTTTTTCTGTCACTATCTCAGATAATATGTAGCAACTTTATTTAAAGCCTCAACGATCTTCTCGAGTTCTTCTCCAGTAAGGCTAGGATGAACAGGGATAGAAAATACCCTTTTTGACACCTCACTTGCTACTGGGCAATTCGCTTTTGAGACGTAATCCTTCAAGGCTGGCTGACATGATAATGGTCGAGGATAATAAACCATGCATCCTATGTTCTCGGCTCTAAGAGCCTTCACGAACTCATCTCTGCTGCATTTAAATTCTTCTAGATCCATGATTACTGTGTAACAACTATAAGAGTGGTTAACACCTTCAGCCGTTTTCTGTGGTTTCAGCCCATCTATTCTTCCCATATGCTCAGAGAGAAACTTTGCGTTTTCCCTTCGCCTTGCAAGGAATCTATCCAGCATCTTAAGCTGATTCAGCCCGATCACTGCTTCAACCTCTGTCATCCTATAATTAAGTCCCAAGATCACATGGAGATACCGAGTCTTTTGCCCATGATTGCGGAGAAGCATCCCCTTCTCATAGAGTTCTCTATTATTTGTTGTGACGATTCCCCCCTCACTTGTCGTCATAGTCTTCGTGGGATAAAAGCTATAGCAATTAAGATCATCAAATGATCCAACATCTCTTCCTTTAATTGTGGTGCCGTGAGCCTGAGCCGCATCGTTAACCAAGCATAAACCGTGATCTTCCGCGATCTCATTCAGAGCCGCCATGTCAGCAGCATTTCCGAAGAGATGAACGGGAACTATTACCTTGGTCTTAGTAGTGATCTTCTCTAATACGTCGTCTGGATCAATCGTCAAAGTCTCCTCGTCAATATCTGCGAAAACTGGTTTCCCACCTGAAAAGACCACTGTGCTAGCTGTTGCGATGAAGGTAAAGTCGGGAACGATCACTTCATCTCCCGGTTTTATCAGCGACAAATAGGCTATGTGAAGCGCAGCGGTTCCTGAGCTAACAGCATACGCATATTCAGCGCCAACCTTCCTTTTGAACTCTTCCTCGAATAATCGGGTTTTTTGGCCTTGACATAAAATTCCAGATTTAAGAACTTCCGATATTTCTTGAACAGTCTCTTCAGTAAAAACAGGCTTCGCTATGGGAATCATCTTTTCAGAAACAGGTTTGCCTCCGTTAATTGCAAGTTTACTCATTTTACTTCTCTCTGCACATGTGCAAAATTAACCATGTCTCCATGGAGTTGAGTGAAGAACCTCCCTTGTCGCTAAGGGTCTCCACCAAGATTCATTCTCCAAATACCATTCAATGGTCTTCTTTAATGCAGAGGAAAAATCATATTTCGGTCTCCAACCCAGTTCAGAACGTATCTTTGATGAGTCGAGACTATACCTTCTGTCATGACCAGGCCTATCCTCGACGAATGATATTAAATCCTCATTTTTGCCGAGATGCTGAAGAATCTCCTTAACAACCTCAAGATTTGATACTTCATTTCCTGATGAAACGTTATAAATTTCTCCGGCTCTTCCTTTTTCTAAAACCAGTCGTATAGCTTCGCAGTGATCAAGCACATAGATCCAGTCTCTAATGTTTGCTCCAGTCCCGTAAATTGGTACCTGAAGATTCCTAAGAGCCCGAATTATAGTCTTAGGTATCAGTTTCTCTGGGAACTGATAGGGACCGAAATTGTTTGTGCAACGCGTTATCTTTACATCCAGCCCGTAAGTTCTATGATAAGCGAGGCAGAGCATGTCGGCGGCTGCCTTAGAGGCGGAATAAGGGTTTGAAGGGTTAAGTCGGTCGAGTTCATGGAAGGATCCTTCTTCAATCTCGCCATAAACTTCATCAGTCGAGACCTGAACAAAATTTATAGATCTGTTGTGCTTGCGAATTGATTCAAGAATGTTAAATACGCCTAAAATGTTGCTTTGAATGAAGATTTGAGGATTCTTTATGCTTCTATCGACATGTGTTTCCGCTGCGAAGTTAACGATAGCATCAGCCTCCTGTATGAGGTTGTTTATGACGCTAGGATCAGAAATGTCTCCTTCAACAAACGAATAGTTCGCCTGTTTTTTCAAGTCTTCTAGATTTTTAGGGTTCGATCCGACTCCCATCTTATCTATATTGACAATCTTAACATCAGCCTCTTCAGAGAACAAGTGTCTAATGAAGTTAGTTCCGATGAAGCCAAGCCCGCCAGCGACAATTATACGCATCTTTAATCATCTCTTAATATTTTTCCTAATGAACGTTCTGAATGCTTCAGAAATATATTCAATCTTTCTTTCATTTATTCCAGGATATACTCCTACAAAGAATGAATTTTGCATGATATAATCAGTATTAGTTAAATCATGAGCTAATCGGTAAGGAATATTCGTATAGGCAGGATGTTTAAGAATATTACCTGCAAAAAGCATCTTTACCTCTATTCTTCGCATAGTAAGCCATTTAACGATTTCTCCTCGACTGAACGGGGCGTCCTTCCGTATAGTCAGTGGAAAGGCAAACCAGCATGGCTCACTCTTAGGCAACCATCTTGGAAGTATAAATACATCTTCATATTCGAGAAGCTCATCATATAGGAATCTGAAGTTCTTCTTTCTAGCTTCAATGAAACCTGGCAGCTTCTCTAATTGAGCCAGACCCATAGCAGCTTGAATCTCAGTCGGCTTAAGGTTGTAGCCTAAATTTATGAATGTGTATCGCTTATCATAATCTTCAGGAAGCCCATAAGGATTAACAGTCTTCTCGTTACGCATCACTTTAGGGCATTCTTTATCTGAACAGCGGGAAGGGTCACAAGTAGGCATAACGCATGCTCTTCCCCAATCTCGAAGGGAGAGTACAATATCCGCAAGTTTTTTATTGCTTGTCACTACGGCGCCGCCTTCTCCCATCGTGATTTGATGCGCAGGGTAAAAGCTAAATGTTCCGAAGGTCCCAAATGAACCGATGTATTTCCCATCATATTTTGATCCAAGAGCATCACAAGCATCTTCAATCAGGAATAAATCATGATCCTCTGCGAAATCGCATAATGCATCCATCTCATTAGGGTTTCCTAGAGTATGAGGAACAAGGATTGCCCTCGTCTTTTCTGATAATGCGTCTTTTAGGTCTTCAGCTCGAATATTATAGGTTTCAGGATCCACATCGAGAAAGACTGGAACTAAGCCGTTTTGTAATATGGGGTTAAGAGTTGTAGGAAAGGTTAATGCTGGTGTAATAACCTCATCTCCAGGTCTAAGCCTCTCATCTTCATTAAGCTGTCTGGAGAGCAGGGCTGAGACGGCGAGTAGATTAGCTGAGGAACCTGAATTTGTTATGATGGTTCTTTTTACTCCTAGAAATTGTGAGAATTTAGCTTCAAACCTGCGAGCATACTTAGAGACCCCAAACCATCCGTCGAGAATCGCATTTATCATATTTTTTATTTCTTCTTCATCATAAACTGCTCCTGAATAACGAATCAAATCTGTGCCTGGATTAAAAGTGTCCGAAGCAGAGCGGAGCTCAAAGATTCTCTTAACAATATTAAATATTTCATTACGTAATTTTTCTTCATCCATTCTTTCATTTCTCCAAGTTTATCCGGCTGAGCCACTCTATGGTTTTCTTTATCCCCTCTCTCAGGCTGGTTTCAGGCTTCCAACCGATTAAACGTTCAGCCTTTTCATATGATCCAACCTGGTTTTTTATGCCTCCGAATGCCTTTGGATAATCTACAAAGACGATCCTTGATCTGCTATTAACATTTTCTATGATTAGCCGTGCAACCTCAAGGTTTGTTGTCGCCTTGCCAGTTGCCAAGTTAATCACCTCGCCTGGAGGTAGCCTTCTAGCGAGCCATAACCCCTTGACTATATCATTAATATATACGTAGTCCCTCGTATCAGAGCCGTCTCCATAAACCGTTATAGGCTTATTTCTTACCGCTTCAAAATAGAAGGTAGGCATAATCTTGTTGAGTTGTTGACGGGGACCATAAGGATTAAAAAGCCTGAGAATCTTCACATCTAACCCGTAGCATCTATAATAGGTGTAGCATAACCTATCTATTGCCGCCTTCGAAGCGGCATAGGGATTCGGAGGATTAAGCGGAAAATCTTCTTTTATTGGAATTTTAGAGTCTCCATAAATCTCACAACTACTCGGATAAATGAGAGGAACACCGATTTGTCTGCAAGCTTCTAGGACATTCAATGATCCTTTGAGGTTCACTTCAACTGTGTGAACAGGATTCAGAACGCTTTCTCCTGGCTTCGCTTCAGCCGCAAAATGATAGACAACATCGCATTTCTTTACTGCTTTTCGAAGCTGATCCATATTAAAGATGTCAAACCCTCTTCTTCGCGAGAATCCTATAACTTCAACATTTCTCTTTATAAGGAAGTCTTTCATATTACTTCCTATGAATCCAGTATCACCGGTCACCAGAGCAATCATTCCAGATCACTAATGGGATTAAAAGATTATCTGGGACGATTCACCGATGATGAATCTCCTTCCGCTGGGTTTTGACTCTGCACTTAAAGTAATTCTTGTGTTCGGTCCTATTATGCTGTCTATTATTCTATCATTTATGTTGATAAAGCATCCATCCATAATTATGCTGTTCTCAATCTCTCCGCTTTTTATAACAACATTATTTCCTATGCTTGTATAAGGACCTATGTATACGTCTCCTTCAATCGTTGAGTTCTCTCCGATTATTGCTGGTCCTCTTATCAAGGCATCTCTTTTAACAAGAGATCCGGAGCCTATGGATATCCGTCCCTGAATAGAAGACTCGTCTTCAACTACGCCATTTATTTGGCCTTGAAGATCATCGAGAATAAGTCTATTTGCTTCAAGAATATCTTCCGGAGTTCCAGTGTCCTTCCACCATCCCTGCACAATTCGATGTTCCACTTTGTAACCGTTCACTAAAAGTAAGTGGATAGCCTCAGTAATCTCAAATTCTCCCCTCCAAGATGGCTTTAGTCTCCTAATAGCATCGAATATTGCGCGTCTAAAGAAGTATATGCCTGTTAATGCATAGGAGCTCGGAGGAACCTTCGGCTTCTCAACCAGCCCTATAAGCTTGCCTTCATCATTAAATTTGGCGACACCAAACAGTTCAGGCCTGTCAACTTTACATAGGAGAATCATGGCATCTATGTCTGATTCTGAAAATTCCTTCACGTAACGGTTTATTCCGCCCTTAAGTATGTTATCCCCAAGGTAGACGACGAATTCCTCTTCTACGAATTCTTCACAGAGACTTACAGCATGAGCGATTCCTTTAGGCTCCCCTTGATAAATATACGTGATGTTGACGCCGAACTTCTTACCGTCTCCATAAAACTCCTTCACCTTCGAAGGGTATATGTCTCCCAGAATTATAGCAATCTCTTTTATACCTGAATTTTTTAGATCTTCAAGGACATATTGCGAGATAGGTTTATTTGCGACTGGGATAAGCTGTTTAGGTCCTGTATGGGTTAATGGTCGAAGTCTCGTTCCGTGGCCTCCGTGAAGGATCACTCCCTTCAAGTCTAAGACACCCTTTCTGAAGTTACTATATGTTCAGTTCAATTAAGCTTTAAGCCTTTTTGTAACATGATTTAAAGGTGAACAATCATTAGGAGCTTACGTGAAAATCATCAAGTAACGTTTTCTAGACTGCCTTTTAATTATCTTCTCTCATTAATTGAAGTCTGATAGAAATAAGAAGCATAGTTTCATTTGTCATTTTATCTTTTCTAGGGCGTCTTCTATTTGCTTCAACTCAATTCTTGTTGCTTCTAATCCTCTAGTTAAAATTTCCTTCCGATGATTATACGTTTCTCCATCTATTTCTCGTCCTACATTATGAAGTTCAAGAGTCGTCAAAAACATCTCAATCAAACCTATCTGTTTCTGCAGTTCCTTTGCCCTTTCAGTCATATTTTTTGCTAGTGATCTTTGATGGGTTTTCAGTCTGCTAATTTCTTCTTCCAATCCTTTTAATAGATGCTCATAGGTCGGACGTGACATTCGATTTTTAGCTAACAAGTCTTCCAATGCTTGCTTTTTCCTATTCGCTAACTCGAGCTCTCGGCTTACAGTTTCGAATGACTGTTTCCATGAACTCAAATCATCCACCCTTTAGAGGTTTATTCTAACTCTTATTTGAGAGTATTCCCATCTAAGGTTTATGAACTACCTCAGGCTTACCAGTTAGGCTTGAGGTTAATGACGTAACTATGACGTAGGGAACCCGCTTTTTAATATAATCCATGATTCTCCAAAATCTTTCAGGATCATAGCTTAAAGTCAGCTCGTCCACTATGAAGAGAGGAAAATCAGGCAGAAAAGTTTCCTTCGCAGCCAACATCAATATCAAGCTTATTGTAAGCTTCTCGGATGCGCTTAAAGTCCCGATAGGTTGCTGAATGTTTCCTTCCCGCATAACGTGAAGCGCGAAATTTTGGTCTAAAAAGACATTTACGAATCCTTTAAGCCCAAGCTCCCGGAAAGCCCTCGTAACGTTACTGTTGAACCTTCGCCTTGCACTTGTCCTCCGCCGCATGTATTTTTCTTGAAAGTATCCCGCCACCTTCTCAAGCCATTCGATCTTTTTAAGGA
>Ga0180301_10002315_pt1 | contig 14959 bp, 15 predicted proteins | sample GuaBasSediGuay16_FD_121797 | JGI IMG/M metagenome (GOLD analysis project Ga0180301, IMG submission 121797) | Subseafloor sediment microbial communities from Guaymas Basin, Gulf of California, Mexico - Guay16, Core 4569-2, 12-15 cm | ecosystem: Environmental > Aquatic > Marine > Hydrothermal...
CAAAATGGCCTTTATTTAAGGCTCTTAAGTTGAACAGAAATTCTGAAGAATCGCTTAAGAATCTTCACGTGATAATCTTCAAGAAATCCCGAAAATTGGTGAAACCCGAATTAATTGCCGGTGAACCCAGCTTGGGAAGCTTGACTCTAGTGACTTATAGGCTCAAAGAGGCATCTAGTAGAGATAAGAAGATCATAAGTAGGATGTTAGAGAAATCCCTGGCTTTTAAAGTTAGAAAACAGGTTTATTTATTTCCATTTGTTAAAAGGAGAACTTATGAGAAATATTATGGAAAAATATTCGGTCCTGAGGACCTATGCAGGAAGATAGATGAGTTAAACGGGGAAGCCTATATAGAATATAACCTGATCCTGATTCATCCAAGGAGGGAATCCGCTCTTCTGATAAATCAGATAAGAAACAGGGTTTTGGGCCAACTGAACATGGTAATAGCAGATTCTAAAGTCTTAATGAGGGAAATGAAAACAAGCTTTGATGATGAGAGAATATCTAAGAGGATAAGTGAACTAAAAAGGAGGCTTGAAGTCGCGATAAACTTAGAGGAGCTCTTAAGGAGAATATATAGGATAAGCTGTAGAAAGGAAGTTGAAACAGCCTATAAAATCTTTTGCTGTTGTAGGAGTAGGTATAAAAAAATCAAAAACGAAGGAGCTTATCAATAAATCTCCTCTTCAAACTCCTCTCCAAATTCCTCTTCCTCAAATTCCTCCTCTTCCTCTTCGAATTCTTCCTCCTCAAGTTCCTCTTCTTCCTCAAATTCCTCTTCCTCTTCCTCGAACTCTTCCTCTTCCCCCTCGAAATCGAATTCCTCCTCCATGCTATGACCCCCACTGAAATCGGCTTATTTTAACCTATTTAAGGATTTTTAAAGACTGATAATAAGTTTTAAATGCACAGGTAATCTAAATTAAAATGAGTTTTGGCCGTTTTTCTGAAGTTTATGGGGATATCTAAACAGAACATTAGAGAAAATTCCTTATCATTATTAAGATATCTATTTTCTTTCCTGTTGCTTTCATTTTATTCCGTCACCAAGAGATAAGAAACCGATCACTCGACTTGCTCCTGCTTATTTGGAGCTAAGACCTCTGGAGAGCTTATTTCTATTATCACTCCGTCACCTTCATTTTGTCAAACTAGGTAGTTATACTTAGAGCAATCATAAAGGTGTTTGAAAATTAGGTCAAAAAATGAAAGGTTTTTGGACATAGGAGATATGTGTTCTCACCTACCAGGAGAATATATGGGTTGGCTATAAAGGCTCTTTTAAAGCCAGAAGTCCTGCGCAGAATGACCGAAGTGGTGATTAAGAGGAACTTAAAGGTCATTTATGTCCAGTACTCCATGCCCAGGAGGAATGTTGACACCGTCCATATCTTGATTTTCCTGGATCTTACAAGCTCCGCAGCATCTATAGATGACATTGTTAACGATCTTAAGGCCTCAAACTTCGTTAAATCAGTTAAAGTGATAAAGCCTTTGTTTAAGGGCTCGCAGCTGATGATTTCTTCTTTCCTTTAAAGATGGACGACTTCAAATGCGTGATTTTCAGGGAGCCTGTTTATAGAGGGTTTTTAAAGGACCTAAGGAAAAGTTTGGTTCAGGAGGAGAGGTTTTTTGGTATTATATAGGTTTCATGAGTGGAATGGAGGCCTGTGAGAGTTATAAAAAGCTAGTCGGAACAGAAAAAGTAGAGGCCATAGAGATGGTCCACGACGCATTTTTAATGTGTGCTGGTTGGGCAAGGCGTGAGGTGATAGCTATAGATAAGGTCAGAAAAACCGTTAGATTTAGGCTTTACGATAATTTCGAGTGTGAGCTGGGTAGGGGGAGCAACAGGTGCTATAGCCAACTACTATAGGAGCTATTTGGCGTTGAAATGGCTGTTCGGGAGACGAAATGCGTAGCCAAAGGAGATCCATACTGTGAGTTCGTGGCCAGGCCTGTTTAACCTACGGTATTAATTATCTCGCTTATTCGTTATGAGCTGTCTAAGTCAGGCGGGAATTTGTGGGGAAGGTTAATAACCCCCTTGAACATCTATATTTTGGCGCTCTAGCCCTTACCTCTGCTAGTTGCCGGGGTGGCCGAGTAGCTAGGCGGCGGGCTGCAGAAGACGCCGAAACCCGCTTTACAGGGGTGCAAATCCCCTCCCCGGCTCTAATTCCTCACTCTCATTCTGTAACTGCTTTATATAAGATCTAATCGATCATTAGGTTCCGTTAGATTTCATCCTTGTTTTAACAAACCCATAAATACTTTCTTTCCCAATTGGACCGGCGTGATCTATAGGTTAATCCGTTGCTTATCCATACGGTAAGCGGTCATGTGAGAATGTCCTCTTCTTAACTAATTCATCTTTAGATCAAACCGGTCTGCTTCATGAGTTATCTTTAGTCATAAATTCTTAAAAATCGTCAAAAAACCTGGAGATAGGAGCATCTCTAAGCCTTTTAAGCGATTTTTCAACGCATTAACCTTAAATATGAACGCAAATGAACTATTTCCGGAGCGTGATTTTTGAGCGAGATAAGAGATGTGGAGAAACTCTCATACTACACTACCAGCATTGGGCTCATTTACACAGTAATTGGATTGTTAAGCGGCTTCGGCTTGGTTTATATTCTAATGAGTGGAGGGCAGTATACCGAAAATGATCGTTTTAGCATACAACTACTTTTCTGCATGAACATCCTTATTTTAATTAGACCTCTCGATGAAAGGCTGGGCAAGAGAAATTAGAGACAAAAAGGTCGTTGTGAAACCCAGTCAATTAAGAAGTGCGAAAATATCGGGTTGTTCTATTGATGTTAGGTGCTATTGTAGCTTTCGTTTCCTATTTGGCGCAAATGCCCTCATCAGAGTTAATTGGAGACATTTTGTACTCCATTGATTTTCTCATGGTTGTTATAGGTTGGATCATCGGTGGAAGAGAGGTTAAGTAGTTTTCCCAATTTTTTTCTATCTTAAAACTGTTATGTGGAGTGCAGGTGCGAGTCTACAAGCGATTAAGATAAAAGCCCCTACAAACGTTTAAACAAGGATGTGGCCCCTCAGGAGGCCATATGACAAAGAAGCCGAAATCATCAACACATATGATTTCGCCATCTCTGGCTTATATTTTAGGAGACCTCGATCCATATAGTGAAGGAAGGGCTATCCGGTCCGAGTATTACTTCTATAGGGCTTTCAGTTAGGTTTTCATATACGTTGCTATTGCCCCTTCTAAAGGAGACCATCAGAAAGTACTCGCCGAAGTCTGGAACAGGAATGACAGAGATTCCCCCGAAGCCGGGAATATTTGAAGTATATATAGTGTTTGAGTAGTTATTCTCATTCCAAATATCGATCTTATACATCCATACCTCGTTTCCTGGAGGTCTTTCATCATGGATCACTACGGTTATGGCATTGGGATACCAGCTAATGTTTCCACTGCTATTATCCTCACCTCTTCCCCCGCCTCCCATCCCTGACCCGTAATAGGCAAACCACAGCCCACTGATAGGCTCAGGCTCAACCACAAACACGTTTCCCCTTCCGCTCACAAGCTTTATTAAAACTTCGCTGGGGCTAACGGATAAGGTGAGGCTAAATGTCGTTATCTCCCCCGGGGGTATTGTTATGTTAACATCCATGGGCTGGGGCTCTATCGGAACGTTGTTACTCTCATTGATTATCCATAAATGCAGGATGTTCACGACCATAGGAGATAAGTTCGTTATGTTTAGGAAAATCTCATTGCCCAAGTAAGTACATGAAACCTCGACCTCCCTTAACTCCCAAATTACCTCTTGATCAAAATTGATAACGTCCGTTGTAGCCTCGTGATATAAAGCATTTGCTATGGAGAATAAGGAAAATAATTGGAAGATAACCGTGAATAGGATAGATAGCATTATTATTCCGCCTATTATTGTTGATAACCCTCTTTTTGATTTAAACAGAGGCAACATCAAAGTTTCCCCTCTCGCTCATCACTTTAACGATATAGGGTCCATCATCTAGCGGCTTAGTAACGCTAAAGAGACAGGACTCTCCGGGATCTAACTCCGCATCTATTACGCCACCTGCTGGAAGCTGGGAATTCACGTAAATTCTTATGAGCTTGGTGCTCATTTTTCCAAAATTCGTCACGTACAGGTATATCCTATCTGACTCGACCCATGCGTGCTCTATTATGAACCACTCACAAAACTTCTCCACATCTCTCCTTGTCTCGCTTAATACCCTTGAACTGGCCATTTGAGACATGCTTAAGGCATAATACCAACAAAAAAGCCCTATAATTAAGGTAACAAAGACTAATATGACCGAAGATATGACAGAACTCGCCCCTTTTCTTGTCATTCTCAACTCAAAGATTCTGAAGGTCGTTATATAAGCATTGTGAACTATATTTTCATATTTTTTTAACTAAAAAAGAAATAACCGAGTAGCGTTGAGTCGATGTAAAAGCCAGCGTGGGTTTTATGTGGGCATCTTACATTACCCCGCTGGTATGTTCAAATGAGCAGAGTTTGTGGGATACAGTTATCTCTCGGCCACGAACTCACAGTATGGATCTCCTTTGGCTATGCATCTCGTCTCCTCAACACTAACCCTAACCCTGTAAAGCTCATCAAAAATCCCAACGAAAAATCCCCTCATCCACTGGCTGTTCGGCTTGTTTAGCTTTCCCTCAACTATTTTACACTCAAACAAATCGTAAAATCGGCCAATTCCTCCTTTCTCTCCAAGCTTCACGAGCTCATAATCCGTATACCAGCCAAAGCTTCTCCCTAACATTAGGAGGAACTCAATAAGTTCTCTATTTGGAGCCCTAATTATCCTTCTGAATTGTCTGATTGAATCTATTCCGGCATTATGGCCTAAAGCATATAGCACGCTGGCCCCAGCAGATCCCCATCTTTTTTTCAACATGTTCATGAATCCAGCTATATGCTCAAGCCTGAAGATCACCAACCTGTGCGAGCCCGCGAAGGGAACAGATGGAGCGCTGAATACCTTAAAATTCTCGCATATCATTCCATGATATGCTTCCCTAACGCCCTCTTCAGTTCTTAATACGTCAAATAGTTCCTCAAGTGGGACCTTCATACCAGTTATATCTAAGAATCCCTCAATGAGCATTCCATCTTTAGCTAGGTCGATAGTCCCAGTAATCACACTTGATCCAAAAGATGATAATATTTCCATTATTTTACCCGCTATCTCCAACTTAGGTTCTGTGATAACGGAGAAATCGACAATTTTCCTGCCAGGAAGAATAACAAAGGAAGGGATTTGCCTTCTTTTAACTTGCATCCTAACACCTTTAGGCACTTTAAACACTTTATGTATGAGTCGTTGGATATTATATAAAAATAATAATTCAAAAAGATCTTCTGCTTAGGATTCGAGCAGAGAATAAAATAATGCTGATCATCAAAGTTGATAATGCCAACATGATCACGGCAAGCCTGTCATATTCCTTAGGGACAGGCGCTAAGGTCCTCACGCCGGTTGTGATCTTTTCTGAAACAACTTCTTTCAGCTCAACGCACTCGTACCATGTTAAATTGTAGTCATAAAGTTCCTTTGCCCACTCTCTTGACTCACTTACATAATCTGAGTTCACGATGTTTAAGCCTACGATCACCGGTCTCATCATGAAAGCAGAGCTTAAAATGTGATCTAAAGGATCCTCGCTCCTAATGTAGCCCTCAACTATTTTTGCTCCCTTAAAGAAGGTTGGATCTACCGGAATCCATCCCCAAGGGGGAATATAAACTAGGGCCCAAGCATGAGCCCCAACATTACGTAAGGTTACTCTATATCTGCCGGAGAATTGGCCTGAAAACGATCTATCAGGCTCAAAGATGTAGCCAACTTGGGTAATTGCAGGTATTCCCGCTATCCTACATAGGGTTACCAGTAAATTTGATTGATCATCGCAATCCCCAATCATGGCCTCTAAAGTTTCATTTGGATAAGACGGAAGTCTTAGTTCACCGCTAACCTCAAATGGGTATTTTATATGGTATTCGGTCCAGTTGAGGAATTTTAGCACTATCTCTAAAACGTTTGTCGTATTTCCCTTAAGGTTAAGAGCTATTTCCCTTAATTTCTCGTTATTTACCTGAAATAAACCAGTTTTTCTTGTGTATTTCTCTCTTAAGGGGGATGGTATATCCTCTAACTCTAATGAGTTATTAACTGATAGAACTGGACCATGTAGGGCTCTCCTGAAAATTCTGATCCTAGTCTCTACCCTTAAGCTGATATTCTCTCCAGGTCCGAGATAAAGCCTCGATATATCTATCTCAACATATGGGTTTTCGTCCTCATCGATCTTGACTTCTCCCCATTTCACCTCATCCCCATCAACAAGAACTCTTCTTAAGGATGATATTTGGGACGTTGAATTGGGACACAGGGACAGGTTTATGAGTTTTCTAAGAGGGTAATGCTTATCTCCATCATTTTCAATAAAGACCTCCTCGATTAGTTCAAGATCTATGCTCTGATCATATGGAGCAGGCGTCGATATAATGGCTAGATGGGCCCCGATAATGATTAAAATAATCGCTAAAGGGAGTCTTCTGATCAATCGGCTTTACCCCTATTGTTATAGGCCTCCTTAGCCAGCTTAATGATAAAATACAGAGCTACTAGGTAGCCAAATGCTGGGATGAATCTATTACCAAACAAGAAGAACTCGTGCTTGGATGAGAGAATGATCGAGGTCTCCGTAACAAAGTTAAATATCCAGTGAGAAAGGGCGCAAGCTGGAAATCCATGATAGATATACAAATATCCGAGCAATACGCTAGAGATAGCTGCAAGCGATATCTTGCCAACTTCCCATCCGGCTCCTGAGAGATAGTGAAGAATGCCGAAGGCTATTGAGGTCAGTAGTATCAGCGTCCAAGAAACAAGAAGAAATAGCTTCTTTCGCTCCTCATTCATTTCCTTAGTCAGCTCAAGTGGGTAAAAAAGGCCCTTAAGAGCGCGTATAGAGCTGTAATTCAGGTTCTCGCTAAACGCGTAGAAGATAAAGCAGGGAAATCCCAATATCGTTAATCTAAAACCTATCTCCTCATTTAAAGCGGAATAAAATATTAAGATGTACCTCCAAGCAGGACTTTCCATTTTTATGGTCCCGGTCGGAATACCAGCTGATTCCTGGACGGTTGAGAGAAGCCCGACCAAAAAAATCGTGAGACAGGTTAATGCTACGGTTGACATGAACGAGTTTCTAAAGAACTCCCTTGCTTCGCCCCGCATAGCTGACTTAACCAGATAACCTATTTCAATTCCATCAAACAGGGTTTTCACTAGGATTATCGAGTAAATAAGTATTAACATGAGCAATATAAGCTCGGCTGAGACCCTTACGGGAATCAACACGCTGATCGCGAAGAAGTAAACCGGGATTCTTGTTGTTCCCATAGCCCCGCTTTGCCACTCTTTTGCTATTGAGAAGGCATAAGGAGCGAGGATTAAGAGGGCTATAAAATAGATAGCCGTGCTTAAACCTATCAGGGTTAAAATAGTTAGATAAGCTCCTTCAAGTCTATCCATGAATGAGCTCTTCACGTTGCTCAATGATATTCCACTACTCTGTGGTATTAAAATGATCAGGATAAAAGTGTTGGCCTACACGCCTAATCCCGAAAGGATGATAGCTCTTGCAGCTAGACAGACAAGGCTTAAAAAAGACGTGTCAATGAATGACATAGATGATCAAAGAACGGCCATGTTGATTAGGAAGTTATTAAGTTTAAAACATCTTTCACCCTTTGAACATGCATCCTTCACTTTTTTAATATCGGGGATATCTAGGGTATGCACGCATCAGCTGGTTCGTCATAGATTGGCATCTTATAGCCAGCAAAGCCAGAGAATGGTGAAAATTGATAAAGAATCGTTCATAATCCCTCCATCAATTAGAGAAAATAAAAAAGCCCTTGAGGTCTTTCAAAAAGTCGTTGATGAAGCTGTGAAGGGATATGATGAGCTCATATCCTTAGGAATACCACTAGAGGACGCAAGATATGTGATCCCTCAGGCATCAGAGACGAAGATAGTGGTGACCATGAATGCTAGGGAGCTCCTTCATTTCTTTGGACTAAGGCTGTGTAAGAAAGCGCAATGGGAGATCAGAAAAGTTGCTAAGCTGATGTTAGATGAGGTCAAAGAAATAGCTCCTAATATCTTTGAAAAGGCGGGGCCTAGGTGCTGGGATTATGGCTATTGTCCAGAAGGAGATGATGAGTGCTTTAAAGAGATGATCAAACTTAAGCCCCCTTAACTTGCTCGTCTAGCTCTACCTCGAGATACACAGGGCCTTTGTACCCACATTTATCGCAGCGATAAATTTTGGGGGTAAGCCATCCACTAAACTTTGATATTGGGCTTAGACCTGGGGAGTTACATACCGGACATAGAATAAGAGTTCTTTTTTTCTTCTTATCTAAACTAAGTATTTTCCTTATCCTCTCGATTATCCTCATCGCTATGCCCTGCTCAGGTGATTTCTATCTGCTCCAAGTTAAACCCAAGCTTTTTTAATAGTTGAGGCAACTTATCTCTATGATCTCCCTGAAGAATTATTTTCCCGTTCTTTGTGGTTCCTCCGCAGGCGCACCAACTCTTAAGCTTTTTAGTCATCTCACTTAGCTCTTTTTTACTTCCGTTTATTCCCTCTATCACCGTTGTCGGTTTATCGTATTTCCTTATCTCAAGTCTTATCTTTATACGCTCAGTTTCACGTTTTATCGTTTCGCAAACGCAAAGCTCCTTTGGTAGGCCACATACTGGGCAAATCTCTTCCATTACTTAGCTGGATCACCTCTACAGCGGTCTTTGAGCACAGTATAAACATTATTACGAGCGCTATTAAAGTTTTCCACAATTTTCATCTAAAACAAGTGGCTGGCCTAGATTGAAGGATAACCAGCTAACTCCTTAAGCTAACGGCCATTTAACTCTTCTCAACAAAGGCATCAACGCATACCTGAAGAACCCTAGTTTTGACCTCTCTTACTCTATTTGCCTTAAATTCAGCTTTTTTTACGCCAAGTTTGAGGATTTTACTCCTAACCAGCTCAATAGCCTCACTTAGCGCCTCCTTCTCTCCTAACCTATAAGGGACGTGGAGGTAAACATGTATGAAGCCCCTATCCTTAAGTCCGCTTAAAGCGGCATCTACGCCTTCAAGCGCCCTTTCAGGCAACGGCATCAATACTCTGTCGGCCACTCCGATAAGTTCCTCCTTTAGTATTTTAAAGGAGTCGCCCTGGATAACCTTAACCCTGTCTTGCACCTTATTTAACCTGCAGTTTTCTATGTGAAGCCTCACTGCCTCAGGATTTATATCGATGCTATAAACGATGGTTTTAGGTTTTTTCTTTGCGATTATTATAGAGTACGGTCCAACCCCCGCGAACATGTTTATCACGGTCTCCCCATCCTCGACAAGGTTCGCTATTCTAATTCTCTCATTTGATAACCTGGGCGAGAAGTAAACCTTCTCCACATCCACCATAAATCTACATCCATGCTCAACGTAAATAGTAGTTGATCTTCTCTCACCTGCAAGCCATTCAAGTCTCCTTAACCTGTAAATCCCTGAAACCTCTGAGGCCTGTCTAAAAACTACCTTTATGTACTTCAATTCATCGATTATTGCTTTTCCAATTTCAAACTTCAAATCAATAAGCTCCTCTGGGACTTTTATTATCGCTATATCCCCTATAACGTCCATGCTCTTCACAAGCTTCCTTTCATCTATCCCTAGTCTCTCAGCTATCCTATCCATTAACCTCTTCTTCAATTCTCAATAGTAATATCGGTGATCGATTTAAGATGAGATATCCTGCAAAGTTAGCGGGAAAGCCAAATAGCGTTGATTTAACTTTGTCGTATGATCCCCCGACAAATCGGTAAAAACAAAGATATTGATGGACGATGTAACAAATGTTAGGGGGTTTAATTGAAAAGAAAGTTCTGGCTTATCGACGTTTCGGCCGAAAACGTTGGCGGTTCGGATGAGATTTGGATTTGGGGACTAACTAAGGAGGGAAAAAGGTGCGTTTTAAGGGAAAAAAGACAGAAACAAAGGTTTTACTTAGCATTTGATGAGAAAGAAGAGGCAAAAAAGGCTCTAAGGGCGATAAAGGGAATTCCTGGAGTGATCAGCTGTAAGCTAGTTGATAAAAGAAGCTTCGGAGTTGACAAGAAGGCTGTTGAGATAATCTGTAACCCATCGGACATGGATGCTGTGGTGAAAGGAGTTAAAAAGGTTAAAGGCAGGGGAGAGATGTTCGAGGAGGACATAAGATTCTCAAACAGGTTCTTGCTAGACAACGATATCTCCCCTTCATCTTGGTATGAGGCCGAGGTTGAGGAGTCGGACTTTAAGGTATCAAATGGGATCGATGAGACCCTTATCCTCAAATCCATGAGGAAGTTAAGCTTAACTACAAACCCTAAGCTCAAGATAATGGGCGTAGACTTCGTTTATTTCTCAGAAAAAGGTTCTCCTGATCCTGAAAAAAGCCCGCTTATCATAGTGTCTATAGCGATGGACAATGGGAAGACGTTACAGTTCCACTCCGATGAAAAAGACAATCTTAATGGGTTTATTAAGGCCATTAAGAGGTACGATCCAGATGTCATTGTCGGCTTTAGAACTAACTCCTTACATTGGCAGTTCTTGATGAGGAGATCTGAGAAAAATGGAATGAAGCTTGAGGTAGGAAGGCTGGGAAATGTTCCTCACCAAAGTCTTTATGGTCATTTCTCGATAGCTGGCAGGATAAACTTCGATTTAAGGGATTATGCTGAGGAGATAGCGGCTATACAGAGGAACACGTTGGAAGAACTGGCCGAGTACCTTGGAGTTGAAATAGACGTTGAACCAGTTGATGAGTTCCTCCATTCTTCATACTGGTTGGAAGAGTCAAAAAGGGAAAAGCTCCTGAATTATTCTCTTTGGAGAGCTAAGGCGTGTTTGAGAATCTTTCAAATAATCTCGGATTACGTATTTAGCCTCTCCTCCATCACCGGAATACCGTCTGACTACGTATTCGCAGCAGCTCCAGGATTTAGGCTTGAAAACTATCTGATGAGGGCTGCCGTCAAATTTGGGGAGCTCATACCAAAAGTTAAGGAGAAAAGAGCGCCAACTTATCCCGGAGGAAAAGTTCTATCGCCGAAGAAGGGGGTTCACGAGGGAATAGCTGTTGTTGACTTCAAGGCTATGTATCCGAGCTTAATGCTCAAGTACAACATATCCCCCGATACCGTGAAGAGCTTACCCTACGAAGGCGAAGGGGAAGTTATAACTGTTGAAGAAGCTGGAACATACATAATACAGGATAGAAAAGGCTTCTTCACGGGCATCCTCGAGAACGTCGTCAGGGAGAGGGATAAGATAAAAAAGGAGCTGAAGAGGTATCCAAGGGGCAGTCCTGAATATAGGTTCCTAGACGCAACCCAAAAGACCTTAAAGGTCCTAGCAAACGCGATGTACGGATATATGGGATGGATAGGGGCTAGATGGTACCTAAGAGAAGGAGCTCAAACGGTAACAGCTCTTGGGAGAAGAGTTATAACTCAGACAATTGAAAAAGCCAGGGAAATGGGATTGGAGGTCATATATGGGGATACTGATAGCTTGTTTATAAAATACGATGAGGTTAAAGTAGGGGAGCTACTTGACTGGATAAATAAGGATCTTGGACTAGAGGCCAAGATAGATAAGATATACGAGAGGGTTATCTTCACAGAGGCCAAGAAAAGGTATGCTGGATTAACAGTGGATGGGGAAATAGACATAGTTGGCCTTGAGGCGGTGAGGGGGGATTGGTGCAGATATGCTAAGGAGACTCAAAAAGCTCTCCTGGAGAAATTGTTAAAGGGAGAGAGAAAAAATGATTTATTATCCTTTGTCAGGGAAAGAGTTGTTAAGCTTAAGAGGAAACAAGTTGATCTTATGGATCTCGTAATCTGGAAGCAGCTCGCCAAAAAACTTGACGAATACGAGGTTAATGCTCCACATGTCGTGGTCGCCTCAAGATTGGTTAAAAACGGTTGGAGGATAGACAAGGGGGATTTTGTCGGTTTCGTAGTTGTTCGTGGAATAGGCCCGATTTATAGCAGGGCAAAACACTATTCCGAGGCCACCATAGATGAGCTTGATTTTAATTACTACATAGACAACCAAGTTATACCAGTTTGCGCAAGGGTCCTATCCTCCATCGGAATTAAAGGAAAGGAATTAAAATCTATGGTAAAAGCAGCTGATTTCGGGATGGAGGCCTTTTTTGGATGAATGAAATGGAGAAAAAAGAAATATTCCTAAAGGAAAGCGAAAAAGTGCTAAAAAAGCTTAAAGGCGAATCAGGAATAGCGTTGATTATTCATCACGACGATGCTGATGGGATATGCTCTGGAGCGATAGCGGCAAAGATGTTGGAAATGCTTGGCCTTAAGTATCATGTGGTCTGCGTGGAAAAAGTTTTTCCAGAGGTCATCAAGCTGATAGATGAAACTAAGGTGGATTTTTTTGTCTTTACAGACATAGGGTCAGGGGCAGCATCCAAGATCTCTAAGATGATAACTGGTGATAGGAGCATATACATAATGGATCATCACGATGCGGAAAGGGTTGAAGATCCGCGGTTAACCCACTTTAACCCTGAGCTTTTTGGGCTAAGCGGTGAGGTCATTGCAAGCGGAGCAACGGTCACTTATCTAGTGGCTAGGAATCTTGGAGAGGATGCTAAGAAACTGGCTTGGATGGCCGTCGTTGGTGCAGCTGAAATACCTGGGAGGCTGGATCATTTTAATTGGCTCGCTTTTCAGGATGCTCAGGAAGTTGGAGATGTCGAGAGAACTGTTACTCCTAGGGGGGAGAGCATCAGGGTAAAGGTCTTCAGGAAGCCGATAAGTTATAAATCCCTAAACACCAGCTTAACAATTTTAGGCTCCGTCGGATATTACAGGGATGGCCCACAGTTAGCGTTATCGGCGTGTTTCTTCAGGGATTTAAGCGAGGCCGAAAAGGAGATAAAGAAACTAGAAAAAGAGAGAAAGGAGAAATTTGATAAAGTTATGGAGAGGATAAAGGAGGATGGGCTTTTTGCTCTGAGAAATGTTCAATGGTTCGATGTCGAGGATGAATTTAAGAACATGGGAACTAAAACTATAGGCACCTTTACCTCCAAGCTAAGGTTTAAGCTGCGGTTGATACATGGTAAGAAGTACATCTTGGGCTTCATGAACATGAGCAACATAATACCCGGCCTAGGAGAGATAAAGGGCAGATGGAAAAAGGTTTCCGTGAGAGTTCCATTTAAGTTCGAGGAGCTTATCCACGCTGGATCAAAACAACCAGTTTCAGCATTAATTGTAGCAGCAGCTTATCACAACGGAGGATATGGGGATGGTCATGATATAGCTGGATCTGGGGTTGTGCCGTATGAGAATAAACAGAGCTTTATAGAAATGTTCGAATCATTGGCCGCCGAGAAGCCAAAGTAGGATCGAAATTGAGAAAGGCCTTCAAGTCCTTTAAGGATTTCATCGAGATTTGCTCCAGAATAGAGTCAACATCCAGTATTTTAAAGAAGCAGGAGATTTTGGCAGGCTTTCTCAAAACTCTATCAAGAGATGAGATAAAGCCTTTCATAATGCTCATTTCCGGAAAGATATTCGAGAAAGAGGAAAGGGAGTTAGGGATAGGATATAGATCTGTTCTTTCCGTTCTTAAGAGGGGAAAAATAAGGCCTCTCTTAGAGGAGGGGCCTATATCCATGGTGGACGTTTACAAGCGGCTGGTTAGGATATCCGAGATAAAAGGGGAGAGCTCGATAGCTAAGAAGAGAATGATGCTTCACGGCCTTTACAATATGTTAAGTTCCGAGGAGAGGGAGTACCTGACGAGGATAATCTTTGGGGAAGTCAGGATAGGCGCATCAGAGGGCTTAATCCTTAAGAGCATAGCTGAGGCGATAAAGGCTCCTCTAGATGAGGTTAAACGGGCGTATTTGATGATAGGGGATCTCGGGGAGACAGCCGAGATAGCCCTCATCGGGGGGAGAAACGGCCTTAAAAGAATAAAAATGAAGGTTTTCAATCCCGTTAAACCAATGCTCGCAACTCAGGCCAGGGATGTAAAAGAGGCGTTAATAAGCGCTGGAGGAAGGGCAGCTGTGGAGTTTAAGTACGATGGGGCGAGGGTTCAGGTTCACGTAAAGGACGAGGTCTTGAGGATATATTCAAGAAGCTTAATAGATTTAACTCAGAGCTTTTTTGATTTAGCTGATGAGCTAAAGGGGAAAATAAGGGCTAAGGAAGCTATAGTTGATGGAGAAGTTGTTGCGTTCTCAGAAAATGGAAAGCCCCTGCCCTTTCAAATTCTGGTCAGGAGGATAAAAAGGATAAGAAAACTGCCTGAAATAGCTGAAAGAATTCCCGTGAGAATATTTCTCTTTGATGTTCTTTATGTTGATGGAAAAACACTAATAGATAGGCCATATATGGAGAGGATAAGAGTTCTAGAGTCGATAGCCAACCCAGATATCTTAGCGCATAGGATAATAACCTCAGATCTGAAGAAAGCTGAGGATTTTTATGAGCGCGCGATAAAACTTGGCCATGAAGGAGTTGTCGTTAAGAACCTGTTGGCACCGTACATTCTGGGATCTAGGGAGAGAACATGGTTAAAGGTGAAGCCAGCTGAGACCCTAGATCTTGTCATAGTTGGGGCTGAATGGGGGCATGGAAGGAGAAAAGGGTGGTTAAGCGATTATTATTTAGCTGTCTACGACGATGAAAGGGATAAGCTGGAAATAGTTGGTAAGACCTTCAAGGGCCTAACTGACGACGAGTTTAGGGAGATAACGAGAAGGCTATTGAGCTTAAAAGTAGCGGAGGAAGGAAACAC
>Ga0180301_10002316_pt1 | contig 14952 bp, 14 predicted proteins | sample GuaBasSediGuay16_FD_121797 | JGI IMG/M metagenome (GOLD analysis project Ga0180301, IMG submission 121797) | Subseafloor sediment microbial communities from Guaymas Basin, Gulf of California, Mexico - Guay16, Core 4569-2, 12-15 cm | ecosystem: Environmental > Aquatic > Marine > Hydrothermal...
CCCTGAGGCTTCGACAACCTGCGATAGCCTTCAATACTGGGGCCAACTACGGAGAAGCAAAGTGCTGGCCCAGAGAAAAGTTCGCCGAACTCGGAAAACTCCTGATAAAGGATGGCTTCGAAATCATTCTCCTGGGCACTCAAAAGGAAATGAGGAGAAATAAAGAAATTGCCACAAGAATATCCCATAGAGTGACAAACTTAACAGGGAAAACTTCCCTCTCAGAACTTGCCGCCCTACTTACAAAAATTTCCTGTCTTGTTACAAATGATACAGGGACCATGCACCTTGCTTCAGCACTGGGAACACCAGTTGTAGCTATTTTTGGATCAACCGATCCAAATATTACTGGGCCACGAGGAGAAAGGGCAAAAGTAATAAGACATAATCTTTCCTGCAGTCCGTGTTTTAAAAGGAAATGTCCTGAAGGACATTTTGAATGTCTCAAAAGCATATCAGTTGATGAGGTATATTCTGCTGTAAAGGAATTAACCGATGGAAGATAAAAAAATCTCTGTATACATACTTACTTACAACAATGAAGACACAATTGAAAAATGTATTAAAAGTGCCTTGTGGGCTGACGAAATTGTTATCCTTGATCATTTCAGTAGTGATCGAACCATTGAAATATGTCGTCGCTATACTGATCGTATTTTCCAGAAGGAATGGACAAATTACAGGGACGAATATAATTACGCAATAGAACTAACGACGAATAAATGGGTTATGTTTCTCGATTCTGATGAAGAAGTGACTCCGGAACTTGCCGATGAAATAAGGAGGGAGCTTGCCCGGGAAGAGGAATGGGCGGGGTATCTCGTTCCCAGGATGACGCATTATCTTGGTCGATGGATCAAACACGGCGGATGGTATCCGGATTACAAGCTTCGGATCTTCGATAAGACGCGCGGCAGGTGGGAAGGAAAGGCCTTCGATCCGAGGGTTCGGGTGGAGGGAGCAGTCAAGAAGCTCCGCAACCCCTGCCTTCACTACAGCTTTCGCAATCTGGACCACCATCTGTCGAAGATGGCCGTATACACGGAGCTTTTTGCCGAAGAGGCCATCAAGAGGGGAAAGAAATTCGGAATCTGGGACCTGCTGTTACGCCCACCCCTGCGGTTCCTCAGGAACTATCTCCTGAGGGGAGGATTTCTGGATGGGATCCCAGGGCTTGTTGCTGCTTCTATGGCATCCTATTACGTTTTCCTTAAGTATGCCAAAATATGGGAGAAAACCAACATTGATACAATGGCAAACAAGTGAGCCTGTCTCACAGACCCTGCTGGATCAAATAGGCAGCAAATGCCTCGCCGACAAAGGCAATCCACCGAGGTTCGAATGCCAGGGCCTGTTCATAAAAACCTTCCGTCTTTCCCCGGTGGAACGATTGAAAGCGCTCTTTAAACCGACAAAAGCAAAACGCGAATGGAATGCCTTGCTAATGCTTCATAAAAGGGGAATAAACGTCCCCCGCCCTGTGGCTTACGGTAAACACAACCGAACGGAAATCATCGTACTTGAACTGATCAATGGCAAATCCCTTTCTCTTGTGAATCCGGAACAGTTACGATCATTAATCCCAAAGATCGCTCACAACATCAAACTCCTCCATGAAGCAGGATTTTTCCATAAAGATCTACATTTGGGGAACATCTTGGTAAGCAATGATGAGGTTATCCTGATAGATTTCCATCGCAATCGCTTCTATCCCCAGGGATTACCCACTAAAAAGAGAATTTGGGACATAGCTTGTTTACTTTATGACATTAAAGATGAAGAGCTGAGAAAGCTTTTTCTTCAAAACTATGGAATTTCTCATCTTGAAGATGCAGTTTGCAAGGCAATAGAAAAAGTAGAGTTAAGACAAATTAGACATATTAGAGAGTCCTGCTTTAAAAACTCTTCTGATTTTCGAAAAATAAATTTGAAGAAACTTAAGGGATGGTGCAGAAAAGAAATAGAAATCGATACGCTGGAATCCATTATTGAGAAACATAAAAGGGTCCTTTCGGAAGGTAATGACGAAGTAAAGAAGGCGACAAGGCGCACAGCTGTGACCTTAATCCATATTCACGGGAAGCGCTACTGTGTTAAGGAATATCGGTTTCCTTCCGCATATTTGCGCCTCAAGGAGCTGTTTCGCCTGCCCAAACCGCGGCGTGCTTGGCTGAACGGCAATATTCTGTACAGCAAGGGAATGGGGATGAAGCCGTTGGCCCTCCTGGAATGGCGAGATTTCCTCATCCTACGTGAGGCCTACCTCGTTTTCGAATCCCCTCCTCAGTTTACCGAGCTGCCGGCGGCATTTCGTGAGACGCAAGAAAAAGGGGGTCTCCTGAAAGCAGTCGTCAAGTTTTTGAACAAGCTGGGAAAAATGAAGGTCTTCCACAAGGACCTGAAGGCCCATCATATCCTGGTGGCAAAAGGACCAGAAGGCTGGAGTTGTGTGCTCATCGAACCCGAAGACGTTACCTTCGGAAGAAAAATAAAATTTAAAACCCATTTGAGATATCTGAAACAGCTCCATTCTACCTGCCCATCCTGGATTCCATATCTGACCAGACTCAGGTTTTTGTCACTCTATTTGAAAGAAAACGAGCTCCAAAAAGGCAAAGTATTGTCTCTTGTGCCATGAGAGTCCTTTTTTTAATTCAGCATTACAATATGCCAAGCAGTAGAGCCAGAGTCCTCGACCTCTTGCCTTATCTATCGAGAGAAAGACTGGACTTTGAAGTTGTAACCTATCCAAAGTCCTTCTTAAATAAGTTGCAATTACTGCGATCAGTGAAATACTTTGACATAGTGTATCTTCAGAAAAAACTGCTTTCCCCTCCTGAAGCTGCTATTCTCAGAAAATTTGCCAAAAAGTTAATTTTTGATTTTGATGATGCTATTATGTACAAACACGACGTCCAAGGTGGTCATCTAAGTAGGACAAGATGCTTCAAATTTCGGAACATTGTGAGAAAAGCAGACTTAATAATAGCTGGAAACAGGACCCTTGCCAAATACGCTATGAAACACAATAAAAACGTGGTTGTGATACCTACTGGAGTTCCTACAGATGTACCCGTGCATGATTATAACGCACAAAAAAGAGAAGTGAGAATTGGATGGATTGGAGGCAATGTAAGCCTTTTTTACCTCGAGATGCTTACACCAATCCTCAACAAGCTTTCCAAGTGCGTTCCCTTTAAACTGGTTGTAATTTCCGGTGCCAAACCGAAAATGCCCGATATAGAAATGGAATTTATACCTTGGAGTTTACAAAATCAATATGAAAAACTCTCACAGCTTGATATAGGGATAATGCCCCTTCCAAAAACTCCTTATGCTGAGGGTAAATGCGGTTACAAAGCATTGCAGTATATGGCCGTAGGAATACCTTCCGTTTGTTCTAAAGTGGGAGATATTGCGGAGATAATTGAGCATGGGAAAGAGGGGATGCTGGTCGAAGATCCGGGGGATTTTTTGGATTCATTGCTGATTTTGATACAGAATCCCTCACTCCGTAAGGAATTGGGCCAAAAGGGCCGCCAAAAAGTGATTGAGCACTATTCCCTTGGAGTAATCGCTAAATACCTCGTCCGTTCTTTGAGGGAAAATCTCTAAGCAATGGTGCAAAGATTTGCCATCCTCAAGGCAAAATTCAACCCTTTTGGAGGAACAGAAAAGATTGCTGTACTCTTAGCCAAAGCTCTAACAGAGCGCGGAATCCATGTTGATATATACACTTCGGATCCCAGACCTTGGCCTAAAATTTTGGGAGCAAATCTGCTGAAGGTACCCTCAATTAAGCTCACACGTTGGCTACACATTTCATCATACAATAAAAACCTCAATAAATCTCTAAATCGCAATCAATATCTTTCAGTACTGAGTTTAGAACACACCTCGTGTCATACCCATAAACGAGCAGGTGGTGGATGCCACATTGCATGGTTAAATCGGAGAGAAAGTTCTCTTCCAATATGGAGACGAAGGATTATGTGGAGTGATCCTTATCACAGGTTAATTCTTGATATTGAAAGGAAAGGTTTTACATCTCCATGGGTTAAAAAAATCATTGCAAATTCGAAGTTGGTGAAAAAGGAAGTTATGGAATTTTACGGTGTGCCTCAAGAGAAGATCGCTGTTGTTTACAATGGCGTAGAATGGGAGGCCTTGCAAAGGCCTTTTTTGGAAGCGCTGATGGGAAAAGAAGGGCTGAGGCGCAGGATGAACCTCGATCCCTCCGCTTTTTATTTTCTTTTCGTGGGCAATGGCTTTGAACGCAAGGGGCTCGGCCCTACCATCAAGGCCCTGAGGTTTTTGCCCAAGGATGTCTCTCTTCTGGTTGTGGGATATGACAAGAGGGAAGGCAACTATCGGAAACTGGCCTCCGAGCTTGGACTCCAGCAAAGGGTGATTTTTTATGGGCCCCAGAGGGATGTTCACAGGTTCCATCAGGTTGCAGATGCCTTTATATTACCCACCCTTTATGATCCCTTCTCCAATGCGACCCTTGAAGCCCTAGCGATGGGTCTTTTTGTGATAACAACATCGGATAATGGATGTTCAGAAGTACTTAGACCCGAAAGCGGAATTGTGATAGATTCTTTAAATGAAGAGGCTGTTGCAGAGGGAATGAAGAAAGCCATTTCAACTTACAAGGACCCCAAAGGAATAAGGCAAAGCGTCAAACACCTCAATTTGGAGAACCAGATTTCAAAACTCATAGAGGAATGCCTCACATGAGCGCTTTAAATATACTTAAGAAGAAATTTGAATGGCTTGTAAAAAAACACGATTTTGAACCCATTAGGATAAATGTGCGTGCCTTTCCCCTCGAAGCAAAAGATGCCATAGGCAGTCCCCAGGAGAAGGATTATCCTTTGGTTCGGGGGAAGGAGCATTTGATGGAGGCAAGCTTTGAGGGAGCCAGGGGGCAGGCTTATACCGACCTCTGTGGGCCCTTTGAGGGCACTTTGGCTCAGGTATTGGATCTCCCCTTGGAAAACAACTATGAACGGGCCGTGCTGATCTCGACCCTGAATGCGGTGCTGAGGTATCTTGGACTTGTGAGAAACACGGTGCACTGCAAGGATGAGGGGCCAAGGAGGTGTTCTCTGGAACTTGTGGAATTCATATCCCGCAGGTGGGGAACGCCCAAGGTGGCCCTTATAGGGCTTCAGCCCCGAATGGCCGAAGCCCTCTCAGAGAGGTTTCCCTTGAGGATAGCCGATATGGATCCGGAGAACCTGGGCCGTCGCTTCGGGGAGGCCACAGTGGAATCTCCCGAAGGAGAAGAGGAGATCCTTAAGTGGTGTGATGTCGCGGTTGTAACGGGGACGGTGTTGACCAACGGGACCCTGGATCCTATCCTCAGGTTCGGGGAAAAGGTGATCTTTTATGGGGTCACTGTGGCAGGGGCAGCCCATTTAATGGGGTGGCCCAGGTTTTGCCCCCTGTCGACCTGATCTCTCCTTGGATTGTGTTATGATACCCTCCGTCATGGGGTTCAGATTTCTCGATCACACCGCTGATGTGCGCTTTGAGGTCTGGGCAGAGGACTTGAGGGGCCTTTTTGTGGAAGCTGCTCGAGCCCTTTTTTCGATCATCGTTGATCTTCAGACTGTTCGGCCGGAGCAGGAGAGACAAATAGAGGTTCAAGAGGAAGGAAGGGATCTGCTCCTTGTGGGCTGGCTCAACGAGCTCCTCTTCCTCCATGACACCGAGGGTTTTCTGTTTTCGGAATTTGAAGCCATGGAGGTTGGCCCCTCGAGGTTCGTAGGCAGGGCCCGAGGTGAGGTCTTTGATCCCGAAAGGCACGAGATCCTTTTGCCCGTTAAGGCCGTCACCTACCACGGCCTGAAGGTGGAGAGAACTGCCGGAGGTTTTCGAGCCGAGATCATTTTAGACGTGTGACATTTTTGAAGTCGAAGGGCTGCATTTTTAAAACCTGGGGTTGATCTTTCCCCTACCTCTTGTGCCTTGCACGATCAGACCGCCATCTGAAGATATAAAACAAAGAAAAGGCGGTATCTTCTTTAGAAGAACGAGGGCGCTTAATGCAAATTGACCTTCTTCTTCGCTCGCTCCATAAGAAGCGGAATCACCACCACGGCCAAAGAAGCCAACACCAAACCCAGACTTATTGGACGGCTTAGGAAGATCAAGGGATTGCCATCCCCTAAACTCAGAGATTCTCTGAGTCGATTCTCCAAAATAGGACCCAAGATGATCCCCATTACCAAGGTAACCATAGGCCATCTAAGCTTCAGAAAGATATATCCCAGCACTCCCATGACGAGGGCCACAGCAGCGTCGAAGAAGCGGGTGTTGACCGCATATATCCCCACCATTGAGATGATCATGATGTTAACGGCAAGGAGGTTACTGGGAATCCTGACCACCATGGCAAAGGGTCTCAGCCAGATGGCAAGCATGAGAAAGGCCACCACATTGATCAGGAACATGGACACGTAAAGGGTGTTAATGAGCACGGGTTCCTTTACGAGGAGCAGAGGACCAGGGTAGACGCCGTTGATGATAAATACACCCAAAAGCACGGCACTTAGGGCGTCACCTGGAATCCCCAAGGTGAGCAACGGAATCATGGCTCCTGCAGGCACAGCGTTGTTGCCTGCCTCTGAAGCCAGACACCCTTCTGGGTTACCTTGACCGAACTCCTCTGGCTTCTTTGAAAACCGCTTAGCGGCCTCATAGGACATGAACGAGGCAAGGATAGACCCAGGCCCCGGTATCAACCCTACAAAGGTCCCGATGACGCCAGACCTTATGAGTGTCCGCCAATATCGCAATGCTTCCAGGAGCTTCGAAAAATCAAGGGTTCTCCTGGTGAGGCTCATGTGCTCCGTCTGAAGGATTTTCTGCTGCTCCACCAATATCAAGGTCTGACCGATGCCATAGAGCCCCAAGCAGACCGGGACGATATGAAGCCCATTTCTCAGAGCCATAGATCCAAAACAATAGCGAGTGGCCAGAGTAGGACCATCAATCCCCACCGTGGACAGCCAGAAGCCGAGACCTAACAGCAAAAGCCCTGGCCCTAATTCCTTCCTATAGGCCATCACCACCAAGGTTACGGCAAACAACCCTGCAGAGAAGTATTCCGGGGGACCAAAATTGGCCGCAATGTGGGCCAAAGCAGGGGCCAAGAAGGTGAGTATGACAACCGAGATCACACCTCCAGCGAAGGACCCCAAAAGAGCTGCAGAGAGAGCAAGTTGTGCCTCACCCCGTTGGGTGAGGGGAAACCCATCAAAACTGGTGAAGATGGAAGATGGCACCCCAGGTGTTCTCAGCAAGATGGCAGGAACCGCCCCACCATAGTAACCGCCACAGAAAACCCCCAGAAGGAGGGACAAAGCCACAGCGGGAGGCAAGGCAAAGGTGAAGGGCAAAAGCACCACCATCCCCACCATGGGTCCAATGCCTGGAATGATCCCCACTATGATCCCCAGTAGAGCTCCGAAACTCAGAGCCACAAGATTGGTAACGGTAACGGCAGCCTCTATGCCTGATATGAAATGCTCTATCATCTCAATCCATCAATAATTCCCAAAGCCGTGGAATAGGAAAGAACACCCCTAATAATTGCTTAAAAACTAACCATAGCAGTGCTGTCATGAGTAGGGGTAACAGTATCCCTTTTATCGGGGAGCGATACCCCAAGACCTTTAGAGAAACCCCCAGAAAAATCAAACTACTCAGCTCAAGGCCCAGCCAAGGTATGGCCACCAAAAAGGCAATTAGCAACAACAGGATCAATCCTGTTTTGTAAGGAATGCTGTATTTGCCCAATGCCCAAGGAACCTCAGCGGTGGAGCGTAAAAGCCTCCAAATGGATGGCAGGGATGCCAATACCATGATCCCCAACGCGATGATGGGAAAGATAAGCGGACCCTTATAAAAAGGTTCTGGACCTGAAGTGTCTACATTCCAAGGACTGGATATGAGTATCCCCGCTGCGCAGATCCCCAATATAGCTCTAACGAGATCCTCAATCCTACTCCTTTCCTTCTTATCCTCAGCCAATGGAAATATGCCTCAACGGAGGGAGCCGAAATCCATCGACTCCCGAGGCTTCTTTACTTAATGATCCCTAACTCCCTCATAATCTTGCCAAAGGTCTCGAGTTCCCTGTCCATCTGCTTCCTTGCTTCTTCTGGGGTGGTTCGAAGGGGTATGACACCCACCTTTTTGATCACATCCTGAATCTGCGGCATGTCCATGACCTTAAAGAAGGTCTTACTAAGCTTCTGGACTATGTGATCCGGAGTCTTTGCAGGTACAAACGCTCCAAACCAGATAAAATAAGGTTCCCCGAATCCCTGCTCTTCAACGGTGGGAACATCTGGATATTGCGGAAGCCTTTTGGGCAACATACAAGCGAGGAGCTTTATCTTCCCAGACTCAATGTAATCGCGAAGCCCCGGGATGGAAAAAGTGATGACATCGGCATCCCCTTTGATCACTAGGAGAGGAGTAAGCTCTGAATACGCCGTTTCTTTCCACTTGAACCCACCGATCTGTGCAATCCTCATTGCGATTAAGGTGGGAACTGTCCCCAGACCCCAATGGGCCAAGCGCACCTCATGGGTTTTGGCGTATTCTGCCAGCTCCTTCAAATTGTTGTACGGAGCATCCGCCCTGCAAGCCAAGGTGAAGGGTGAGGACCAAACCAGACCTAAGGGACGAAGGTCCTGATTCCTGTATGGAGTCTTGCCCCTGAGGACCTGGGTAATCATAGGCCCGATGGAAATAAGCCCCATGGTGTGCCCGTCAGGCCTGCTTTGGACCAACTCATAGGTTCCCAAGACCCCTCTTCCGCCAGGTTTATTTACCACCTTTACTGGAACCCCCAACTCTTTGGAAAGTTGCGGGGCCATAGCCGTAGCAATCATGGTCGAAGGATCATTGGCCGCAGGCCATGGAATGATGATTTGGATGGGTTTGCTGGGCCACTTGGCTAGGACTTGCCCCGGAAACATCAAACTAAAAACACACACGGTGAGAATGAAAAACAAAACATAACCCTTCTTTCCCATGAAACACCTCCTTTGGAGAAATTGTTATATGTCTGATAGTAGTTTGAACCTCTGAAAGCTGTCAAGTTCTTGGCCCTCATAAAGGGTCACATGCCCATGACCAAGGAAGGGCTACAGTAGAGGCTGTAAAGTAGAAGGAGTGTCTGCCGGGGGCTGGCCCATCCGATCTTTTTGCCCTATTCTCTTGCCCGGTGGAGGCAAGTGCAGGGGGACAAAAGGCCGGTGTAAAAAGGCGGCGCGCTGCTTAATTTTGAAGCAGGGACTGGAAATCGGGGGTATTTTGGGATTTGTCTCCTTTTATTACATGTGTTAGGAGGTGATGAAAATGGCAAAGATCCCTTTGAAGAAAATAGACAATTACAGGTGGCTCATACCCAGGGAAGGCCGCATGAGAACAGAGGGCCTCATTTATGCCAGCGAACGGATGCTGGATGACATCAGGGAGGACCAAAGCATCCTGCAGGTGAAAAATGTCGCCACAATGCCCGGGATCGTGGGAAGATCCCTTGCCATGCCCGATATCCACTGGGGTTATGGGTTTCCCATAGGAGGTGTTGCCGCCTTTGACGAGGAGGAAGGGGTGATCTCGCCCGGGGGTGTGGGTTATGACATAAACTGCGGGGTGAGGCTCCTCAGGTCGAACCTCGGCAGGAGGGAAATCGAAGGGAGGATCGAGCAGCTCCTTGATGCCCTCTTCAGGAATGTCCCCTCAGGTGTCGGCTCCCACAGGAGGGACCTGAAGCTCGACAAGGCCCAGGAGCGGAAGGTATTAATCAAAGGAGCCCAGTGGGCTGTGGAACAGGGATTCGGCAAATGGGAGGACCTCGCCCATATAGAGGAGGGAGGGTGTATCAAGGGGGCGGATCCCGATCTCGTCTCTCAAAAAGCCCTTGAACGCGGGAGGGCCCAGCTCGGCACCCTAGGTTCCGGGAACCATTTCGTGGAGATCGGCTTTGTCGAGGAGATATATGACGAAAGGATCGCTGAGGCCTTCGGCCTCTTTCGAGATCAAGTGGTCATCATCATACATACGGGTTCGCGGGGGCTGGGACATCAGGTTTGCGACGATTTCATAAAGGTGATGAACAAGGCCGTGGCCAAATATGGAATAGAACTGCCTGATAGGCAGCTTTGTTGTGCCCCCATAAAATCCCCAGAGGGACGCGACTATTTTGCGGCTATGGCCTGCGCGGCCAATTATGCCTTTGCCAACCGCCAAATGATCACCCACTGGGTGAGGGAAAGCTTCGAGGAGGTTCTCAAGGCGAGTCAGAGGACCCTTGGTCTCGAACTTGTCTATGATGTTTGCCACAACATAGCGAAGTTCGAGCTCCATAAGGTGAACGGCAAAACGAAACGGCTTTGCGTCCACCGAAAGGGGGCCACGAGGGCCTTTCCCGCAGGCCATCCCGACCTCCCCGACGATTACAGGGAAACCGGACAGCCGGTGCTCATACCCGGGGATATGGGAAGGTATTCCTATGTGCTTGTAGGAACCGAAAAGGCCATGGAGGAGACCTTCGGGAGCACCTGTCATGGTGCAGGAAGGGTCCTCAGTCGCCATCAGGCGAAAAAGGCCGCTGGTGGCCGCTCCATAAGCGATGAACTCCGGAAGCGGGGGATTTACATAAGGGCCGCAAGTCGCGCCACCATGGTCGAGGAGGTACCCGAGGCCTACAAGGATGTGGCAGATGTGGTGGATGTGGTCCATCATGCAGGATTGAGCAAAAAGGTGGCAAAGCTTAAACCTATGGGGGTAATCAAGGGATGAAGCCCTATCTCAGGACGATTTCGCCAGAGGAAGCCCTGAGGATCCTCTTCGAAGCCTTCAGGCCTTGGATCTTTGCCAGGGAAGAACTCCTGGAGACGACTGAGGCCCTCGGTCGGGTCACGGCCCAAGCGGTGTTCGCCCAGAGGTCGGTTCCCCATTACAATGGGGCTGCCATGGACGGGGTAGCCCTTCGAGCTCAAAAGACCTACGGGGCATCGGAGGCAAACCCCATAAGGTTGAAGCTCGGTCAAGACGCCTTTTGGGTGGACACAGGGGATCCCCTCCCCGAGGGGACCGATGCCGTCGTTCCCACAGAAGAGGTCCACCAGGAGGGAGAATGGATCGAGTTGATAAGGGCGGCCTACCCGTGGCAGCACGTGAGGATCGCGGGAGAGGACATAGTAAAGGGGGAGATGCTTCTGCCCTCCAATCACCGCTTAAGGCCCGAGGATTTGGCCCTGCTTGTCGCCGCTGGGGTAAGAACCGTCAGGGTCAAGGCCAGACCGCGGGTGATCTTCATCCCAACAGGGGATGAGCTCAGGGACCCCTTCGGCGAGCTGCTTCCCGGCGAGATCCCCGAATTCAACTCCGTCCTCATCGGCTCTTCGGTGCGGGCACTGGGAGGCGATTTCAAAAGGATCGGTCCCCTGGAAGATAACCCCTCCCGGCTCAAAAGGGCGCTGGAGGAGGCCAGCGGAGAGGCAGACCTAATCCTCATTAATGCCGGATCATCGGCCGGAAGGGAGGATTATGCCCCCAAGGTCCTTCAGGAAGGGGGGGGACTGCTCTTTCACGGCCTCTCGGTGATGCCGGGAAGGCCCACCTTCGGGGGAGCATACCGGGGGAAACCCGTCCTGGGTCTTCCGGGATACCCCCTTTCGGCCCTGTTGGCCTTTAGACTCTTGGCAGAACCCTTCCTGCTGGCCATGATGGGTCAACTCCCTTCGCCCCCTCCATCGGCAAAGGCGATCTTGGCAGAGGATGTCCCCTCGCGTTTGGGGCTGTGGGAATTTGTAAGGGTCAGGCTTTTCAGCGACGGTCACAATCTGATAGCCCATCCCCTGCCGAGGGGGGCAGCGGTATTGAGTTCGGTGGTACGGGCGGAAGGCATCCTGAAGATTCCGCCTCAAGTGGAGGGGTTTCCCGAGGGCAAACAGATCGAGGTGAAGTTGCTCGTTCGGCCCGAGTCGGTGAGACGCACCCTGCTCATTGTCGGCAGCCACGATATCGCCCTTGACCTTATCGCCGACAGGCTCAGGAGGATTTATCCTCCTGTAATGCTGGCGACCAAAACGGCAGGGAGCTTGGGGGGACTGAGAGCCCTAGCGAGGGGATTCTGTCAGATGGCCACATGTCATCTCCTCGATCCGGAAAGCGGAACTTACAATATCCCCTATGTGGTTAAATACCTCCGGGGAAGGGATGTGGTCATAATAAGGCTCTTCTGGAGGCAGCAAGGGATTATGGTCCAGAAGGGCAACCCCAAAGCGATAAAGGGGGTGGAAGACCTTTTGAGGCCGGAAGTGACCTTCGTCAACCGTCAGAGAGGGGGAGGAACGAGGGTGCTGCTCGATCACCTCTTGAAGCAAAGGGGTTTGGATCCCGGTGGAATCATCGGATATAATGACGAACTCACCACCCATATGGCAGTCGCAATGGCCATAAAAGGGGGGAGAGCGGATGCGGGGATGGGAATTCTTGCGGCAGCAAAGGCCCTGGATCTGGACTTCGTGCCCGTGGCCGAAGAGCCCTACGATTTGGTTGTCGACAGAAAGGCCCTTGAGGATCCGATGGTGAGGACCTTTCTCGAGCTATTAAGGGATACCGACCTCAGGGGAGAAATAGAGTCCCTGGGCGGTTATAATACCGCTGAGATGGGCAAGGTGATATGGCCATAAAGGCTGCGGTGATCACCATAAGCGATAAGGGATGGCGAGGAGAAAGGGAGGATGTGTCAGGGGCGGTGATTGCGGAGATTTTGGGGGGGAGGCTCGGGGCCGAGATCGTGATGCGCGAGGTCGTCCCCGATGAGGTCCGGAGGATAAGGGATGTGTTGCTCAGGGCATGTAACCTGGGCGTAGATCTGGTCGTGACCACGGGGGGCACGGGGGTTTCCCCGAGGGACGTCACCCCCGAGGCCACAAGGGAGGTGATAGAGAGGGAACTGCCCGGTTTTTCGGAGGCCATGAGGTTTGAGGGATTCAAAAAAACCCCTCATGCCATCATATCCAGGGGAATTTGTGGCCTCAGGGGAAAGACCCTCATAATCAACCTTCCGGGTAGCCCCAAAGCTGTGAAGGAAGGACTGGAGGTAATCCTTCCCGCCATACCCCATGCCCTTGAGAAGGCGAGGGGCGAAGGAGGAGAATGCGCTGAGGGGTCTTAGATGCCGATATACGAATACCTTTGCAAGGACTGCGGGAGGGTTTCCGCTCACCTGGTGTTGAAGCCCGAAGGCTTCACCCCGGCCTGTAAGCATTGTGGGGGCCGGAACCTAAAGAGGATCATCTCCCGGGTGGCCTTCCTCCGGTCGGAGGAATCCCGGCTGGAGAGGCTCACCGATCCCAGTCGATGGGGTGATATAGAAGGGGATCCGCGCGCCTTCAGGAGGTGGATGAAGGAGGTGGGCACGGAGCTCGGAGAGGATATGGGGTCCGATGAGATCGATCAGATGGTCGAGGAGGCCCTGAAGGAAGAAAGCCCAAAGGAGGAGGCTACGGAATGAAAAGGATAGGGATTGTCGGAACCGGCTCTTATCTCCCCGAAAAGGTCCTGACCAATTACGACCTGGAAAAGATCGTGGACACCTCCGATGAATGGATCTACACCAGGACCGGGATAAAGGAAAGGAGGGTCGCTGCCCCCGATCAAGCCGCAAGTGACCTCGCCAAAATTGCCTCAGAAAGGGCCCTTGAGGCTGCAGGGATGAAGCCCGAAGAGATAGAGCTCATAATCATGGCCACCATTACCCCCGATACCCACTGCCCGGCGGGGGCCAACTGGCTTGAGGCCAAGCTCGGTGCCGTCAATGCGGTCAGCATGGACATAACGGCTGCATGCACCGGCTTCATCTTCGCCCTCTCTGTGGCCGAACAGTACCTGAAAAACGGCACCTTTAGGAACGCCCTGGTGGTGGCCTCCGAGGTCATGACCAGAACGGTCGACTGGACGGACAGGACCTCCTGCATCCTCTGGGGGGATGGGGCTGGAGCGGTGGTCCTGAAGGAGGTGGATGGGGACAGCGGGATCCTCTCCATCCACATCCACACCGATGGGGCGAATGGCGACTCGCTCCTACTTCCCGGAGGGGGGTCGAAGACCACGCCCATATCCCACGAGAGCGTGGACAGAAAGCTCCATTTTCTCAGGATGATCGAGGCCAACCATTCCTTCAAAGTGGCGGTCAAGAGGTTCTCGGAGGCCTGTGAGGAGGCCGTTGCCCACAACGGGATAACCCTCGATGACGTGAAGGTGATCATCCCCCATCAGGCCAACCTGAGGATCATCCAGGGAATGGCCAAAAAGCTCGGGGTCCCCATGGAGAAGGTCTTTGTGAACATCGAACGCTACGGAAACATGTCATCGGCCACAGTTCCTGTGGCCCTTGATGAGGCCGTAAGGAGGGGGATCGTCCGCAAGGGGGATCTCGTGCTGCTTACCGCCTTTGGCGGGGGGCTCACATGGGGAAGTGCCTTGATCCGGTGGTAGGCCTCCTCCCCTTCCTGAGGACCTTCAAGATGGACTCGTGGATGAGGCCGTTGGAGGCCACTATCTCCATCCCATAGGGATCGAAGTTCCTGCCATCGAAGTCCGTAACCCTTCCGCCAGCCTCCTTGACCATCAAAGCGCCGGCAGCAACATCCCAGGGCCAGAGCTTGAGTTCCCAAAAACCATCGAAACGGCCCGAGGCCACATAGCACAGGTTAAGGGCGGCACTGCCATCCCGCCTGACCGCCTGGGCCTCTATGATCATGTTGGTGAAGTGATCGAGGTTGTTGACGGGATCCTCCTTCAGATCGTAAGGAAATCCGGTAACAAGAAGGCCCTTCGAGAGCTCCCTGGTCTGGGAAACCCTTATCCTTCTGCCATTCAGGAAGGCTCCTTCGCCCTTTTGGGCCACAAAGA
>Ga0180301_10002317_pt1 | contig 14948 bp, 13 predicted proteins | sample GuaBasSediGuay16_FD_121797 | JGI IMG/M metagenome (GOLD analysis project Ga0180301, IMG submission 121797) | Subseafloor sediment microbial communities from Guaymas Basin, Gulf of California, Mexico - Guay16, Core 4569-2, 12-15 cm | ecosystem: Environmental > Aquatic > Marine > Hydrothermal...
CATAAAGAGAATTGAAAGCCCTATAATACCGTCGAAGTGGAGCCAGGGATGCCCTAGACATAGAGAATCTCATAAAGAGAATTGAAAGAGAGGCTACTAACAACCTTACTAGCGAAACTAGTAAAAGAATCTCATAAAGAGAATTGAAAGACGTTTTGAGTATTGAAACTTTTATCGTACCTTTACGTGTGAATCTCATAAAGAGAATTGAAAGTCCCTTTTCCAATAATTGCTCTACATCATATCTTTTGACGATGCGCTTGAATCTCATAAAGAGAATTGAAAGGCTAATGCAAACAACGTCGCGTAAAGTATTGATTCCCAAAGCTTTTGAATCTCATAAAGAGAATTGAAAGCTTTAAGTTTTTCAACTCTTTCAATGAGACCATAGCATTCTGAATCTCATAAAGAGAATTGAAAGGTAATGACTAGTGCATAACTAGTATATAAAACCTATAAGACGAATCTCATAAAGAGAATTGAAAGTTTAAACCGTCGCCTATAGCCTCTTTCCATCTGCTTTTTGAATCTCATAAAGAGAATTGAAAGTACCCTCCTTAACCATGAGCAGGAACTTGTGGAGGACATGAATCTCATAAAGAGAATTGAAAGTAACGTATTCAGTCGAAGCCCTCAACGAAGATACAGTCAACGTAAGAATCTCATAAAGAGAATTGAAAGAAGTCCACGTTTTCATATATTTTATCTAGTGGGCAGGAATCTCATAAAGAGAATTGAAAGTTTTTAATCGCCTTCCTCCCATCGCATCTGCTCCAAAACAATCTCATAAAGAGAATTGAAAGATATACATTAAGACCCAAAGCTTAAGCTTCTTAGGGAATCTCATAAAGAGAATTGAAAGCAATGCCAACGAGCTTTTATTAAACGTAGTAAAAGACCCTAGAATCTCATAAAGAGAATTGAAAGTCGTGGACTTTCCTAAGCGTTTTTGCCCCGTGATAATAGGAGCTATGAATCTCATAAAGAGAATTGAAAGATGTACTTTCTCAGCGTGACTAATGCGTCGCTGAATAGCCCTGTGAATCTCATAAAGAGAATTGAAAGTCACTTATTGTCACAACGCCATCGCTCACGCTTCCGCTACGAATCTCATAAAGAGAATTGAAAGGACATCTTTGCGGTAAACAAGCGTAAGAACATGTTAATAGCGAATCTCATAAAGAGAATTGAAAGGAGATCGTCAAAGAGCTAATTGTGAAGCTAATGCTAGATGTGAATCTCATAAAGAGAATTGAAAGATCTCCTTGTCGCTAAGACTAGCACTATGATTAAGCCGAGAAGGAATCTCATAAAGAGAATTGAAAGGCTTGAAGATGTTGAAAGAGAAATCACAAGGCTTGAGGAGTGAATCTCATAAAGAGAATTGAAAGTCGCTTGTGGTAAGGTGGCTTGTGGTATGTGGTAAGTGCTGTTGGAATCTCATAAAGAGAATTGAAAGTGAAAAGCTGAGAATGCAATTTGAAACTGCTGTAGAAAGAGGAATCTCATAAAGAGAATTGAAAGTTTACGCAACGCCATAGAGAGCGCAATGAAAAGAAGGAGGAGAATCTCATAAAGAGAATTGAAAGGCGAAAACGATATGTTCGGGGCTATCTGATGCGGGAACTTGGAATCTCATAAAGAGAATTGAAAGTAATCTAACTGTCCGCTTGCCGTCCCGTGTGGAATTTTGCTTGAATCTCATAAAGAGAATTGAAAGATCACCGCCTTCTTCCCCAAAGCTGGCAAATCCCTTAGAATCTCATAAAGAGAATTGAAAGCCCCTAAGCTTCTTAACAGCCCCCTCGATACCGCACTGCTGAATTTCATAAAGAGAATTGAAAGTAACCTCTTTTTGTAAAATAACCTTAACATCCGGTAGATAATGGCGGGAATCTCATAAAGAGAATTGAAAGATCCTGAGCTAAGGTATTTAGAAGAAACTTCGCAAGGTAAGGAATCTCATAAAGAGAATTGAAAGCTAATATTTAAAGCGACCTCACTCCCCTTCATGGCCCTCTAGCTCTGAATCTCATAAAGAGGATTGAAAGGCTCGTGAGAGGACCTTGTATATAGAGACTTTGGGCAGGGAATCTCTAAAAGAGAATTGAAAGAGAGATGTTCTATTGTGTTTTCATGTAGAGTGCTTGACTAGTTGTTGTCTGTAGCCACATTAACTTTCGTATATTTCGTATATAATGTGATGATGTGGCTGTTAAAGGTATTATTTAAGGTAGTAAAGCTTAAGGAGTGTCACGCTAGATTAACTCTAATTAGAGGCTGACGGAGGCAGGGATGAGTCTGCCTCGGTAGATCCCGCTGAAGCACAGAACAGTGAAGTGCGTAAGCGGGAAATGTGCCTGCCTCTTAACCATTTTTCTTATCACAAAATCTTAAGTATCTCTTCCTTCTTAACATAGAGGCTTTTTCCCTTTCTACTTGCTAAATGCACCTTATTTCGCCTACCTAAAGATTTGACTTCAACATTTAAGACACGCACTCCCAAGCGTCTAGCTCTATCTAGTGTTTCCTTGATTACAAACTCATCATATCCCGCAAACTCGCGGTCAAAGCTTACCGTACATTCATACACCCCCCTCGTCTTTAAGACATGTAAAACTATTGATATCAATAAAACTAAAGCTGCCTTTACATTACTCAACTTCCTCTTAAGTAAAAATGCTCTTGCACAAAGTTTAAGTTCACGGTTTACCAAAACTCTAAGCTTTTCATCATCAATGCATATGCCGATGAAACAGCGCTTACCCCAATCTTCTACTCTCCCACTCACATCTACAGCAACATTAACTCTACACGATTTAAGCATTAGATTCTATACTCCGTTCTTCATGGCCTAGTGCTTTATTTAAAAAGTGAGCGTAGTTAATCCTTATGAACTCTCAAAAGAGAGTCGAGACCATTACTTCGAATCTCTTAAAGAGAGTTGAAAACCTGAATAAAGGTTATCATAGTAGCTTTACTTGAAAACTTTCATTTCTTATCATCGTTCACAAAATAAGAACGAAAACATCGTAACTGTGATTTTTACATGCTTTCTTTCACACTATTTATAAACTCGAATAAATCTATTATAGGAAGGGGTTCTTCTTGAGAGGGAGAGAATTTACTGTCATAATAGAACAAGATGAAGACGGATACTACGTAGCAAGTGTAGTAGAATTACCTGGATGCTTTACACAAGCGAAGACAATTAATGAGTTGCTGCAGAGAATTGAAGATGCCATAAAACTATATTTGGAAGCTATTGGTAAAAGGGAGAAATTTCTGGTGAAATTCATAGGGCTTCAAAAGATAACGGTAACCGCATAGACATTATCTTCACTGACAATCTTCTTCAACAACTTGTAAAAACTCATCAATAGACAACCCTATTTGAAGGATAATTTTACGTAATAACCCTCGTCCTATCTCCTCATCTCCATGGATAGGCACAATCACTACTCTTTCTGTTTTATTCTGCTTGAGAATGATGTGTGAAGCTGTTTGTCTAATCTTCCTAAAACCTAATTTCCTTAACACCTTTAATAGTTTCCGCACTTTCAAAGGTCTCAAACGCCTTATCATATTCACCTCGCGACATTAGCTGTTCTTCTCTGTCTCTAATCAAATAATGGTTTATTAGAAGAGCATGTAAAAATCTTTCTAGAATCTCTTAGAGAGAGTTGAAATATTGCATTGATTAAAGATAATCTTGAATTTCGTAAGAGAAATATATCATGCAGAATTATGGTGGGATTGTGCATGTGCAGTGCAAGGCAACACTTATATTTGTCAAAACTAACTAAGAAAGATTCTGACTCACTTTGCTAATTTGGGATGGTGGAGGTTATTTCGTGAAGGCTGAGGATGTTAGTAAAAAATTTCCTGGCATAATAGATGTGTTAAGATACCATGTGGCAACTGGTCGCTATAGCTATGTTGACAGAATAGCTGCGGCTATGGACGCCAAAGTCGTTGAAAGTTCCATAAGGGAAGCATTAAGAGCAGTTACTTCTATCATTGGTACTACTCCACGGAAGGCTCAAGTGAGAGTCTTAGAATTTTCGAGAGAAGAAAAGCGTTATAAACCATCTGAAGAGACACTTACGATAACATTCGTTGAAGATGAGAAATTTCATAGTGCTGAGGAGGTTCCAGGAAGAGTATGGCTTCATGGGATTGTCGGCATTGATCCTGAGGGTAAAATAGGGGCCTTCTACACGCTTCCCATAATTCCTGATGAAAAAGAGTTAGCGGATTTTATTGATGCTGTAAAGCGGAGTATAGAAGTTGCACATACCGTGGCTTCTCTCGCTATGACTAAAAAGGTTAAAGAATAGGGGGTGATGTTGTGAGCGGAGCTGTTTGGTTAAGTCTTTCTTGGAGAGCTCGTGTGAATGTTGAAGCTCTAAACATGGCCGAAGCTGTGGGTAACTACATTAAGCATAGGAGAGTTCCTATAGCCGTCTACGAGGACGGTAAGTATACATTACGGTATGTTCCAGCTATAAGCGGGGAATCCATTGCTCATGCGTATCAGCAGTGGCTTGCTGAAGAGGCTTTAAAACTTGGCTTAAATGTCTGTGAAATGTGCAAGAAAGGGGAGCTCGTGAAACATGGTTCTCGAGCGATACTAGAGCTTGAAAAATTGCCTTTTGAAGTTGAGTCAGCTGATGCTGCCCATGAGCTTGAGAAGAGAATTACAGCAAACTGCGTCGTTGAAGATATCGGAGGTTTTCTCGTACCTACGCGTGTTCCCGTTAAGAGGACATCACGCTTTTATGTTGGCTACATGATTCCCGCTCTTGAGGATATCAAGGCTGCAACCCTTGACCCGCAGTTTCATGTTAGACATGCACCTAGCATGTTGGGTACGGAGTATCGTGAAGCAGCTCGTGAGTTAGGGGTAACTGAAAAGGGACAGGCAATTTACTATGTTGAGGTAGGTTCAGCAATATATACAGGTAGTTTTTCTTTGGACTTTACGAGTATAGGATATACTTCGATGGTGAAAGTAGAGGGAGTGTTTCCCAAAGAACGTCTACAACAAGAGCGTCTACAACGCGCTAAAGTTGCCATCAGAGCGCTTTACTACCTTGTTCAAGGACTATTTGGTGCTAAACGAACTAGGTTCCAGCCAGATTACGAATTACTATCCCTAGTAGCCGCAGTCAGTTGCGGGAATCCCTTTAACGTCTCACCAGGACACTCCAGGAACTTCATTGCTGAAACCTATAGTAGGGCTAAAGCCCTTGCAAGGATGACGGGAACTGAGGTTAAGCTATATGTCTATGCAAAGGAACCAGAAATTGCTATTCCTTCGGATGCGAAACCATACGAGAGTTTTGAAGAGTTGATAGCTAAGCTCACTGATGACGTGATAGCAGCACTTAAAGCCTAAAGGGGCTAAGTTTTTGCCCCTTATAGCTCTCCTTGTTGAAGGGGTTTTTCACTGGGGGTTTTCGGTTAGAGTAGTCTCCGAATCTGCCGCAGCAAATCCTTATCCAGTGCCTCCGCCAACTACTCTAGTAGGAGCCTTAGCATATGGATATGCGATCACGAAGGGGGTTGCTGAATGTTTTGAAGCAAAGGGCTACTATAGTACAGCAGCGAAAATTTTTGACCATGTACTGTGGGCTAGTTTCGGTTTTAAGAAGTTAAATGAGCAATGTTTTACACCGTGCACTGATATGATACGTATGTTCTCACTAATATACCAACGAGGAGAGCGCCATAAGTGGAAGTATTATTACGAGGGTATGTGGTTTGGCGTAAGAGGTCATGGCAAAGTCTACTATCCAAACGGAGGTTTCATGATTGTGTACCTACTAGATGATGGCATACAAAAGCTTTTCGAAAGCCATAATGCGCTAATTAAAGCTGCTTCAGCAATACCAAGAATCGGATCTCGAGAAAGTCTCGTTAGCATCGCCACTGTAAAAACATCATCTAAAATCGAGAAAATTTCAACGCCGTTCAAAACATCATTCTACTTCCCAACTAGACTGGTTAAGTACCTAGATGAAGATCATGTAATTTCAACATCACTTCCAATAATCACGAAGGAATTCTATGCTATCAAGAGATCTCCAGTACTTCCAGGGGCTCATGAAGATTACTTCGTGCCAGTGCAAAGCAGGGGGTTTTGGAGTCCGGGAGAAGTAACGATATATGAATTAGCGAGCGAGGCTTCTGGGCTTAGAATCATCTTCGATGGCGAGAGTCACGTGGATCTCGTGGTTCCCACAGATGTAGTTAATAGGGTCTTAAGGTGAATTTTTAGAATGAAACCCTTAACATTACATCTTCCTCCTGAAGATACATTCTTACATCTAGTCCTAAAAACAGCTATTACATTTATAGCAGGACATGCCGGCATAGATATTCACGTAGAGGGAACATATTGCGAGGTAAGTGCATATGACGATAGGATTTTAGTTAAAGGCTTTCATGAGCTTCATGAGCACCTCAAGGAGGGTGCTTATGGCATAGAACCTTGGCTTCCCGATGCTGACCGAAGAGATAGACTTGGAAATTTAGCGTCGGTTTTCAATCTCAATGTTAAAGATATCCGCGTAAGCAACATCATAGATAGGTATATTAACTATGTTAAGGAAAGAGCTACTAAAGAAGCTTTGATTAAGGAGCTTTCAGATGCACTAGGAAAATTTTATGACGATGGCTATCTTAACGACACAAAATTAGTTAACATCCCTATGCTAAATAGGTTATCTCCTGAGTACATGGAAGCTCTTCGAGTATTTGGAGGAGCTGGTTTAGCGTCAGTTCCTACATCTCTAGGTTTTAGAAGGCTGACATTAGGTTTGCATAGCACATGTCTGGGTTTAATGGGGTTATGGATAGCGCATACGTATAGCAATGGCGCTGTAGAATACTACATTTTTCCAAGCTTAGAAGCAGTTAAACACAAAGTTTCCGCAAAACTTCTCGAACAGATTACGAAACAGTCTAGTAATCTAATGATGAATTTAAAGGGACGACCTTTCACAAGTGCCAATGTTTTAGCGTTAGTAACAGCGTTATCGACAGCGGGGGCTCCGCCTATGGCAAGGAAATATCAAGCAGTTATCTTCATGCGTGGTGGAAGACGAGTTGAACTAATAGAAGGTTTCACTCCGTTATCAATTGATAAGCTTCATGAATTCGCAGACATCTTGCTTGAAATATGCTCGCAAAGGGATCTTGATACAGTCAACAAGTTAATTCGCATAGCTAGAATGGCTCTGTCAAAAGCTACAGGAAATATCACATTAGATGCGTCTCTTAAAATATGTCAAAACATAGTAAATGCAACACTAGGCGTCGTAAGGTTCTCTGACGCAGTTCATGTGCTAGCTAGATATAGTTATGCTCAAGAAAACCCTGATCTTGCACACAGAATTGGCCTAACGATCTCTGATGTGGATGCAATTTCGGAGGCTCTTCAAAGACTTGAGAGTAGGTATCAGGCTTCTCTTAGATTTAGTTGAGCGTACTATAGAGGAAAACGCCCCCCTAGTTAGTGTGGATTTGCCAACTGGCTACGGCAAATCTACAGCTAGCCTTGAGCTACTTTGGGAAATCTACTCAGGAAATCTAGATCATTATGCTGAGCGAGTAGTTCACGTAGTCCCAACACGCTGCTTAGTCGAGGAGTTTGTGGAAAGAGCAAGACAAAAGGGCATACCAGCATATGGTCAATGTATGTTTTTCACACCAGAGCTAAAGGATCCTTACTTTATACCACCGATAGTCTTTTCAACCATCGACTCCTACGCTCTCAACTTCTGTAAAATCCCCGTTGCCGAATTTGAAAGCCTTGCCCTAGGCAGGACTTTAGGACACTTTGATATCCCCCGTTATGCTACCTTTTCAGCGATCAACATTTTTGACGAATATCATCTACTAGTGCCTAACGATGCAAAGAGTCAAGACGAAAAATACTTTGCAAAAGCTTGGACAACTTTGATGGTAATTATAAAGGAACTATTAAGGGTCAAGGCGCCAGTTGTATTGGAAACAGCAACGCCAAGAACTGATGCATTAAATGAACTTAAAACTTATTTAGGGGTCATTCCCCGTGTTTTGAGCTACGACGCTGCCATAGATCAAGAGTACATTGATCAAGGTACAAAAATCATTGTCAACGATAAGGAATTTTCTGATCCACTTCTCAATAGAGAGTATCCGCTAAGTATCCATGCGACATCAGATTTTTGCAAAAAAGCTATAGAAATATGTATGAAGGTAGCTGGCACGTGTAATATCTTAATTGTTTGCAATACCATAGCACAGGCGGTATCTATCTACCGTGATCTTAGAGCTAGGGGCTTATCCACCATTTTGTTACATTCTCAATTTACGATCCAAGATCGTGAGCAAAAATTAAGGGTATTAAGGGACCAGTTAAGCAAAAATTATACAATTGCGATATGTACTCAAGTAATTGAGGTCGGCGTAAACCTAGACTTTGATTTCCTAATTACTGATGCAGCTCCGTTGGCTTCGTTAATACAACGAGTAGGTAGAATTGGAAGGGATGTGAGACGCGAAGGGGAGCAGTTTCCGATACACTTAATATATGATGTGAGCTATGAACAAAAGGACATTAAACTCTATTCTAATGTTTACCCTCTAGAGACGACTAAGCAAACAATACAACTTTTAGCGGACTTAAAGAATCAAGAGAAACGCATTTCATGGCGAATACCTGCTTCAAGAAAACTTGACAAAATAGTGCCTTATAACCTTCTAGCTGAAGAAATATACCGCAACCAGGAGTTTTATAATCAACAAGTAGCAGGAATCTTAAATGCCATATTATCTCCTTCAACTGATCCTTCTTATGCAATGCTTCAGATAACTAGACTTCACAGTTTAATAAGAGATTCGATGATAATGCCAGTATATGTTACACCAGATTATTCAGAGCTGAAGCCTAATGAGTTAATAGTACTCTATGCTGAACGATTAGTGCCAGCTAAGCCGTATTCCCTAGGACTTGAACTCCACGAAACTGGTTTAAAAATCTGTAACAGGGATGTCGTCAGAAAATCGCTTAAACTCATTGATGATAAATTCTTAGCAGCGTTTGAAGAAAGTGAAGGAGAGCAGATCTGCCTTTTAAGTGTTTCTGCGGAAGAACTTTATGAGTGTTTTTCAAGGTGCTTTCTCCGTAAGAATGGTAAAAGATACCTCTTTAGAGCTCTCATAGCTAATGAAAATGCATACAATAGTGAGGAGGGGCTTATGACGTGGCTTTAATAAGTTTTAAGGGAGAGCATCTAGTTGATCATTTAACTCTCACGGCCTCTCTTTTCGACAAAACATATGGAAGGTCTTATGCAAAGCTGTTGGCTAATAGATTCTCAATCCCAGAGGCTTACGAAGATGTGTATAAACTCCTCAAGTTGACATGCCTGCTTCATGACATTGGAAAAGCGCTTCAAGGCTATCAACTGCAAAAAGATCATACAAGCTTCCCTTTTCATGAGGTACCAAGTGCCTTTATCTTTAATACCATAGTAAAGCAACACTTTTACAAACATCTGAATTTGGTCACTCTTTGCAGCATTGCCATATTAGTACATCATCAAGCAATGAGAAACTTGAATACTCTTATTGAAAAACACGATGACATAATTGGCACGCTGTCAAAAAAACTTGGGCTACCGAAATCCATAGATATTGACAATGATTTAGAAGAACTCTCTCTAGCAATAAAACGTCATACGAAAATCGATGTGTATGCCGAGCAAGTTAAGGAGCTACTAGCAAAGCTCGAGATTCGCGACTTATCATTGTTGATTAACGGGCTTGTAGAACAATATTTACAAACAAAGATATCCGGGACGGAAATAAGCTTATGGGAGCCATTAATTGCTGCCCCCCTTCAGCTATGTGATAACTTAGCAGCAAGTCTGTTGAGACCAGAAGGCTCTCCTTTAAGTCGGAAGTTGGCCTATGAAGCGTTAAGGCTCTTATCCTCTAAAGCTGACCTGTTGTATCTTAAGAAAGAGGAATTGAAAAGTTACCAGCTAATATGAGGAAGAGGTTGAGAGCAGCAGACGCAGTTCTCACGCAATCGTAGGGGGCTATTACGTTGAAAGCAGCTTTTGGTGGTTATGGTGTTGTTTTTACTTTGATTATTTCTAGTTGTGTTGTGTTTTGGGCTTCTTTGGGTAAGGTTAGGTGAGTGGCTTGTTGTAGTCTTAGAATTTTAGCGTAGTGTTTAGGTTTCCGCATATGGTTCCTAGTATCCCTAGGTTTATTTCTATTGACATGTCTATCCGCGTTTTGACTAAGAGGTTTTTGAATTACTTGTTAAAGCTTGTTGATAGCTACGGTTGATATAGATACGCTTTGCTTAAACATGGTTTTACCCCACGTTGCTTCAGGGCTCTGAAAGCTGTGTGTCTTCTATTCTATGGATATGGTGTTTATGTTCATTTTCTCGGCTATTTTAGCTTGTTTTAGAGCGTGTTTTTGCTGATCCACATGCGCCCTTTTCTGACGTATTGTTGTTTGGCTTGGTTGATTAGCTGTTGGATTCTTTTGCTTGTCTTGATTGGTTTTCCTTCAGCTAGTGCTGAGATTGCTAGTGGGTTGTTTTTGTTTAGCATGGATTTTAGCTCGTCGTATGTGTATAGGAATATGTCTGTTTTCGGTGGCTTTAGCTCTGTGGCTGTTTTGAACCTTTCAAGTGAGTTTATGTTTTTGACGTGGTCGCTTACGATTAGCAGGTCTACGTCGCTCCACGCTCCTCCGCTGCGGCTCCACGACCCGAAGGCGATTGCCTAGCGTTGAGGTGCATTACGTGTTAGAGGCTTTAAAGGTTTAGTTTTTCGCTCTGCAGGTTTCGTGTTATGAAAGGTGTTGTTAATTGATGCGGGGCTATCTTAAAATGATATTTGAGAAGCGTTTCCATGATCTCGATTTAATCAAATTGCTATAGGACGAGCTAGCGTGAATAGAGGGCTACAAGTGAAGAATTTCAATAAAGGGAATTGAAAGAACTATATGGAGGACAACATAATGCCTTACTGAATGTTCCCTGTATGCGTGTCTTCTCAGGCTTCAAACCATTTTTAGGCGGCTGTGCGTTTTTCAGTTTAGCAGGAGCTTGATGGTGTAACTTCCTTCATAGCCACAAACGCTCTGCGCTTGAGGGGATGCTCAAAAACTTGAATATTTCTGTGCTTATGCTCTAAAAAATTACTTAAATAAAAGTTAGGCTACTCTAACAATATTAGAGTAGCCTAACTTTGATGGTGATGGGCTTGGCTGTCCTTGCTGGTGATAGTATGCTATACTCTGAAGGAGGGAAAGGCAGGATAATGCGAAAATCGAGTGCCGTAGTAATTGCGCTAATGTTTCTGCTGGCGCTATCTGCAGCAGCTGTTTCCGTTGATGCACATGTGCCTGATACGAGACCACCACCAAAGTTCGAGTTAAAGCCTATTGTGGTTTCAGATGCCGGGACAGAAGTAGAGATAACAATATATGATGTAGCGAATTACCACGCATCAAGGGTGAATAAAAAGCCACAGATATGCGTGTGTTTGGCCTGCGCATTTAGAGCAACGCAGTTGGGGATATCGAAAATATGGGGTGAGGAGATACCGGCAAGGGATGACTTAATAATAATTAGTAGGCTCCCAACTCCTGGCTCCAGGGATTGTTTCCAATACGTGACGGGAACAGGGCCGAATATAGAAACGAAAACGAAAGGTGAATTCAAAATAGTTTTACCTGATGGGACCGAAGTAACGGACATGAGTAACAAGAACTTGAAGAAGCTGTCAAAGGACATTACCCTAGATAATTTCAAGTTCACTATTTGCCGAAAATCCACTGGAGAGTGTTTTGAGGTCGTGGTGAAAGAGGGCGTGTTCCCAGAAGATTTCTTTGAGCTCCGGAAGAAAGTGAAGTTTGGCGTCCCTGAGGAAGCGACAAGTGAAGAGATAGCGCTTTTCAAGTCAAAGTGGGCAGATGTAAGGGATAAGTTCTTGACCTTACCGGATTGGGAGCTTTTCGAGGGTGTTGAAGCGCCGTTTCCGGTTGGCGGCGCGATGCTCTTTTCAGCGCTAGTAGTGGGGCTGGCTTTGCTAACGGGAGTATTAGCGCTAACAGGGAGAAAAGAGGGAGCTACCTCCTCACCACTTTAAATCTCAACGCGTTTTACCCCCTTTTTTAATAAGAGTAGTACTGCTACAGCAGCGGTCATTCTAAACTGGGTAGAAGAAAAACGATAGGCAATACCGCCTCTGGAGTATAGCCGTAGTCTAAAACTAAGGCGAACTCCCTCTTCTACTTTTTAGTTTATGTTAGGCCGAATGCTATGCTTATCAAGCCTGCCGTTAGTAAGGCTGTCCTAACGCTCGTATTTTCAATAACTGCTACTAAGTTTTGCTGGAGGCCGGTTAGGTCTGAAGGATTTTCAAGCTTAGGATGTCTAAGCGTTAAAACAGCCCATAAAACGATAAGTATGATGCCGAAAACAATCGGAGCCAACTTCAATAAGCCAAGCATCTCACAACAGAACAACAACATCCATAAGCTATAAGTGTTATGTATTCCGCTTAGTGGTCTGATTGGATAAAGGTTGAAGGAGTTCTGAGGAATTAGGAAATTAGCCTTTGACTACGGCTAAGAAAACTCAGATGCTCTTCATTTACAGCTTTCAATGTCTCTCGCTCGTTTATCTCAAACTCTCATTAAAGGTCTCGTGTTAAATTTCCTCCAACTCTTACTAAGGTCAGCAGTTTAACGGCTAGCGAAATAAAAAGGGGCTTTTTTTAGCTGTTAGTAGCTTTTTCTTATTTTCTCTGGGGGATCGTCTATGAACTTCCACAGCCCTTCGCCGGGCTTTACTAAGACTATGTTTAGGGCATCTAGTGTTTTGTCGCTTAAGAGGACTTCTTTCTCACCTGGCGTTATTGCTAGTGCCACGTCTACTGGACCTACGCTTCTGTCTTCAGTTAAAGCCCAAGCTTTAACTGCTCCTTTCGTAAGCCTGTAGACTTTAAACTTCTTACCGCCTGCTCCCCTATACTCTTCGATTTCCGTCTCAGCTGGCAGCTTTGGGTATAGCTTGAGCTTTTTAGCTACAGACGTTGGCACTATGATTTCAGGCTCGTCGCTTTCAAAGCCTGCGTTAGCTATGGCTTTGACCTCTACTTCTTCTTTAAAGCTCTTAAGCTTGATGTCGAGCGTAACAACCATTTAGGCTTTAATCCTCCTCGATTTTGAGGCTACTACTCTGCCGACTCGCCTTGTCTTAACCCTAACTACCCTACCTACCTTAGCCACTTAATCCACCTAGATGTAAGGATGCATGTTAGGTATTTTAGGTTTATAGGCGGTTTTCCCGAGGCTTCTCCATGCTCAGTTTAGGTAAAAGCTTAAATTTCGTTTTTATTTTGCGTTTACCTGTGGAGATGAGGAGAATCTAGAAGCTGACTGCCGATGACGTATAGGAGGTGATCTGATCCTAATTTCTCCCTCGTTTTTTAGGAAAGACTTGAGACTCCCCGATGCTCTCCATGTTCTTAATGGAGCTGTTTAGCAGTTCTCTAAGCTTTTTATTGGCAGGGGTGTAAGTAGTTGGTAGGGGTGAAAGTTGCTTTTCTCTCCAGAGCCTAAGGAGCGTAGAGAAGATCTCTTTGATAGGGATGAGGAGCTTAGGAGTTTTCAGCGTTTTTTAGAGGTTGGTGGCCCTATTTGCCTTATTCTTGGGCTTAGGCGAACTGGCAAAAGCTCCTTGTTGAAGGTCGGCTTAAGGCTTTCTAACCTTCCTCACGTGGTTTTAGACTTGAGGGTTTTAGAAGAGAAGGCTAGGGTAAGTTATGGCGACTTCATACGCGTGCTTAATGAAGCCTTTAACAAGCTCCTCTCTGAGAGGAAGGCTTTAGCCAAGCACTTAATTGACTTTCTTAAGGTTGTTGATGGCGTTGAAGTCTCTGGTTTAAGAGTTTACTTTAAGTGGGGTAAACGCGAAAGGCTTAGTTTAGCTAGTTTCTTTGAGAGGGTTAATGACTTTGCTGAAAGCTGTGGCTTTAAAGTGGTTTTAGCTTTTGATGAGGCTCAAGAACTTGCTATGCTTAGAGGGGTACGGTTTGATGCCCTTCTAGCATATGCTTACGATAACTTGAGGAACTTGAAGATCGTTCTCACAGGCTCTAAAGTTGGCTTGCTTTATAAGTTTTTGAAGATTGAGGACCCATCTTCCCCGCTTTTTGGTAGGGCGTTGTGGAAGATTGAGCTTTCCTATTTTAACGAGGAGCTTTCAAAAGCTTTCTTGAAAACGGGGCTTGCGCAAGCTTCCATAGCTTATAGTGAAGACGAAGTCGAGGAAGTTGTTAAAGCTTTTAACGGTGTTCCAGGCTGGCTTAGCTCATATGGCTATTCAAGACTTCAAGGAATACCTCATAGAGACGCGTTAAAAGCTGAGAAAGAGAAGGCTTCCCTGTTATTAGCTCACGAACTCAACAACTTCCTAAAGCTTAGACCCGCTGCTAAAGACCGCTACGTGGAAATTATTAGAGCTCTAGCGCTGGGGGCTAAGAAGTGGTCTGAGATTAAAGGCTACGCCGAAGCCAAGCTTGGCGAGGCTATTCCTCCAAAGAACTTTACAGAGCTCTTAAACAAGTTGGTGGACTCCGGCTTTGTGGTTAAGGAGGACGGAGGATATCGCTTAGCAGACCCATTATTAGCTGAAGCTGCGAAGAAGATCAAGCTTTAAACTCGCTTTTCAATAAAGAGGAGATGTGGGGATGATTAGTGGGCACCTCTGTGACTTGATGATCGAAACGGGGCCCATGACCCTCTTCGCATCCCCTTAAGCTAATGTTCGTGAGCCCAATAAGCTCCTTTTCCAGCGAATCCCCCCTTCTTCCGATTGGGGGTTCTATCTTAATTTTCAAACCTCTAAACGGCTAAGGTAGTGA
>Ga0180301_10002319_pt1 | contig 14944 bp, 14 predicted proteins | sample GuaBasSediGuay16_FD_121797 | JGI IMG/M metagenome (GOLD analysis project Ga0180301, IMG submission 121797) | Subseafloor sediment microbial communities from Guaymas Basin, Gulf of California, Mexico - Guay16, Core 4569-2, 12-15 cm | ecosystem: Environmental > Aquatic > Marine > Hydrothermal...
CTTGATGATAAGAGCCGGCCGGAAATTCTTTCTCTATTTTCAAACCAAGACCTCTGGCAATGTTCTTAATTTCATCAAACGAAACAAACTCTATCTGTTTGGTCAAAGGATTATCTTTTATCCAATCCACTACCAAAATTCTGCCTCCCGGCTTTAAAACTCTTTTTCCTTCAGCCAACACAGCTCTTTTATCGTCACACTCAAAAAGCAAATTGGTCATTAAGACCAAGTCGCACGTTTCACCGGGGATAGCCACTCCCCTCTCCACATCGGCCAGTATCGTTTCAATATTGATTATTTTTTGCAGCTTGGCTTTGCTCTTCAGGGCGGAAATCGGTTCTTCCAAAATATCTATGGCGTAAACTTTGCCTTCTTCCAGTTTTTTTGCCAAAGGCAGAACCCAGCCGCCCGAGCCGCAACCGAAGTCTACCGCCGTCATGGTTTCTTTCAAATCAAGCTCGTCTAATATTTTGGATGGTTTAAGAAACTCTTCCGGCATAATAATTATCAATTTACAATTTACAATGAATTTTTAATGACTCAATGATTCAAACTTTTTACTGTGTGCGAGCAGTGGGTTAATTGTAAAATTGTGATATTGGTTGAAAATTGAACATTGAAAATTGAAAATTCTTATCAGATGCATATTGCCGAAGCCACTTTGTCTCCCGGCTCCAGTTTCATTATTCTCACTCCCTGGGTAGCCCTGTTTAATTTGCTGATAGAACCTATTTTAATCCTGATGACATGCCCCTTGCGTGAAATAACGATAAGATCTTCTTCCTCGCCCGTCAAAATCATGGCCGAGACCAGATTTCCCGTCTTTTGGGTAATTCTGGCTGTAATAATGCCGGAACCTCCCCTGTTTTGCAGTTTGTATTCCCTTAAGTCCGTCCTTTTGCCGAAACCATTTTCCGATAATACCAAAAGATAACACTTGCCGGGCTCGCATTTTTGAGTGGTTACATCCATAGCAATGACTTCGTCTGACTTCTTCAAACGAATTCCCCGAATGCCGGAGGCCGTTCTGCCCATCGGCCTGATATCCTTTTCCTTAAAGCAGATGGATTGTCCTTTTTGGGTAACCAGGATGATGTCGTCGTTGCCGGTGGTTTTGCGCACGCTCTGCAAGACATCTCCCTTTTTCAAAGAAATGGCGATCAATCCCGATCTCCTGACGTTTTCAAAGTCCTCTAAAGGCGTCTTTTTTATTATACCATTTTTGGTAGTCATCACTAAAAATTTTACCCCCCTTTCTTTGTCCTTTTTTGAAAGAGCATGCAAGGATAAAACCTTGTCCTGAGGTGAAATTTCCAAGAAATTCAAAAGTCCCCGGCCTTTAGCCACCCTGGCGCCTTCCGGAATTTCGTAAACGGGGCTACGAAAAACTTTCCCAGAATCGGTAAAAAAGAGTAAGCTGTCATGGGTCATGGCTGTCAGGAAATGCTCTACGATATCTTCTCCTATGGTTTTCATACCAATCATGCCTCTGCCTCCTCTCTTCTGCTTGCGGTAAAGAGAAGGATTGATTCTTTTAATGTACCCTCCCTGGGTTAGAGTAATAATGGTTTCCTCTTGGGGAATCAGATCTTCTTCTGCTATCTCCCCTATTTTTTGAACCTGGACTCTGGTTTTCCTTTTGTCGCCGAAAGCTTCTTTCTGTTGCTTCAATTCTTTCTTGACGATTTCTTTTATCTTTTGGGGACTTTTCAAAATGGCGGTGTATTCTTTAATCTTTGCCCTCATTTCCTTAAGCTCGTCTTCTATTTTTTTTCTTTCTAATTTGGCTAAGGCGGAAAGCTTGGTTTCCAAAATGGCGTTGGCTTGAACTTCCGTCAATCGGAAGCGGCGCATCAAGTTTTTCTGGGCCTCCGGCCGGTTGGCAGAATTTTTAATAGTTTTTATGACAGCGTCTATTTTGGCTAAGCACTTATGCAAACCCTCCAAAATATGGGCCCTTTCTTTGGCTTTTTCCAAATCGTACTTGGTCCGTCTCTGAACCACTTCCTTTCTGTGGGCTAAATAGTAACTTAAGACATCCGGCAAAGACAAAACCCTTGGCTGAATTCCTTCTACCAAAGCAAGCATGTTCAAATGGAAAGTTTTTTGCAGGTCGGTAAACTTGTAAAGGCGGTTTAAAACTTTCTGGGGATAAGCATCTCTTTGAAGCTCGATGACGATCCTAAGACCTTCTTTGTCTGATTCATCCCTAATGTCTTTTATTCCTCCCAGCTTCTTTTCGTGAACCAAGCGTGCCATCTGTTCGACCAAAGAAGATTTTAAAACCTGGTAGGGAATTTCGGTGATAATAATCTGCTGCCTTTGGCTTTTCTCCTTTTCCACCACTTCGGCTTTTCCCCGCATAACAATAGGGCCCTTTCCTTGAGAATAAGCTTCGATAATTTCTCTCTGATTGTAAATTGAGCCGCCAGTTGGGAAATCGGGCCCTTGAATGAATTTAAACAAATCTTCGGTGTCAGCTTTGGGGTGGTCGGCTAAATAAATAGCAGCATCTATCACTTCTCCCAAATTATGCGGAGGAATGTTGGTGGCCATACCCACGGCAATACCCAAAGAACCGTTAAGCAACAACTGAGGCAAGGGAGATGGCAAAACAGTGGGCTCTTTTCTGGTGCCGTCGTAGTTGTCAACAAAATCAATGGTATTTTTAGCAATATCTCTTAGCATCTCTTCCCCTATCTTTGACATCCTCGCCTCTGTATAGCGCATAGCACTCGGCGGATCCCCATCGATTGAACCAAAATTTCCCTGACCTTGAATCAAAGGATATCTTAGAGAAAAATCCTGGGCCATTCTGGCCAAGGTATCATAGACGGCCATGTCGCCGTGGGGATGATAACGACCCAAACAGCTTCCCACCACGGTGGCAGATTTTCTGTATTTGGCCGAGTGGGTTAAATTATCTTCCCACATAGCATACAAAATCCGGCGATGAACAGGCTTAAGTCCGTCGCGAACGTCTGGCAAAGCCCTGGAAACAATCACTGACATGGCATAGTCAATATAGGATTCCTGCATTTCCTCCACGATCTCTCGCGGCTTCACGTGGCCTGCTTCTATTTCCTTACTTTGTTTTTTCTGTTTTTTTTCCTTTTTGGGCATATTAAGGCTTCAATACAATAATCTTAGTTTCTTCTTTAGGCAAATCCTTCTTTTTGATTAGGAGTTTTTGCTGCGCTTCTGAGGTTTTTTTGCCCATTTCTTTTAAAAACCTGTCCACTCCCTCCAGCTTTATTTTCAGCTTAGGAATTTTATAGTGCATGGGGATGACGATTCTGGGCTCAATTTGAGAAATAATGCCACTGGCTCCTTTGGCGTCAACGGTATAGGTTCCCCCCACAGGGACCATCAAAATATCCACGTTGTCTATTTTATCCAACTGTTCCGGAGTCAGCTCTTTTTGGCCCAAATCCCCCAGGTGGCAAATCCTCATATCTTCTGCGTCAATGGTATAAATGGTGTTTCTTCCTCTTTCCTTGCCTTCTTTTGAATCGTGAAAGGAAGGAACTCCCTGTATAAAAATACCTCTTATCTCGTATTCGCCGGGGCCCTCTATCAGAAAAGGATTGCCTCCCACGCCCTTAACGTTGTTATGGTCGTGATGCTGGTGAGAAACCAACAAAACATCGGCTTCCACCCTGGGAAGCTTGAAGCCGATTTCATTCGAAAAAGGATCGGTAACCAATTTTACCTGCTCTCCCTTTTGCTGAGAAACGACAATTTGAAAGCAGGATTGCCCCTTCCAAATAATGTGCATATTATATATATGATAGCATAAAGCTTGCCAGAGTTCAATCAATATGTTATATTCCCAAATAGTATGAAAAACGCCGCAGAAATTAAAAATAACGATTTACCCAAACCCCCCAAAGTGGGCGAGATTGTGGAAGGAAAAATTATAGGAACGGGGAAATCTACCATCTATGTGGATTTGGGAAACAAGGGGACCGGCATCATTTACGGCAGAGAGTTTTACACAGCCAAAAACGAACTGAAAAATCTCAAAGTAGGAGATAAGGTTTTCGCTAAGATTGTTGATTTGGAAACAGATGATGGATACATCGAATTGTCTTTAACCGAAGCCGGCAAAGAACTGAGCTGGGAAAAACTAAATGAGAAAAAAGAAAAGGATGCAATCATTAACGTAAAAATTTTGGGCGCCAACAAAGGAGGGTTGATAACAGAAGTTGAGGGCCTCCAGGGATTTTTACCCGTTTCCCAGTTGGCGCCGGAGCACTATCCACGAGTTGAAGGAGCTGACAAAACAAAAATCCTAAACCGTCTCCAAAAGCTGGTGGGCAAAGAATTGGAGGTTAAAATCCTCGATTTAAATCCCAAAAAAGAAATTTTGATTTTCTCCGAAAGGGCTACGGAAATCAAAAAAATTAAAGAAATCCTCAAGAAATACAAAGTGGGAGACATAGTAGAGGGAGAAATCACGGGAATCGTGGATTTCGGAGCTTTTGTCAAATTCGGCAAAGAAGAATTGGAAGGGTTAATTCATATCTCAGAACTGGACTGGCAGCTGATTGAAGACCCGGCTGACATCGTGCAGGTAGGAGACAAAATCAAAGCCAAAATCATCGAGATTACAGAAGACGGCAGAGTTTCCCTGTCCTTAAAAGCCCTAAAAAAAGACCCCTGGGAAAACCTTAAGGAAAAATACAAAAAGGAAGACACGGTAGAGGGAAAAGTGACCAAGTTCAATCCTTTTGGCGCTTTTGTGGAAATAGAGCCCAAAATCCAAGGACTGGCACACATTTCCGAATTCGGCACTCGCAGCAAAATGGAAGAGAAGCTGAAAATCGGCGAAACTTACAAATTCAAAATTCTCCAAATAGAACCAAAGGAGCATAAAATGACCTTGACATTAATTGAAAGATAAGGTATAGTATAAAGTACCTTAACAAATATCTCCGCAAGGAAGGTAAAGAGGAGGACAAAAATGAATATCAGAACAGGAGAGAAGGTGGCGGCCCGTGATGGGCGAGAGCTCATTGTGGGGCCGGTTGTTTTGATAGAAACAGATTTCGTCGCCATCCGGGTAAAAAGCGGCGAAACGAGAAACGTTAACCTAAAAAACGTCTTCCCGATAAATTTTCTCATTAACTACTATCTTCGCGGTCGAAGCGATAATTCTCATTATGAAAAAGAATTGAAAGGGGTAATAAAATACCTCCTGACGAGAAAAATCTTCCCCGGCTTTCAAAGAAAAGCCCTAAAAAAACTTCGGGGAATCCCCGAAGTTGGGGAAAAAGAAATCCTAAGAATACTATGAATAAAAGTCAAATCTGTCAGGATTCTTGGCAAAATACCAAAAGGTCTTGACAGATTTTTTATTATATAATAAAATATCTTGTTGTACACTTCACAACGCTAAACGCTAAATAGGGAAATTTAATTAATGATTAATGGAGGTAAGCTTTGAGAAAGAAAATTGACCCAAGGGAAGTCGAAGCCAAATTGGAAGCTGGCGACGATGATTTCTCGGAATTCTTTGAAGAGGGTACTGGAAAACGCATCAGGAAATCGACCAAAGATCCTGAAGATGCATCCAGAGCCCGGAAAAAGAAAAAGCCAAGAAAAAAAACAAGAACAAAACCAGAACCGAAAGAATCTAAACACGAACCAGCACCGAAACCAAAACAAGAAACTACAACTAAGGAGGTACCGCAGATGAAAACGAAAAAGGTTACCAAACCAACCGACAAGCAGACCAGCCCGTTCGGTACGGCCCTGTACCACGCCCGGCAAATTACCACGCGCCGGCCAGAAGAAGAACAGCCTAGGGTTTACGCCGCTCTCAAAACGGCAATGGACCAGCTGACCAAGGACGAGCAAAAGAAGCTTGTCTTCAGGATTAGAAATGAATACCTGGAAGACAAGTGTCAAATCAGCGGTCTGTTCGCCGCAGCCCGGGAAGCTAAAATGAGAGCGGTGGCAGTCTCTGCCGTTGCTGTCAAGCGAACCGGGCTAACCTTCTCGGGTCTCCTGGAAGTCGGTATAGCCAAAATTGTCCTGGGAAAAGACAATAAACCCCATACATCTTATAGCACCGGCGCTGACACTCTTGCCGAAGCCGCCAAAATACTCCGGCGGCAAAACAAAATAGCCCCGGCCCAAGTGTTGGAAGCCTATCTTTCCCGCAACGAACGCGAAAAGGCACTCCGGCAAGCAGCCCAAAAATGCTAAAACCGGCAACAATGAAGAAGTCGATGAAAACCCATCCCTATTTAGCACAGCAAAAGCTGCCGATCCCGTCGGAACTCGGCAGCTTTTTCCATTGCGGTGTGTATTTTGAGATTAATATAAGACTTAGTGTGAGATAAGTGTGAGATGTCGCAAACCTTACATTGTATCTATTTCTTTTGTCCCGCTTAGTGTGTTAAAATATACTTGAAATTATCGGCAAATTGGCTATAATAAAAAAGTTATGAAAAATTTGTTAAAAAACGTAGTTTTCATCTTGCTGATTTTCCTGATTATCTCGGGGGTTTTTGCCGTATTTTCTAATCCTTTTGAAAAAGAAAACAAAATACCGCTTACCCAAGTGGTGGAAGACATCAACAGAGGAAACATCAAAAAAATAGTAGTTTCCGGAAATAATCTCACCCTTACTTATCAAGACGGCACCGAAGCCAAATCGAAAAAAGAAGTGGAAACAGCCCTTTCCGAATCCTTGTTAAATTACGGGGTTGATAAATCGGCCTTGGAAAAAGTAGAGGTCGAATCAAAGGAAGAAAAAGGCTTAATGTTTTGGCTTGGCCCCATCTCCCTGCTGCTTTTTCCCTTTTTGATTTTCGGCTTTTTTTTCTGGATGATATTCCGCCAAGCCCGGGGGAGTGCCATGCAGGCTTTTAATTTTTCCAAAGCCCGAGCCCGGCTTTTCGGCGCCGAAGGCCATCCCAAAGAAAGAATTACCTTCAAAGATGTAGCGGGCCTAGTAGAAGCCAAAGAAGAATTAAAGGAAGTGGTGGATTTCTTAAGACATCCCAAAAAGTTCTTAGCCATGGGGGCAAGGATTCCCCGGGGAGTACTCCTGATGGGGCCGCCGGGAACGGGAAAAACCTTGCTGGCCAGAGCTGTGGCGGGCGAGGCCCATGTGCCTTTCTTTCACATTTCCGGTTCAGAATTCGTGGAAATGTTCGTGGGAGTAGGAGCGGGGAGAGTCCGAGATTTATTTTCTACCGCCAAGAAGGCGGCTCCGGCCATTATCTTTATTGACGAACTGGATGCGGTCGGCAGGCAGCGGGGAGCCGGCCTGGGCGGAGGCCACGACGAAAGAGAACAAACCCTAAACCAAATCCTGACCGAAATGGACGGTTTTGAAAGAGATACTAAATGTATAGTTATGGCGGCAACAAATAGAGCTGACGTCTTAGACCCAGCTTTATTGAGGCCGGGCAGATTTGACAGAAGAGTGGTTCTGGACGAACCAGACATTAATGACCGGGAAGAAATTTTGAAAATTCACGTCAAAGGAAAACCTCTATCCCTAGATGTAAAACTGCGGGAGATTGCCGAGCGCACTCCCGGTTTTTCGGGAGCAGATTTGGCCAACTTGGTTAATGAAGCTGCCATTTTAGCTGCCAGAAGGAACAAAAAAGAAATCCACCAATCAGAGCTGCTGGAATCCATTGATAAAGTTCTCTTGGGTCCGGAAAGGAAAAGCCATATTCTTTCTGATAAAGAAAAGAAGGTCGCAGCTTACCACGAAGCAGGACACGCTTTGGTAGCTTCTTTTATGCCCGAAGCCGAACCTGTTAGAAAAATATCAATAGTAGCGAGAGGCCGGGCGGCAGGCTACACCTTGAAGCTTCCAACCCAAGAAAGAAGATTGAAAACTCGAAGCGAATTCCTATCTGATTTGGCAACCCTCCTGGGAGGATACACGGCAGAAAAATTGGTATTCGGGGAAATCACTACGGGAGCTGCTAACGACCTGGAAAAAGCTTCCGCCCTTGCTAGAAAACTAGTCAAAGAGTACGGCATGTCAGATAAGTTGGGTCCGGTGGCTTTCGGAGAAAAGGAAGAACTAGTCTTTTTGGGAAAAGAACTGGGCGAGCAAAGAAACTACTCCGAAGAAGTGGCGGCCCAAATTGACGAAGAGGTCTCCCGTTTCATTAAAAACGCCCAAGCCACTGCCAAAAAGATTCTGAAGAAAAAAAGAAAAATGCTGGATAAAATCGCCGAAACCCTAACTGAAAAAGAAACAATAGAAAGAGAAGAATTTGAGCGGTTAACCAAAAAAAGAACGGCTCGGATTAAGAAAGATTCTCCGAAAAAGAAATCCAAAAAATTTAAAGTGAAAGTGTAGAATCCATTTTTTGGGCGTTTGCAATGGAGAAAGTATGGAAATTTGGAAGGAAAATATGTTATAAACTCTATAACCGAATCGCCATTGTGGCTTGAGAAAAACACGCGCGTGTAGCTCAGTGGTAGTAGCACAGACCTTATAAGTCTGGGGTCGGAGGTTCGATCCCTCCCACGCGCACCAAGGGGGCGGTTAGCTCAGTTGGTTAGAGTGCTTCCTCGACACGGAAGAGGTCACCCGTTCGAATCGGGTACCGCCCACCCACGCTATCGCCTGTGTGTGAACAGTGGGTAAATTAAAAATGAAAAATGAAAAATTATCGATAATCTATGAAGATGAAAATGTCAGGGTTTTGGATAAACCCGCTGGAGTTAATGCCGATGATATTCCCAACAGAGCTCACAGATTAGATAAAGACACTTCGGGAGTTCTGATAACCGCAAAAAACGAAAAAACTCTGGAATTCTTGCAAAAACAATTCCAAGAAAGAAAAGTAGAAAAAAAGTACCTTGCCTTAGTGGCGGGCAATCTGAAAAACAAAACAGGGGAAATTAAAACGCTGCTGGGCCGCTCCCCCAAAGATAGAAGAAAACAAAAAATCTACTTGCCCCAAGAACCCGAAGCTAAGGGGAAAAGAGAAGCTGAAACCCATTACAAAGTGTTGAAAAGATTTGAAAATTATGATTTAATTGAGGTCGAACCCAAAACCGGCAGAAAACATCAAATAAGAGCCCACTTTGCCTATTTGGGCCACCCAATTGCAGGAGATAAATTGTACGGATTCAAAAACCAACCAAAACCCGAAGGTTTAAAAAGGCAATTTCTCCACGCTAGCTACCTAAAAATATTGCTGCCCAGTGGAAAAATCGAAGAATTTAAATCAAAAACACCTAAAGACTTAAACTTATGTTTGAAAAACTTGAAACATTAATTAAACCGCAAATGAAAAGCGACTTACCCGATATCCGACCGGGTGATACTGTTCGGGTTTACCAAAAAGTAAAAGAAAAAGATAAAGAAAGAATCCAAATCTTCGAAGGTCAAGTTTTAGCCAGAAAACACGGTCGGGAACCCGGAGCTACTATTACCGTTAGAAAGTTAGTGGACGGAGTAGGAATGGAGAGAATTTTTCCCCTACACTCCCCCACTATCGAGAAAATAGAAATAGTTAGAAAAGGCAAAGCCAGAAGATCCAAGCTTTACTATCTCCGCGAAGCTACCGGAGAAAGAGCGAAAATTAAAGAAAGGAAATAAAAGCCGCCCAGGTGGTGGAATTGGGATACACACACGTTTGAGGGGCGTGGCTCATTAGAGCGTGCGGGTTCGAGTCCCGCCCTGGGCACCATGGAAATTAGGAAATTCCAACCAGAAGATCTGGAAATGGTAATGGAAATAACAAAAGCTTCTTTTACCAAACCCTGGCCGAAAAGCGAATTTAAGAAATATCTTGAAGATTCCTTTGTAGCCGAAGAAAATGGAAAAATACTGGGATTTGTCGTGAGCGCATCCTCAGAAAACATGGGAATAATAAAACTGATTGCCACAAACCCCAACTATCGAGATAAAGGGATCGGTAAAAGCTTAATGAAGCACATTCTAAAGCATTTTGCGGAAAAGGGATTAAAGGAAACTGCGGCTCGTTGCCGGCTTGACAACAAAACTGGCTTCGCTTTTTTGAAAAACTTTGGCTTTGAAGTGACAAAAACTATTGAAAATTACTACCAAGACGGCGAAGCGGCCTTCTTGATGAAAAAAGAACTGGACGGCTAGCTCAATTGGTTAGAGCGTCTGCTTTACACGCAGAAGGTTTATAGGTTCGAGTCCTATGCCGTCCACATAAAAACTTTCAATTGAAAATTTTAAAATCACCCCATCTTGGAAAATAGAAACGAGGTGACGTAAGAAACCGAGGGATTTCTTAAGCCGGGGGTCGGGGTGATTTTCTAGCCGCGGTAGCTCAGTGGTAGAGCACTTCTCTGAAAAAGAAGGGGTCGTGAGTTCAATTCTCACCCGCGGCACCATGCGGGTGTAGCACAACGGTAGTGCGGAACATTGCCAATGTTCAGACAGGGGTTCGACTCCCCTTACCCGCTCCAAATATTCCAAATATTGTGAATAACTGCCCTTGACTTATCTTCTGGAAAGAGGTAATATGATAGAACCCTTGAAAAAGGGTTTTAGGTTTTAATATGGATAAAACATCTAAAATCTGCTTAATTTCCATTGTGGTACTGGGCATGCTGTTTAATCTCCAGGCGCCCAACCCCCAAACTGAACAATCTCTTTCCCCGGAAGAACATATTTCTGGCTTTTTGACTTTAGAAGACAATAGCTTATTGTCTTCCTCTCCCCTGCCAGAACCCAAGGTCAAGGACAAAGTAAGAGTGGTGGTTACCGCCTATTCTTCCACTCCGGAAGAAACAGACGCAGATCCTTTTATTACTGCGGCCGGCACCCGAGTCAGAGATGGAATTATAGCAAACAATCTATTACCTTTTGGAACTATGGTTAGACTGCCAGAACTCTATGGAGAGAAAATCTTCGTAGTGGAAGATAGAATGAACCCGAAGAAAGGATATTATCATTTTGATATTTGGTTTCCCTCCTATTGGGAGGCCAAAAACTTCGGCGCCAAAAATACCTACGTAGAAATTTTAGAATCTTAATACCTCACAATCGTGAACTATTTAAAAAACACGGAGAACTGTTCTCCGTGTTTTTCTTTGGGTGCCGCGGGTGAGACTCGAACTCACACGGGGATAATTCCCCATAGCGTTTTAAGCGCTACGCGTAAACCAATTCCGCCACCGCGGCGAAATTGAGGCGCAGGCGGGAATCGAACCCACGTAAGAGGATTTGCAGTCCCCTGCCTAAGCCACTTGGCTACTGCGCCGTGCGTTATTTATTTTATCATTTTTTTCCTTCACAATCAAGGCAAAAACAAAAAAGTCAAGAAAACCGGGTGTTTTCCCGTAGTGGAAATATTAAAACCGCAAGGTGTTAACGAGTGGCGTCAGCCACGAGATCTAGCACTTTTTTCAAGACTTCCTCGATGGTCCCTTGTTGCTGGAAACCGGCAGCGTAAGGATGTCCTCCTCCTCCCAACGGCCTGGCTATTTTTACAACATTTATGCCGCCGGAGGGCTCGGATCTCAAACTCCCCTTAATCAACCTGGGCTTTTGCTCTACCAAAAATAATCCCAAATTGACCGGAGAGCCTGCTGAAATTAAATTGGTGATGCCGTCAAAATCTCTCATGGTAATGTCAAATTTCCTAAGATCGTCAATGGAAATCCAGGAATAAGCTAAACCGGTTTCTCTTTCCAGCGTGGTTTTAGCCAAAATCTGTCCCCAAGCCCTGGATAAATTGAGAGGTTTCTCAAAAGCCAAAGTACCACGGACGATTTTGTTCAAGGAAATGCCCCTCGAAAGTAAATTAGAAACTACCCGGAAAGTATCAGAGCTTGTGGAAACGTGTCTGAATCCTCCGCTATCTGAAAAAATGCCCGCTAAGAGACAAACGGCAATATCTCGGTCTATCTCTATTTTCCAGTGTTTCAACAAATAGTAAATAATTTCGGCAGTAGAAGAAATCTCCGGCTCCAAAATCTTTATCTTGCCCCTTTGGTCGCTTTTTAAATGGTGATCAATAGTTACAATTTTTAACGAGCTCCCCCGAAGAACTTCTTCTGGAATTTTTAACCTTTTAAAATCACCGTAGTCAAGACCGAAAATAGTATCGGGTTTAAAAGATCCTATATCAGTTTTAATTTCAAAAAATCCGGGGAGAAAATTTAAATATTTTGGAGGCTGATCCGGCAGATAAGGAAAACTTTCTAGATTCCTTTTTTTAAAAAAATGATGAAGAACCAAAACCGAGGCCACGGCGTCGGGGTCTGGATTCTCGTGGGCAACCACCAATACCCTACGAGCGCCTCGCAGTAATTCATCAATCTGTTTGAATTGATCGGTTAGTTTGTTAGACATCCTAATAAATTTTCAATTATCAATTTTTAATTTACCCACTATTCATACACAGCAATCAATGTTACAATTTTAAAGTTTTCAAACACGTTTTGATAATTGGAGTATTGAAAATTCATTGAAAATTGGTCATTGAAAATTGGGAATTAGGGGCGTTTAATTTTCTCCAGCAGTTCCTCTACTCTCCCCGCCTCCTTGGTTCTCTTCTCCTCCATGAATTTAATTCTTGGTACGGGCCTCATTTTAAGCCTTTGGTTTAATTTCTGCTGAAGATAATAAATGGATTTATTCAAAGTTTCCAGCGCCTGCTGGCTTTCTTCTTCGGGAATGACGGATATGAATACTTTGGCTTGCTCCAAATCCGGAGAAGTATCAACTCTGGTTAAAGTAACTAAAACCTTCTTCAAAAAATCCATTTCTTTTAAAACGATCTGCGAGAGTTCTTTTTTAATCAATTGATTAACCTTTTGGATTCTTCGCGACATAAAATTAGAGTTCGCCTTTTCTTCTTTCTTCGGTATAAACTTGAAGGATATCCCCTTCTTCTATCTTCACTTCTCCCTCGTAGAGGAGTCCGCATTCCTCGCCCTTAGCCGCTCTTTCTGCGTCTTTTTTGTTCTTTTGAAGATTAATCAATCTGCCTTTGCCCAAAAAATCTTGGCCTCGAAAAACCTCAACGGAGGTTCCTTTTTTAACTTCTCCTTCCGTCACCTTTCCTCCCACTATTTGACGGTTTTTGGCTGTCCGGAAAATAAGCAGGACCTTTACTTTTCCCAAATCGATTCTAACCCTTTCTGAAACTACGGCTTTTTCCATTAATTGGCGTATTTGTTGAGCTAACTCGTAAATTACATCAAAAGTCATTATCTTAATGTCTTCTCTTTCTGATAATTTGACGGCAATGGGGTCTGGCTTCACTCTAAAGCCTATTATCCTGGCTTTGCTGCTTCGGGCCAATTTTACATCTTTTTCATTTATTTCCCCCACTCCCTTTTCCAACACTCTTAAAATCACCTTTTCCTGGGGAATTGATTTTAAAATTTCTTCTATGGCTTCCAAGGAACCCCAAACATCAGCTTTCAAGATTAAATTTAAAACTTTTTTCCCTTCTTCCACAAAAAACACCTCGCCCCCCTCTGTTTTCCTTTCTTTTTTTTCAATGTATTTTTGAGCAGATTCTATATCGGGATAAACTTCAAACTTTTCTCCCACGCGGGGGACTCTTTCAAATCCTATAACCACTACGGGCATGGAAGGGGTAGCTTTTTCTATTCTGTCACCTTGAAAATTCTCTAAAATCTTAACTTTGCCCAAGGCGGAACGACTGCCTACGATATCGCCTTCTTTAAGGATGCCATCTCTTAAAAGCAAAGTACAGGTTGCCCCTCTTTTTTTATCCAAATATGATTCAATAACCACTCCTTCTCCGGGTTTGCTAAAATTGCCTTTGAATCCTTCCATTTCTGACACCAACAACACCAACTCCAAAATTCCCTCAATGCCTTCTCCCGTCTTGGCCGAAGTCTCGACCGAAGGAACGTCTCCTCCCATCGATTCAACTGAAACATCCGCCTGGGATAATTCTCTTTTTACCCTTTCTGGATCTGCTCCCGGCTTGTCTATTTTGTTGATAGCCACAATTACGGGAATGCCCGCCTTTTTAATATGCAAAATAGCTTCTTTTGTCTGGGGCTTTATTCCTTCTTCTGCGGCCACCACCAAAATGGCAATATCCGCCACCTTGGCTCCTCTAGAACGCATGGCTGAAAAAGCCTCGTGTCCCGGAGTGTCAATAAAAGTAATTTTTTTATTATTGTGCTCAATCTCATAAGCGCCGATGTGCTGGGTAATGCCCCCCGATTCCTTTTCCGTAATCTTCAGATCCTTAATCGCTTCAAGAATACTGGATTTCCCGTGATCAACATGCCCCAACACAACAACAACCGGCGGACGCGGCTGTAAATTATCTTTATTCTGTTGTTCGAGTTTTGCTACCATAAAATACTCCAAAAAAAATTCACAATTATCAATTTTCAATTTTAAAAACTGTTTGAAAATTAAGAACCAGCACCCTTTATGGCTTTATCTATCGCCTGTCTCTCTTCCTTGGAAAGCTGATACTCAGATTGCCCTTGACTGATGGATTTGGCGTAAACCCTATTAAACTCTTTGCCGTAATGCGAAGTAATAACAAGCCCGTTATTCTCAGCATCCAGAAGAGCAATGGAAAAACTCTGGTCTCCCCCAATCTCTTTGAAGGGATTGAATCTAACCAATCCGAATTTCTGCAGGTCTTTTTTGCTCTTTTCTTTAAATTCTGCCAATTCCCGAGTCAATTCTTCGTAGCTTTTCTCCAATTTTTTAAGATGATCAAAAACCTCTTTCAAGTTCTGGGGTTCTTTTTGTTTCCTGCCTACCGGCAGGCAAGTCTTTAAAAATTTGAACATATGCGGCGGGTGCAGGACGAGTTGCCCGAAGGCCTAAGGTAGTTTTAACTGTCGCTGCTTCCTAGTTATAAATGGAAATTTATAGGCACTTTCAGTGCCTGAAATTTCCATGCGGCGGGTGCAGGACTCGAACCTGCACGGGATTTCTCCCAATGGTTTTCGGGACCATCGCCTTACC
>Ga0180301_10002320_pt1 | contig 14940 bp, 16 predicted proteins | sample GuaBasSediGuay16_FD_121797 | JGI IMG/M metagenome (GOLD analysis project Ga0180301, IMG submission 121797) | Subseafloor sediment microbial communities from Guaymas Basin, Gulf of California, Mexico - Guay16, Core 4569-2, 12-15 cm | ecosystem: Environmental > Aquatic > Marine > Hydrothermal...
ATTGCTACAGGCTCTAATCATGGTCTTATACCTATTATTACTGGCTTGATTAGAAGAGCCCGCTTCCTCTTTTCCATTGAGGCAATTGATCGAGTGCATACTTATTCTAAAGCTAATATGATGATGTATAGGAAATTTAGAACAACAATGCTTCTTCATTGGAAGGAGCAGAAGAAAAACTATCCTCGTGGAGTAGTTGTTGGCCCTATTTATGAAAAACCCATATACAGGGCTAGAGATGACGGTTATGTACTCGTTTTATCCGGGTCTATGGGTCATAGGAGGTTATTTGATCTTCTTTTAAAAACCGATCTTGAGAACGTTATTGTCCAAACTGGAAAAATTGATCCAGACTATATAGTTTCTAAAAAGCCTCATTGGAAAGCTTTTAAGTTCGACCCAGATATCGATCGGTGGATTTCAGGTGCATCAATAATTATTGGGCATCAGGGATTATCCATTGCCGAGGCCGCACTTGCATATGGTAAGCCTATCATTATAGCATACAACCCTGATCTCCCACAAACTAGTGGGTGTCTAGATTCCCTATTATTGGCGAGGAAATTAAATGGGATCTATATCGATGTTGAAAAAACTTCTCCACAAGAACTTGTCGAAGCAATTAACCGTGCCAAGAAGAGACAGCCGCCTAAATATATTAATGGAGCCTATGTTTTTGCTAGGACCATCATAGGTATGCTGTATAAATAGTCTACACTAAATGATAGAAATCATATATTCCATGGATTAATAATGATGTTATACTTAAGGTTTATATCTTTGAAACTTATAGTTATACTTGGTGAAACCTATGGTAAAACTTAGGATAAAAGTTGGGCCGAAAGGTCAGATAATTATACCTAAAGTGCTTAGGGAGGCTTATGGAATTAAAGAAGGAGGATACGTGATAGTTGAGCCCGCGGATGATAAGCTTATAATTAGAGGTATAGAGGATCCTAGAGTTGTTTTGAAATGGATTAGAGAGAGGAGACAGCAATTAAAGGGTAAAATTGCTAGATTAGGCGATCTAGAGAAAATAGATCTTGAGGAGGAATTTAATGAAGATCTTTATTGATGCAAGCTTAATTATTTATCTTAATGTGAAACTTCCGGATCATGAAGCAAGGTTAATAGAAGAATTCTGGTTAGATCTTTTACTAAATCATATTCTATACACTAATATATTAGCGCTGGATGAAGCCATTTATGTGTCCAAAAGAAAATATGATATTCCATATACCGATACTATTGAATTCATAGATAAAGCCATAATACCCTATGTCAATATTTTGTCAATAGGATTAGATGAGTTCATTAAGGCAAAGGAAATTATGAAAAAATATAAAGTTAAGCCCTCAGACGCAATCCATGTTGCCACAATAATCAATAATGGATTACAGGGAATAGCTTCTGAAGATAAAGACTTTGATAAAATAGGGATAAAGAGACTTTGGATAAAAACTCATAAACTAAGATAATATAATCACTAAATCTATCTTACATTGAACAATTAACCTATCCATATACCTAATATGTAATCTGTTCTTTGATAATATAGGCTTTAGAATTTACTGCCTTATGATAGTGTTTAATATATCCTAGTAAAGATAATGTAGTATTGGGATGATGATTTTTCGGGGAGCCTGAGGTGATCCGTGAAGAAGCGGTTACCCAGCTGATCACGTAGGTGTTTTGGTTGGTTGAATGGTGGATTATTCGAAACGTTCCTAAGCCGGTATATGTAGGGTTAAAGAGAAAGTCTAGGCTTGCAGGTATTATTGGTTTAATTGTCTTTCTAATTCTTATCATTATTAGCCAATTCATCAGCGTTGTTTCCCCTACATTAGCTGCTGTCCTTTCTTTTCTAGCTATTTTTGGAGGTATTATAGCGGGTTTAATAAGTAGATTATTTGGTAGTCTTCGGGAACAAGATATAGCTTTCATACGTGAACTCTTAAAAATATTGAGCAAAAGAATTGTTTTATGGAGTATACCAAGTAACTATGTTCCTGTCGCTATAAGGCTTACCAATGGAGTCTATGTATATATTATCTATATACGTGGAAAATCAGTAGCATTGATAGGTAGACCTATAACACATGGTAAGGTATATCTAAATATTGAGAAACCAAAAATATATAAATTAAAAGAAGTAGTATCAGCTGGTAAGACAAGGTACCTTAATATAGATGCTCTCCTACCATATCCTGATAATCCAAGGATCTGGTATCGTATGATGCTTAGAGGATTTATTAAAAATATTAGTAGACTAGAGCCTAAAACAATAATTGAACTTAGCTCTAAGCTTTAGTTCTTTCCTCAATATATTTTCTTACAATGAGAACAGGGCCTTCCTTACCTACTACGATAATTTTTTCATTAGGCTCAATAACCTCTAAACTTCTCGCTCTCCAATACTCGCCTTCAACAAAAACGTATCCTTCTTTACCGGGTTCGAGTTTATCAATAGATCTGCCTATAGCTCCAGCCATATCCGCCTTTAACATAGGAGGTTTTCTACGGGCCTTCAAAACCTTATAGACTATTATACCCGTTATAAATCCCATTGTAATACCAAATGCTACGCCGGTCCAGAATAATGATCTCTGATATTCTGGACTAATAAGCCATCCCGGGGTAAAGTAGGGCATTAAGGCTATACCTAGGGCAATCATTATTATGCCAGAGAAACCAAGTACTCCAAATCCAGGCGTCACAAACAATTCTACGGCTAATGCTAGAGAACCTATAAGGATTAAGGCTAAGCTAACTAGATTAGCATTAAATCCTGCACCTATTAGGGATAATAGTATCAGCATTATACCTATAGGTGTAGCTATATAGTGGCCAGATATTATACTAAATAAGACTATCATAATACCTATTGTAGATAATATGCCGTTCAATATAGGATCAGACATTATATGGATTAATTGAGAGCGTGGACTACCTGTATAATAGTCAATAACTGCATTATCTGTCCTTATAACTACTTCTTCACCATTATCTAGCCGTACACTTACACCATTAATTTTTTCCAAAAGATCATCTAATGATAAAGCCACATACTCTATTATGTGATACCGATATGCCTCTTCAGCATCTAAGTTAAGGTTTTCAGTAACAAATCGTCTAGCTATAGAGACATTTCGTCCACGGTCTCGTGCTAATGTAGTAGCTTGTTCAATTATAGGATTCAATATCTTAGATTCGTTTACGAACTCGTATCCTCCAGTCACGGGATTATATATAATAGGTTGCATAGAACCTATAACGGTGCCAGGCGCCATAGCGGCTATATGTGTTGCCAATAATATGAATGTTCCAGCGCTCCAAGCTCCTTTACCAGGTGGATACACATAGCCTATGACTGGTACTTCACTAGTTCTTATTAGCGATATGATGTCTTGAGCAGCATCAACTAATCCTCCTGGAGTATCAAGCATCATTACAAGTATACCGTTAACGGATTCTGCTCTCTCAATACCTTCTTTAACAAGCTCTACAGTACCATAATCTATGTTACCCTTTATCTCTATGACAATAACGTAGTTTGAGGACTCTCTAGCATAAACACTACCTAAGACTCCTAATAACACCAATGATATTAAAAACAATATATGTAGTACTCTAGCCAAATCCAGTCCTCCATTGTTATCTATGAATTTATATTTCCCCTATAATTCCTAACTATCTAAAAACAATTACTCTTTCCTAGATCCTTTCTCAGTAACCTTAGTAAGCGCTGTTACAAGGCCTACTTCTGTACCCATACTTGTAGGTGCAACAACAACCATGTTCCTTTCACGAGCTATTTCAATAAGTGTTTGAAGCTCACGAAGCCTTAATGCAACTGGATGCTCCTCATAAAACATAGCGGCCTCAGCCATGATCTTAGCAGCTTGTCTTTCACCTTCTGCCTCAATAATACGGCTACGTCTCCATCTCTCAGCCTCAGCCTGCTTAGCCATTGCACGAAGCATTGTCTCTGGCAATCTAACTTGTTTTAGAGTCACGGCCGTAACCTTTATACCCCACGGATCAGTTATTTCATCAAGGATTTGTTGTAGCTTTTTATTAAGCTCTTCTCTCTTAGTCAATAGATCATCTAATTCTACCTGTCCAACAATATCTCTTAGCGTTGTCTGAGCCATCATCATTACAGCATAATGGTAGTTTTCTACACGCGTAACAGCTAGTATTGGGTCAAAGACACGGTAATAGACTACAGCATCAACGCCTACAGTAACATTATCTTTGGTAATAATTTGTTGTTGAGGTACATCAACGGTCGTTATTCTAAGATCAATCTTTACAAAGTTATCGACAAACGGAATTACAAAGAATAAACCAGGTCCTTTAGCACCCAATAGTCTACCTAAACGAAATATTACGGCTCTCTCATATTCTCTAACAATTTTCACACTCATTGCTAAGAATATAATCAGTATAAAAACAATGATTACTATTGCTGGCAGAAACTCCATGATCCCCATTAACAATAAAGATATAATTAATAATTTAGCCGATATACTGGTAAAAACCATATATAACACACCATATCCAATTCTTTAATATAGTAATTGAAAATGCTAAGTAATTAATCTATCTCATACTTTCGTATATATCTATGCGGAGGGAGTACTTTGGGGAGAAGAGGTAAAGGATTTAATAGAGAAAGAGAACTAGCAAGAATATTATGGAAGAAAGGTTTTGCAGTTCTACGAGCTCCTGCGAGTGGTGCAAAGACAAAGAAACTAGTATATCCTGATCTTATTGCTTTAAAAAAAGGAACAATACTTGTATTTGAAGTTAAAACAAGAGAAAAACCTGGAATAATATATATTGATAGGAAACAATTCATGAAATTCATGGAGTTTATTAGACGTAGTGGCGGCCAGGGTTATGTAGCAGTAAAGATCATGGATGGCCGTGGCTGGAGATTTATACCAATCGATAAAGTTGAAGAAACTAGGGGAGGAAACTATAGAATATCCCTTGAAAATATAGAGAGAGGACTTAGAATAAGCGATCTTGTTAAAATAGCTGATCGTACAAGATCCCTGACGGAATTCCTCTAGGCATGATAATCACATATATGAAGATGATCTCGAACTGGTTTAACAGCTTCACCATAAAATTCTTCAACAATACCTGTAACTAGTATTTCATCAGGACTTCCTATTCTAAACTTCTCCCTATTAATCAATATGATATAGTCTGTATAGTCTAGAAGCAACATGGGATCGTGACTTGTGACAATAACAAGTTTTGAAGTCTTTAAACAATCAATTAATTTTGCAATCTCTACCTTGCCTGCAGGATCAACAGCTGATAGAGGTTCATCCATTAATAGTATAGGTGGATCGTGGACAAGAGCCTTAGCAATTAATACTCTTTGTCTCTGTCCTCCAGATAATTTCCAAAATGTCTTATTCCAGACGTTTTTGGGAAGATCAACAGCATTTAAAATCTCAGCTACTCTCCTCTTAGCTAGTCTTTCGGGAAATAAACGAGGCCATTTCTTCCTATACAGCATATAGGTATTCTCTATTAACTCCCACGCTGTTATAGGGTACATAGTAGTTGATGATGTAAATAGTTGTGGTACATATCCGAAATACTTACCGGCTTTTTCCGGCTTACCAGTTACATCAATATGATCAACTAAGACTCTGCCATTAAATGGCTTCAATATACCAAGAATAGCCTTTAATAAAGTAGTCTTACCAGCACCATTAGGTCCTAAAATCTGGACCAGTGCCGGACCAGTTATAGTAAAATCGATATCCTTGATCACTGGAAATCCATTGTAGCCTACTGTTAATTTCTCGATCGACAGAGTTATTGCCTTTCTTAACATATTCTACACCATGTGCACGGTTCAAGATAATTTTATAAGTAATTGTGCACATATAAGTGTATCGGACGAAGGCCATGACTAGAGCTTTATCAATAATACTTATAACAATTACATTGATAAGTACTTTAGGGCTTGCTATACCTGTTCATGGAGTCCATATGGTTAATGAGGGCTTATTTATAGTTGTAACGTTTCCATCATTAATTAATGACATAGAACAACTCATATCCTTTGATGACAGAGCTGTATCGATAGTTCCTCCAGGTACAGATCCCCATGAATATCAGTTAACAATTAATGATATAGAGATGTTACATAGTGCAGATATAATTATTTCGACAGGCCATACCCCTTTTGAAAATAGAATTAGAGAACTAGTTAATGATGGAGAAATAAAGGCAGTTCTCATAGAAATACCGAAGATAAATGGTATAAAGATCCTAAATAATCCTGCTACAGGCTTACCTAACCTTCACATGCCAATATATGATCCTATAAACTATATAATTTTCATAAATAATATTACTGAGACCTTACAAAGACTAAGGCCCAGCCATGCTAGTACGTATAATGCTAATAGATTATCAGTTATATCCAGGATCTCTTACTTACTGGCTTCGGCTCCAAGAATATATTTGGATGCTGTTGCTGATAAGCCTCTTACTCAATATGCTGTATCATGGCTTGGAATTAGAATTAGATATCTGATTATTAAAGAGCCTGGCTTACCGGCTACACCAAGCGATCTTGATATCATTAGGAATGAAATGGCTAGTGGACGCATTAATCTAGCTGTCGTTACTGAGCCAGCCCTTGACGCTTCTTCACAACAACTTATCGATATGGCAAATGAATACAATATACCAATTCTATATGTGCCATCGCCATTGTCTAATGCAACAATTATAGAAAAACTTAGTAATATTGCTTCTCAAATAGATGACCCAGCTAAATATTATGAGAGATTGTATAATAGCTCATGTATTGTTGAACATATTGGCTTAAGAGGATATGAATATCTTGTTGTAGGGGGAATGGTTATTGCATCAATGACTACACTTATAGCATATATAATTCTAAGGAGGAGAGAGGAAATTGTATAGATTAGAATTAGCCCTAACTTTAATAGTCATATTACTAATAGGTTCAATGCTATTAACTCTTGAGCCAAGATGGGTCCTTGTAATGTTATCAGCCGCTCTTGCATACGGTAGCTTAAGTAGTATTGTATCTGCTAGGAGACTATATTTTCTAGCAAGTGCCTCTCCGCATTCTGCATTATTGGCCGTTGTATTATCTGTCCCATTAGCTAGAGAACTAGGCTTATTAGATGAGTATGGATGGGCAATTATATCCAGTATTTTACTTATCTATGGGGTGGGATATAGTATTCATCGAGGAGTTGATCCAGATACTGCAACTGCTACGTTTGTGGCATTAACGGCATCAACTAGTGTACTAGCAATATATTATGTGCTTACCACTTATCCCTTAGAAACAGATATTACTGCTATAATTATTGGAGATCCCCTACTTACTAGATGGAATGATGTATTATACGCTGTGGGCATAGGTCTATTCTCCATGGTGTGTGTCTTATTAACATATAGGGAGAATATCTTTATTGGAATAGATCTTGATTCAGCTAGATTGACGGGATTAAAAACAAGCATTTATAACTTGCTCGTATTCACATTACTTGCATTATCAACTGTTGGACTGCTTAAGATAGTCGGGTTCGTATTAGAACACGTACTCATACTATTGCCTGCAGCTATAGCTTCATCAGTAGCTATGAGCTCAAGACAAGCATTTTTCATAAGTATTTTCTCAAGTATAATAGCTTCAATGACAGGATTATACATAGCAGTATTATTTAATTTATCGCCAGCTGGTACAACTGGACTAATATTATTTATGGTATACTTTATATCATTAATAGCTAGTAGAAGGTGATCTTAGTGGGAAATACCAAGAGACGTTTTGGAATATCCATACCAGAAGAAATAGCTAAGGATCTTGATGAATTGGCATCGAAACTAGAAACAGATAGATCAAGTATAGTAAGTGAAGCCATAAGAACGTATGTACATGACCATTTACATTATCTTACTCCACATAAATGTATGGGCCTGTTAATAATATTTTCACAGAAGGGAGAGAAAAGCTATAGGAAGTTCTTCAAAATCATAGAAAAATATAGAGATATAATAGCATCATATACACATTTACATATTGATGAGAAATGTATAGAGGTGCTAGTACTATCTGGTTCCTCTGGTAAAATACGGGACTTACATCGTGAATTTACAGTTATAGGCTGTAAAGCTAGATATTTACCATTAATATTTAATGGTAATCATTGACTATTTAAAGAATAGATTTATTTATGACGTCTATTCTCCATTATAGAGAGGTGGAATTTATTGAGGGAAAAAGGAGTAACGAAAACACTGATCTTTATACTTATTCTCGGGCTAAACTATATTCCCCTAGTTTTCCTTCCATTAGTAAACGGGATTAGTGGAAATATTGGAGGATTTCCAATAGTTTGGATTTATATGATTATATGGGTACTTTACTCGTTTACAATGCTTGTCATTACATATCTTATAGATAGGAAGCTGGGTGATTAAGTATGGAGTATCTTGCATTAGTAGTTATATTTTCATGGCTTGCTTTTACAGCACTTGTTGGAGCATTGACTACTAAGAGGAAGCTGAAAAAGCTAGCTAGTGCAGAATCGTGGTTTGTAGCAGGTAGAAGCATTGGATTGATTGTATTATGGTTAAGTGTTGGAGCAAATATATATAGTGCATATACGTTCCTCGGACTGCCTGGCTACGCTGCACGTATGGGTGTACGTGTGTGGGCTATTACACTTTATGGTATGGTTTCATTCATCATAGGATTTATCCTGGTACCTAAATTATGGAGTGATGCGAAGAAACATGGATGGCTAACTATGGCTGATGCTTTCGAAGATCTCTACTCTAGTAAGGCTCTCGGAGCATTTATCGCTATAACGGGTGCGCTATGGAGCATACCTTATGTACAGTTACAGATCCAAGGCGTTGGATATATAATTGAAGTTTCTGGATACGGATTAGTAGATCCAATCGTTGCCAAAACCATTGCATTTCTATTAATAGCTGTATTTACAATAATAGGCGGCCTTGTAAGCGTTATATTCATTAATGCACTACAAGGAGCTATAATGCTTCTAGCCATTTGGGGTGTTGGCATCATTATACCAATAATTGCTTTCGGGGGATTCCAGGGATTATTCGACGCTGTATCGGCTTATGCTACGAATCCACCGCCAGGTGCAAAGTTCTCGCTATACTTTAAACCCGAAGATTATGCATGGGCAGTTACTTTACTATTTACTGCTCCCCTTGCTTTCTGGCTATGGCCTAATAGGATCCAAAATATCTTTGGCGGTAAAGATGTTAATACTGTTAAAAAGAATGTTGTTATGCTTGGCATATACCAAATTAGCCAGATAGCTGCCATCCTAGTTGGTTTGACAGCGGTAGGACTTTATGTGAAGGGGTTGCTTAATGTTCCTATATACGAAAAAGAATATGCTGACATGAGTTTCATGCTTGTAGTTAGGACCATATTTAGTAGTCATCCATGGCTTGTAGGCCTAGTTGGTGCAGGAGCTCTTGCAGCATCCATTTCTACAGCTGCATCTATACTTCATGTCGCTGGAGCCTTGTTCTCCCGTAATGCCTATCAAAGAATCTTTAAACCAGAGGCGAGTGATCGTGAGCTAGTGTTTAGTGCTAGACTCTTTACAACAATAATAGCTATTATATCCTTTATATTAGCCATTATGGCGCCAGAAGTACTTATATCCTTGCTACTCGTAGGCTATGCTGGTATAGTACAGTTCTTCCCATCATTAATTATTAAAATGATTAAACCTGATGCGATCGGTAGGAAAACAGCTATAACATCAATGTCATTAGGTATGGCTACTGTAGCACTAGTTAAATCAGCTGATACCATAAGGCAGGTATTATCGGCAACGCCAATGAACAGTATTGGAGAAGCTCTATATAATATAAAGAGTCTAGGATTCTATGAAGGATTTTATGGCTTAGTTGTGAACTTAGCAATAATTTTAATAGTTTACATAATAAGTAAAGCGAGAAGATAATTAAAAACCTGCACAATAGAATTTTTAATTATTATATGATTTAGTTTATTTCCTGCGTTTTCTAGATACTTTCCTCTCTTCAGGTACTTCAATGGCCCTTACACCGACTCCCATTAACTTTCTTAATACAGAATCTATGAATTTTACATGGAATCCTTTCTGTCCAACGAAGGCTCCAAAGGCCTCACTATATACCTTTACTGCTAAGTCGGGACCGGCAAAGTCTATGTCGGCTATATGTCTATGTATCCAGTTTACTGGATGAATAGCCCGTATTAATGGCTTAAAGTCTAGTGAAAGCTCTATACCACGTAGTCGCAAACCTGTATCCGCCTCTATAGACTCTATACGTTCACCGCCTCTACCAATCAATCTACCGAGATAGCCTTCCTTAACAATAATCAAGGCATCCGGAACTCCTTCAGCCTCTATTTGGAACTGTTTCTTCTCATCAATAAATTCTACAACTGTAACAATATCTGTATCCGGTGCGTGAACACGAGCAACATCCATGATGTTCTTCTCTGTATCGCTAAGTCTACGGTTCCTCATACGAGTCTCCATCAATAAACGTATACCACGCCTAGCACCAGGTCTAACAATATCCTTTAAGCCAAGATCAACTACTTTAGCAGTCTCTTCACCAATCAATACCTCTCGTACAATAGATGCACCATCTCTTTCAACACCTTGAGGCTTTTGAAACACAGGATCACCAGCTACTATGAATCTACTATCCCTACCTATTCTCATAAGAATTTCAATACTGCTTTCAGGAGGTATGCTTTGAGCATCGTCTAAGAATATAACTGCGTTATCAAATGTACGTCCTCTAAGATAGTGGGTATCTGCGAAAACAATTTTGCCTTCTCCAATAAGTTTCTCGATTTCACTCCACTCTATGAATCCTTCAAGGATATCCCTTAGATAGTTAATAGCGATGTCATAATACATCTGTCCAAGATCGACTGCTGTAAGCTCTTTTCCCGTTACAACATCAACTACAGGCCTAGATATGATAAATTTCTTGAACTTGCCAGTAAGTATAGCGTCAATACCATATAATGTACTAAATAAGCTCTTACCAGTACCTGTTGGCCCAAATAATCCTATGACTTCATAGTTCATATTCTGAAATGCTTTTTTCATCTCCTCCTGCCCAGGACTCATAGGCGCTAACTTCTCAAATAATGTTCCGGCCATTTCTCTCACCCTATATTTATGCCGTATAATTATATCCCGTAAGAGTGTATTTTATGGGTTTTTATAAATATAATCATGGATCATTTTATATTCCTTGGGGACAATATTAGCAATAAATGTCTTTGGCTTTCTTAAATAGATTCTCGAGCTCATAGAATGTCGATGCTGATTCACCTATACTATTAATTAATTTACATAGCATCTCCTTATCAACTCCATTTCTAACTAGTCTATCTACATTTATCCTTGAAGAATGAAGAATAGCTAGAGCAATTGCGTCCACAATGTATGGGTACTGAGCCTCTTGAGAAATCATATACGATATATATTCTTCGAGTCTAGGTATTGAAATGCTATATCCCATTATATCAATCGTAAGCTTATTATGTATACATTTGTATTCAATATCATTCTTTGCAAGAACTATATAGACTACCGGGGTTGTAACAGGATTTATAGCTACCGAGCCCTTCTTACGTAGTATCTCAATTAACTGATCACTATAACTATAGACTCCAAGTACATATCCTAAGGCATTGACAATGCCTTTTACATCATTTCCGCTGACAATAATTCTTATTTCATTAATCATTTTAGGAATACCATAGAATACCGTGGCTATGTCATTTAAAACAACACTATCTTCCCCTATAAGATCTAATTCATGTTGAAGCTTCCATGTTCTTTCAATAATTTGTATGGGAAATGAACCTTCTAGCATTATAGCATTACCCTTCCTAAGTATGCAATATCTTAAATGCATAGTTAAGTCTATCTAGACTTTATCTTACAGGCTTTATTTTCCTAATGTTAAATTGAAGTATCTAAATAACTGTATTAAATATGTTGTAAAGATGCTGGCGTTCTATGGCCATATGTTTATGACTATGAATAATTATGTTAAAAGACCTCTTGCCATTTATGCCTTTGGAGCAAGTAAGTACTTAACTCTGCCTTCACCCGTTAAAGCAAATTCCAAGTATATTGGTGCATCACTTGAGAATTTAACTATTGTAGCCTCAGCTATTTGTGTCAATGCTAAAACGTGTTTTAAGTATTCAATACTGTATGCAGACTTTGCAGGATTCTTAACCATAAGATCTATTAAGGCCGGCATATCACGTGTAATCCTTGTCTCTGCAAGTGTCGCTCCACGCCCCCTAATGTATAGAGCTGTATCATCTTTAGCTTCAAACTCAACAGTATCACCAACTGTTTCAGCGTCCTTTATAGCATGCTTGATAGTATCAGCTAATACTTGAGCCTCAACATCAAATTCTAATTCTGCCTCAGGTATCTCAGGCATTTGCGCCTCGAGGTTCCTAAACTTATACATACGTTTAATCGTTGCATGTATTGTCAGTGTTATATAGTCCTCACTAGCACTGATCTCAAATTGATCTCCTTTCTTAAGTCTCTTCAAGAGTTTTGATAAATTAGCCATACTTAAACCAATAATCTCTTCGCCCTCTACTTCATAAGTTAGAAAACTTGTAGCTGGTAAGAATATATCTATTAAGGCTATTCTCGCAGGATCTAAGGCTTTAAGATAAAAACCATCTTCGCTAACCCGTATAGCTACCTCATCAACTAGTTTTGCAAGCGAATCAACAATATTCTTAAAGTACTTAGCCTCTGGATAAACAGCCTTAAAAGCCATATACTGACACCTAACCATTTATTCTAATCTATAGTTATTAAGGCTATATTATATTAATGTATTTGCCATACTGTTATGGGCTTATTACAAAAATATATAACTCTTTATCATTAAAATAGATCAATTAAATAAATCATATAGGTGTGATAATGAGCGATTCCTTTAAAATTCCATATGATGTTTCATGTAATGAATACGGTGATTTCTTAATAAATACACTTTCTCGGAGAAGTAAAGAAGTAGAATTATTCCTTGGACATAAGATCATGGAACTGTATAGGATGAGGCCCAAGATCATTAGATCATTCAGCAAAGACGATATATTCAATACCATGGCCTATATAATCGCCAATGATGTCTCTATAAAAAGTAGAAATGAAATAAATATACCGCTTCGAATCGCAGCTAATCCAAGTATAGCTATACAGGACAATTATGTCCATTTATATATGCGAATGTCATCGCTAGGCTCACATCCTATACCCAATCCTTGGAGTCGTACATTCATAGGCTATGCTAAATTGGAAATGAATAGTCTCTCAGGAAGATTAAAGCTTGCCGCTAAAACGATCCTTTATCCATATTTAACAGTTGAACGGGTAGAGGATCCTAGGGTGTATATGGAATATTATGAACTCTATCATGTAAGGTCCTTCGAACTATATAAGCCTATAGGAGGAACAAGGGGGTTTACAATAACTTTTATGGCAAAATTACATGATCCGTCTAATGTTAAAGAACTTGAAATTGTAAGGTTTAAATGGAAAGATCATGAATGCATAATTAAGGATTACAGAGATACCTTTCCATTAAATAATCATTATATGATGGTGAGGCCTTGGATCGACTTTATAGAAATAGGTGCTATAGGCATTGCTCCTAGAAATGAAGGCCTTATAGAAGTCTCTGAAATAACATTCTATCCAGAATTATCTCCTACTATAAATGAGTCAAAGACTGGGGGTAATTGTGTAACAAAGTTATCTAGTAATGAATATCTACTAATATTTCATAGCGTTGATAAAGTATTTGGATGTTACTATACATATGCAGCTATTCTAGATTCTAGTGGAGAATTACTTGCTGTCACCCCAAAACCAATATTATCACCAAGGATACATGATTATTATGGAGCAAGACCGGGAACGATCTTTGTATGTGGATCGGAGTTAATTAAAAATAAACTTATAATAAGTGCAGGAAAAGACGATGAGATCACATTAATACTTGAGACAGACATCGAGAAATTAATGGAAAAAATGACGTTCATAAAAGGCTAACATAAAAGGCTAACTCTCCTTATCAAAATCAAATTAGGCTACATAATATAGGATTACTTTTTCACTAGTATTCATACGAAATCTGTCATGTTGAAAATTTAATTCTTTCTATGAAACAAGTTTTAGATTTTACTCTATAAAAGGAATAGAAGTAGAACTGCTCCACTCACTATGATGTATAGAAATTCACCTACGTATCGAATATATGACTGTTAATAACCCATGATAGAGGCTATGATATATCTTCCAAGAACAGTTATGTCACAGCCTTTAATGTAGTAATAGATACTGATTAAATTATATGGAGAGAATATACGAAATAAAGACAAAGATTATAGAGGAATTCTTAGAGAATATTTTAGAGTATGTGCCTCGGATAATATGTGTTTCATATAAAGAGTTTCTTATCTTTACAATGTTGTTCTTCTAATGATATAGGTTTTATACCCAGTTCTTCTAATACTAAGTATAGATCTGATAGAAAGTTGTTAAGTTCACCTATACTCAATACTATAAGCCTATTATCAACATTCCGGATTTTAGGAGTTGTAAATGTTACCAAGACTGGTATAGCATATTTAACCCTATTAACTAATGGATATTTTTTAGAAACCCATGAAACATACTTTAAGAAATTCTTAACACGGTCAATATGTCTTCTTCCTACTTCAATTATACTCGATGGAGATATCCCATATTTCCAATGTTTGCAATCAATAACTATTGTCCTTCCTGTACCCTCATCAATCCCTAGTACATCAATTTC
>Ga0180301_10002321_pt1 | contig 14928 bp, 12 predicted proteins | sample GuaBasSediGuay16_FD_121797 | JGI IMG/M metagenome (GOLD analysis project Ga0180301, IMG submission 121797) | Subseafloor sediment microbial communities from Guaymas Basin, Gulf of California, Mexico - Guay16, Core 4569-2, 12-15 cm | ecosystem: Environmental > Aquatic > Marine > Hydrothermal...
CATCATAGAAGTGATTTGCCTGATACAGCTCCCCAAGCTTCCCCACTTTTTGGCCCAATTTTTCCGCTTTGCCACCCTGTTTGATCGCTCGCCTTGCAGCTTCATCAGCCCTCATGATTTTTTCTTTTAATACCTCGTTCACCTGGTCAAGGCTAGGAAGACTAGGTAGCAAGCCTAGTATTTTGGAAGGCCGGGAGTGACTGATAACGATCCAGGATATGCCTATTGTCAACACTACGGCGAACGCTAAAATTCCAAGCAGCAAGAGGAGTCCTTGATTTTTTTTGTGATCTTTAACCCGTATTCTCATTTTGATTCCAGCTTTACCTAATTTGATACAAAATTGAGGTTGTCAAAAATGGTATACTTAATTTATTCAAAGCACTTATTTCCTAACAATCTTATGGTTGGGCCATATGTTTTTCCACAAAATTATCCGGCTCATTCGGTCATAAGGAGGGTATGCATAAAACCCACCCGTAACAAAGTCCACCCATCCATCATCATCCATATCCCCAGCCTCAAGGGTGAGTAGGTGGGTAGGGTCAGATGTAAGGTTGTGTCGGATGAATCCCATTTCACCGTTATTTTCAAACCAAATCATGGACTGGGCCTTGGGATTGTTCCATTTGTTGAAGCAGCTGACCACTACAACATCAAGGTCACCATCACGGTCCACATCGACACCTCTGGCCGAATAGGCACCAGGGAAATCTCCTATTCGATGGTATTCGAATTTTAGATTGCCTTTGTTTTCGAGCCATTGCACCCCATGCCATGGACGTGGGCCAGGGGGAATGTAGTCAAATGCGTCGCCATTAGTGTACAAGATATCGAGATCCCCATCTTTATCCAGATCTACCAAGGAAATTCCACTGCTACCAAAGTCCTCGTTTGTGCACCCGTAAACCATATGAGTTCTAAATTTACCGCGTCCATTATTTTCAAAAACATAAATTTCTTCCCATTCCTGAGATACAAGGGCTACAATGTCAAGATCTCCATCACCGTCAATATCGGCAACAGGCGTATGTATTGTGCCAGAAAGGCTCAGAAGAATATGTGATTCAAATCGCCAATTTCCTTTGTTTTCCATCCAGCGTATCTCACCATCGTCATACCCAAATTGCCCCACTGCTAGGTCGATATCCCCGTCAGCGTCCAAATCACCTGGCTCAACATCGGTAACTCTGGCTATGTTTTTAGCTAGTACCCGCTTTTTAAAAAGCTGGCCTCCAATATTTTCAAAAATAACAACTGCACCAATTTTATCGTTATTTGGGAATATCATACCCATTTTTGCTATCAGCAGATCCAAGTCTGCATCCTTATCAATATCGCATGCAGTAACATGAGCGGGTGCACGGACCTTTAAGGGAATTTGTATTTCCTTGTAAATTCTTTCGGGTTTCTGGTTAAGCCAACAGATTTGATTAAGTTTAGCATCACAGGCCACAACGTCTTTGAGACCATCACGGTCAAGGTCTACGATAGTCAGGTGAGTAATCCAGGGTTTGGAGTTACCTATTGGATTCCCAATGGGCATTTTTTCCAAGAACTCGATTTTCTGCCCAGTCAAGACCGTATGCCGAGGATTTGCTTGCTTCGCCGAATTCTCTGTTTTGATTTTTGTTAGGATATTTGTTAAGTATTCCATTCTAGATAAGCCGAAGCGACCTGCCTCGTGGGAAATCAAGATAAGTGGAATACCCACGAAAATGAAAATTAATAGCAATAAGGAAATAATAGTATATTTCGAAATATGCACTACTTAACCCCCTCCTAAGTATAATACTATAGTCGCAGCCCAAATAATATTATCAAATTATCAATATGCCGTAAAATAGACCAGCATGATAACAGCCAATATGAAGAAGGTAATGCACATAGGGATGAAAGCTTTTATCGCTGCTTCGGCCGTTGATGTGATATTTTTCCACGCATTATAACCCCTTCTTAAACTCGAAGAGACTCCGAGCAAAACAAGTGTGGCCTGTATCCAAGGAATTCCGCTTGGCCATACCTGCACCCAAGGCACACCCGCTACGCCAAGGAGGTCCCATCCCCAGCCAAAAGGATCAGAAAAGGTCAATTTGATAAATGTCCAATTGACCATAATAGTGGGCATAAAGAATGCGGCCCATAGGGCGAGGCCGAAAGGTATGAGCGCTGGTACGGTATCTTTAAATACTTCACCAACTGATGGATTGAAAAATTTGCTGAAAGGCCAAAGGTATTTTAATCTTTTGCGGCTTTGACCTCGCCTGAGAGTTCCACAAAGGCGTAGACCTAACCAACAAGATATCCAAAGAATCAGGGGGATAAGTACTAGCGCTAATAAGCACAATGCAATGACCCAGAGTCCGAAGCCTGTAAGGGAGGCTTTATCCACCAGGTTAAGCATATCACGTATTCTTGGCCATGGTGAGTGAGCGGTAAAAGAATAGGCCATTGCTAAAACAAACAGAGCAATGACTTCCCAGGCCTCACCATACGTACGAAGCCGCAAATTCTTTGTCCCCCTTCGCCATGAAAGAGATACATTATCATTAGGACAAGTCTTGAAACACTCCATACACATACCGCAATCAGCATTTCCCGCAGTGCCACCTGGCGGTACGCCATAGGGACAAGCCCAACCTCTGTCATTTCCCTTAATACACTCTTTTCCTTTACATTTTCGGCATGTTGTTTCGCGTCGATTTCTAATCATCAGGTGCCCAAGTACACTGTAAGTGGAGATAAAAGAAGCGATAGGACATACATATCTGCAAAAAGATCGCAGTTCCCAAATGAGGGACATCACTAAAGCTATTGCTGTCATTAAAATAAGGCTTATAGCTGTCCAGCGGGGCTGTCCAGCAAGGGAAGTACTAATGGTCCCTAACCCAAGGAGAAAAAGCAGGCGTATCCATGGGCCCCGCAAGGCACGTGGCCATTGTCTTTGCAAACCGAAAAAGTGATTTCTGAAGCGACCTCGTTTGCTTACACGGACATCAATTGTTGCGCCGCGCTGTAAATATTCCCCTAACAGAGGAAGAGGGCAAACCATACACCAGATCCTACCTCCAATGGGAACAAGCACAAGTGATAGGGCCGAGATCCAGATGATCCAGGTAAAGGTCACTGCCAGATTTCGACCCCCCACCTTTGTACCGAAAAGCCCGGCTAACACTATAACTGTGAAACAAGCTAGAATTGGAAAGCTGAGGGCAAATTGCAATCCCCTCCATTTCAGTAGCTTATCGAGCCATGGAAAACGTTGATTTAGATCTATAAAGTTATCTTGTTTTATTTGTTTAGTAGGTGTATTCCACTTAATATGCAAGTAAGCAATAGTAAAGATAGCTATCAAAATTCCGATGCTCCCTGCTAAGAGCCAATTTGGGCGGACAATCAGATCCCCTTGTTCAAATCCATGCATTGGGCCACAATAGACATGGCATCGAAACCTCGATTTTGACACCAGTTTTCCCCATATACCTGGAACTCCAGCTATTATGTGAAGTTCCTTTGAATAGGTTGGTGGCTGAGTTGGCTGAAACGGGTTACGGATCTCAAGCAAGTCATTGGCAGGGGAGATCTTGGCGTCAACTTCATAATCCTGGAGAAAGAAGCTATGGGCTGTGTCCCGGGTTGAAAACGTCAGTGTGAGTCTGTCACCACGGTTAGCTCTAATAATACAAGGTGAAGATCCATAGCGAAAAGCTTCGACATATATCTTCCTAGAGACAGGTGGTGGTGTCGTGAGCCATTCCAATAGAGTAGGAATTCCCGTACAGCAAATAGTAATAGCAAGATAGACTAGATAAATCCGACGGCGCATAACTGAAAGCAGCGATGAATAGTGCATATGATCAGGGTATTTGAGTACTTGAATTTACGACTATGACCGAATTGCCACGAACTCTAGTGAGCCTGGGGGCTAGTTATAGATTTAAGCCTACTGAAATATCATTGCACTCACTTTTCCTTGGTATTCTTAACACTTCCACCCGACTGATATTTATTCTCTGTGACCTTTGCACTCGAGGACCCTTCGTATAAGCAGTTCAATACAATAACGGGTACTTTCCAGGCTAAACATGGTCGCTTCACGGACAAAGTATCTTTCAAGGAGAGCTTTCTTAACCTTTTCTATGTTTTCAGAAGACCGACAATGAGAAATGATAAATTCAGTGACCCAGTCCACTTCAGCTCGGGATAACTCAATGAATCGAAGGGCGTCTCCTCCTTCATAAGCGCCGCAGTGTCCCGGGCAAATCCAAGTGGGATTCAATTCAGAGAGATAGTTAAACGTTTTCAAGAAATCCTCATAATCAACATAGAAATTAGGAACAAAGCGGTCTGGTGGTATGAAGAAGCCGAGGTAGTCAGAACAAAAAAGGATTTTTTTTGTTGGATCCCAAAATGCCATACCTCCTTTGCAGTGACCCGGTGCATCTAGCACCTGAAGAGAGGAACCATCGACATCGAATATGTCCCCTGGGCTAATGAGTTCTTCAATATCAAATGGCAAAGGCCCAGTCTTAATTGCATCCTCACTAACGGCTCCTAATTCCAAGAGCCGCAAAGAGCTATAGCGATCTTCACGGACGAAAATCTCTTGGATTTTACTTTTGGAAAGCAACTGTTTTGTCTCGATCCCTGCCATGATTTTAAGCCACGGGAACTGCCTTTTGAGTACTCCTGCACCCATAACATGGTCAGCATGGGCATGTGTGAGCAGCAATTTGTGTATACATTTTGGGTCAATACGAAGACTCTCGATTTGTCTTCTTATCTCCAATGCGGTTGAAGAAAACCCGGCTTCCAGTAATATATAAGAGCTGCTTTGGCCGATCAAGTAAATGGAGATATACTGATTCCCAAGTAAAGACACGCCATCAGTCAACCTCCGGGGATATTTCATAAGAATCTGTCTCCTCCCTCACAAGACTAGCCCGTGGTAGCAATAGGGGGCTTTTTTTGGAAGAGCCGGTTTCTTATTTGTAAGGCCGGAGCGCCTCAAGTATCTACCCCCATACTCTTAATACCACCAACTCTCGAAGGATGTAATCATGATTTTTTGTCTTAAATTGTCAAGAACAAGCTAGTCCCCCAATAGCCTTCCTGGCCCTGATGTAGGACAGGCCTTTTCCAATTAGCCACTTAGACATCATAGCGAGAGTCTGGATGGTACTTATTTCCAAAACAAACATTACGCACATATCTTCATGGACGGGCTTCTCTCGTTGTCCGAGTTGCACGATCTCCACAGGTGCGTGCTTCGGAAGAGTCAACCGAATTTTGAATTACCCCTGCTATACTCAGTTCCAGTTTGAAGGGGTGTCCTCGGTTTCAGGAGATCCCATTCATCCCACAAGCAAGCCTGCGAGATCTCCGGCATAAGTCACTAGAACTCCGAGCGCATCCATAGTCGAGGACGAATGCCAAGCGCAGGGAAACCCACAACTTCCTCATATCTTGTATTGAAGAGATTATCTACTCCAAGACCAAGGGATAGATATTTACTCAGCTCCCAGGTTATGGTGGCATCAACACGGCTATATGGCTCTAATTCCACATCATCAGTGGGTATAGATGAATCGTAGACCTTCCCAATATAGAGAATATTGAGAGTAAATCGCAATTCCTTCAAAGCATTCCATATGATATTCATGCCGCCGCTCCATTCCGGCCGGTGGCGTAGTTCTTGATTGCTATTGGCAAGATCAGTGTTCACATATGTGATGTGGGCATGGACTGAAAGATCATTGGTAATAGGCATAACAAGACTGGATTCGAAACCTTTAGCAGTTACCTCGTCTCGGTTTACCAATTGGGGGGGAGGGCCGGTGTCGAAGTCAATAATGTCGAAATATTTATTATAAAACACATTCACGGACCATTTGACTCTATCGCTTAAGAAAGGTTGGTTAAAACCGATTGAGAAGCCTTTACTCTTTTCCGGGATCAGACTCGGATTACCAACAATAGGATTACCCAAAGCAAAAAAACTGGGAAGCTTGTAGCCCTTGCCCCATGTTGCTCGGATAGTTGTGTCTGTGGGATTAAATCTATAGTTGATTCCAATGGAGGATTGACTTTTGTACCAAAGTTTTCAGGGAAATCAATGCGGGCTCCGGCAAAAAGAGCTAAGCCGGATCTTGCCTTGAATTTCAATTCGCCAAAGATGCTATAAAGTGAACGATTGAGATTGAATTTTCCAGCTCTAATAATACTAGGGGAGTCCATAGAACTGTAACAAAGTCCCTTTTCCTCAAGCACGGACATTCCGAAATTGGTATCTACTTTTCTGTTTGGAGAAGCGGCGGCGTTGATTTCAATAGAATAGGTGTGATATTCATTCATAGATACATTAGCGGGAATTCCTAAAGGATCACGGATGCCTGGCGCTACACCAGGTGAATTTCGTTTTTCATGTTTGTCATGGTACCCCCCTTTTACTCTCAGTTCAAAGGAATCGGTTGGTGTCGATATCAACTGAAAGCCCAAGCTATATTCATCTATGTTAAATTCCTCGGTCTGTCTTATTACCGAATACTTTGGCCCACCGCTATCATCCGGAAATGTATTTTTTTTGCTTTTGTGGAACCACCCCATGAGACTTAAGTCTGTAAGCTCATCAATGGTAATGTCAAACTTTGGTGCGAGAGTATTGCCTTTAAATTCATTACCTTCCACTGTCATGCCGTCGTCTTCTCGGCAAGCCGTAATAGAATAGATTACCCAGGTAGATGAGCGTCCACTGGTATTTGCCGAGATGGTGTAAAACTTTTTGCTCCCTAACGACGTAACTACGCTATGTCTTGGGAAGTGTGCCCCGGATTTGGTGAATATGTTTATCACGCCTGATAAGGCGTCAGAGCCGTATATTGCGGACAGCGGGGCTGGAATGACTTCAATACGGTCAATCAGGTCTAAAGGAAGTATTGAAAAATCAAAGGATCCTCCCCGCGGGTTTGTGGGATCGTTGACTCTAATACCATCAATCATTACAAGCGTAAAATTGGGATCGCCACCGCGCAGGTAAACCGAGGCAGGACCCCCTCTCCCACCGCCTTCTTGGACAATGTGGATACCCGGGATCTGCCTCATCAGATCGACCAAATTGCTTGGATTGTGTTTTTCGATGTATTCTCGTGTAATAACTTGACAGCCGAGCGGGAGATCTTTTCCAATGGTCGGAATCCTTGAGGCTGTAACTATAACAGGCTCCAGTTGGGGAGAATCGTTGCTAGTCTCTCCCCAAAGGCTGGTCAAAACCAAATTGAGCAAAATGCCAAGTACGCAAAATACTACAAATATCTTTTTCAATGGTTTTCTAGAGATTTTTCCATATACTGATAGGCCCTTACAATTGCTCGGTGGACCAAATAAATAATTATTCCTCGTGCCCGGGTAAGGGCAGCTTAACAAGCCCTTCATCCAAAATGAACTTGACGATCACCTTAGAAGCCTTGCCTACCACTCCGGTGCACTTATCTACATGGCCACCAGCTTCTTCAAACTTCCGATACTCATCAGAGTCTGCAATAAAATAAGGACGGTCGAATATCTGGGCATGAATATCCCTGCAAATAATAGAGTGTAATTCATCGATAAATTGTTTGGTAAACCGTTCGACCAATTTAAAATTCTTAAATCTAAGGCGTTCAGGATCTGAGAAATTCGAACGTTCCCGGCCATAAAGTTGGCTTATAACCATAACACCTGCAGCATATCCTCCACACACACTCATCCCGGTTAATCCTCCCCCCCCTGCAAAACCTGTTGAGCTCTTAAAAACACGTTCATCCCAAATATCTAAGGTGTCGTATACAGCTGCTAAGGCACATTGAGAACAACCTCTAAGATCCCGTTCATACTCGAACCCTAGTTTATATGCTTTCTCCAAAAGGAATTTTATATGCTCGTCTCTTGTCATATTTTCCCTCCCTTAGGCCTAATATGGATTACAGAAAATTGGAACATAGATATTCCACAGCATTACTTGTTAGCTAGTTAACGGCGAAAACAGATTACCGGAAGAATCAAATTCCCAGTGCAAATCCCTTTCAACAATCTTAATGCCAGATTTGCCCTCCAGTTCGGATAAACAACCGTGAGAAACCGCGACTTTCGCCAAATCCCTCGTATTCTTTATGTGAACGATTTTAATATCCTCCGGGGTATAAGGCCTGATAGCCTTTAATGAAGCTTTAATGGCCCCCAAGTCATTTTCGTAAGCCAAAGGTATTTTCCCTGCCTCCGGACAACAGGAAACTAAACAGTTTTCAGCCGTTATAGATAAATTGATTTTGTCTACCAGTCGCCTCGTTGTAAAATCAGCTTGTCCTATACCAAGCGCATTTCCCTGGGTGGCCTCAGTAAGATCACGCACAAATATTCGCGTAATTTTGGGCGAAGGGCGCCTAGCTCCGTACATGCAGACATCGCGGCCAACAACATTAGGATCGATTCCCTCCCCACTGATATCCTTACCCATTTCGTCAATAATCAGAAGGTCTATCTTATTAAGAGGGAGCTTGGGCAAGTAAGCGCGAGCTTTTTTTAGAAGATCAATTTCTACCTGTTCAATGTCATTTGGAGGGATTATTTTTAGCAGGCAAACTTCGTGGTGATGATTCTCAATTATGCCCACTCCAAACAGCACATTGTGGCGCTTGATCAATTCTCTTCCCGCTGAGCTAATGACAGAGTATTGATCCCTAACCAGGGATAGACGATGATAATGTTCTGCGCCTATCTTTTTCCCCAATCCTATAGCCATCATTTTTATAAGGCCACTTTCCGTCGGCCCTATGAAGTTTGTATGCGGCTTTATTCTATTTATGAGAACGATTCCGTCAGCTTCATATGCAAAACGATCAACAAAAAGGGGAATCCCGTCCACCTTGCCGAGCTGCTTCACCTCCATAGTAGCCCGCACAGGCACACCCACATTGTCCTCTGTGATACCAAGCGTTTTTAGTACTTTTGTTTGCCCCTCTGCTGTAGCTCCTCCGTGAGATCCCATGGCAGGTACAATAAAAGGATATGCTCCAGCAGCTTTGAGCTTTGAGACTATTATTCTTACAATCTCAGATAAATTTGAAATACCCCGGCTCCCGACTGCGACAGCTATGTTTTTGCCAGGGGTCAAATGAAGAAGGGGTTTAATGTCAGCCCATTCGCGATCCAGTTCAGCGGAGATATTCACGCGCTTGGGTGCTTCGAATTCTTGATATATCAGTGCCATTTTGGGCAGTTCCAATGTAACGCCACCTTCACTTTTCACAAATTTAGCCATTATCCTTTCTCCGTGAAAACCGGGTCACAACCTTTTTGCAACAGAAAAAGCTCTCTATAGGCCAAACTCTACATTTCCAGATGCGGAATCTTTTATTTTTTTAAACTTGTCCTGAGAGCGCAATATTTCGGCCTTTATCGGTAGAAGCAGACTCTTCACATCCTAGGCCCATTTTTCCAGGATTAAGAATATTGTTAGGGTCAAGTAGCTGTTTAATTGCGCGCATCAAATCTAAGGCTACTTCATCATGCTCCAGTCCCATCAGATGTGCTTTCGCTAGGCCAATACCATGTTCTCCAGTCAGGGTACCCCCCATCTCGATAACCTTCTCAAACAATTCTGTTGATGCTTCTTCGACGCGTTTGCGTTCGTCAGCATCGCTTGCGTTGAAACATATCACGGGGTGGAGATTTCCATCGCCAGCATGACCAACCGTAGGCATTTTGATGTTGTATTTTTTTGCGATATCGGAAATCGCCTGAAGCATATCAGGGACCCTTGATATAGGGACAGCCAAATCCTCTACAAAAAGATTTGGGTTAATTCGGGCCATTACACCATAAGCGGTTTTACGAGCAATCCATAAAGTATCCGCCTCTTCCCGGGAGTTAGCTCGTCTAATTGTAGCAGCCCCGTTTTTTTTGAACACTTCAATTATCTTTAAAAGCTGAAATTCTGCTTCTTCTTTTGTATGGCCTTCTGTTTCAACCACTAGAAGAGCTTCGACTTCTGGAAGCCCCAGAGCAGTATTCTCATTGATTGCTACCAGAGTTTGCTTATCCACAATTTCCAGAGCGCTAGGGATAATACCTGAATACATAATTTCGCTCACCGCCCGTCCGGCTTTCCTTAAGGTTTCAAAGGTCGCCATAGCAGTGGAAACTAGTGGTACCTTCGGAGAAATTTTAAGAGTTATACGGGTTATTACTCCTAAAGTACCTTCAGAACCCACAAAAAGTTTGGTTAAATCGTAGCCAGAAGAGGTTTTCATACACTTCGTGCCCGTGTGCAAAATTCTCCCGTTAGGAAGAACCACCTCCAGTCCAAGAACGTAATCTTTAGTAACGCCATACTTAGCTCCTTTGATACCTCCGGCATTTGTATTGACGTTCCCTCCTAAAGTACACACTGCACCACTGGCAGGATCAGGGGGAAAGAAAAACCCGTAAGGTTCTAAGGCCCTTTGCAGGTCATCATATACCACACCTGGTTCCACAATAACTAATCGATCCTCAATAGATATCTTAAGGATCCTGTTCATGCGGCTCATATCTAATACCAAGCCCCCTCTCTGGGGCACCGCTGCTCCTGCTAAACTTGTACCTGCGCCACGCGGTGTGACCGGAATTTTATGTTTATTTGCAAGCTCTAAGATAGCAGAGACTTGTTTAGAATCTTGGACCCAAGCTGCAGCCTCGGGGCGGTGCTGATATTCAGATGAATCGGAGCTGTAACTAACAAGATCAATCAAAGCTTCTGTGAAGTTTTCCGGACCGACGATCTGCTTGATAGCCTCTTTAATTTTCCTTTCCAATATCCGTATTTCTCCCTCTTACTTTTCGTGCCGGACGTTTTTGACTATTTCTAGAAATTCTTCCTCATTAAGCACTCTTTTTAGGTCATGGCTTAGTAGTTTTACTTCCTGCAACACTCTAAGGGCTTGATCGTCATTAAGTTCAATACCAAGCTTCTCACACCATATCATTATGTTGTCGAGGCCGCTCTTTTTTCCCATGAGTATTCTTGGCTCTTCATGTCCAACAAAAGCGGGATGGACAGGAAAGAGAGTTGTAGGGTCGTCTTGGTAGATATTTTTGTACCAGCCCGTAACAATACCGGATTCAATATTATAAGCCCCTTTGCCGACGAAAGGCCTATTTTCTGGCACGCTTACTCCTGTAAGATCTTGGACTAATCTCGCTAGCTCATTCATCTTTTTATAATTGAGGCCCACATCAATGCCATATATGGTCAACAAGGCGAGCGCCGTCTCTTCCATGGGTGTATTCCCGGCCCTTTCTCCTATTCCGAGGACAGTAGAATGAATCACTTCTGCTCCTGCCAGTACGGCATTAATTGTATTCGCAACAGCTAACCCAAAATCCGAATGGAAGTGAATTTCCAACGGCTTTTTTATTCTTTCGGCAACCATTTTTGTAAAAAATGTCGCGGCTTGGGGACTGAGTACTCCGAAGGTGTCTACCAAAGTAAAGGCATCCATATGACCTTCTGTAGCAACCTTCTCTACTAAATCCAAGAGCCAATCCAATTCTGCTCTGGAACCGTCTATTGTGAAAAAAACAGTATATAAACCTTGTTCCTTCGCAAAACTTGTAGCTTTTATTGAGAGATCAATGGCCTTGTCCAAAGGCCACTTGTAAGCTTTCTCAATCAAATGTTTACTGGAAGGTATTTCGATTACTATGCCTTTAACTCCACAGTCTCTAGCTCGCTTTACGTCATCAACCATACATCGGCAAAAGCAAAAGATCTCCGATTGCAAATTACGTTTTACAATTTCTTTTATGGCTTCTTCGTCTCGAGGAGAAACCGCCGGCATGCCTGCCTCAATGCGATGAACACCGATTTCGGATAGCTTTTCAGCAATCCTGACCTTGTCATCCTTTGTTAAAATGATTCCCGCCTGTTGTTCACCATCCCGTAGTGTGACATCATGAATTTTCACCTTTTCTGGGGGTCGACAGCCTTCTTTCACCTCTTGCAGATAGTTCCAAGGGCTAACGAACCAATTATCCGTTCTCCAGGGGAAATTCTGCATATTCTCTACCTCCTCATTGATTCCTATTACTAATATCTATGAGAAATATTGATTTCTTTAAAAGATAATTGGCCAAAATGGCCACCAATAGCAGGATACCTTGCGCAAAATATATCCACTGTGGGCCAGCTCCGAGTAGAGTCAGACCGTTAATAACACTGACAAGGAAAACCGCGCCGCATAGGGTCCCAGTAATAACATTTTTTCCATTAAAAATAACTGTTCCCAGCATCGCCGAAACAAAAGCTTCCAATACAAAGCGCTCTCCTAAGTCGACATTCGCTAGACCCTGGCGAGCCGCTAATAATATTCCGCTAAATGTACTCAACAGCCCACAAAGAACAAATGTTAGCAGGGTCAGATTCTTTATGTGTATGCCCGACAGTCGACAGGCTTCGATGTTTCCCCCTATCATAGAGATATATCGACCGTGGGCAGTTCTTTCCATAAACAGGTACACGAGTACAAAAACAACTGTCATTACCCAGATGGGAACAGGTATTTTCAGGAAAGAGCCACTTCCAAGGTACATGAAACTATCCGGCAGCATATGGATACTAGCTCCTCCAGTTAAACCATAAAGACAGCCAACTAGTACAAACATAGTTCCAAGTGTCGCTACTAACGAATTCATATATAATCGGGAGACCATGATCCCATTGCCTAATCCAAGCAGACCTCCTATCCCCACTCCAACTAAAATACTAGTCCAAAGGCCAAAACCCAGATTGCTAAGTAAAACTGAAGTTACCATTGCAGCGAAGCCAGCAATGTTCCCTATGGACAAGTCTAACCCTCCTGCTGCAATAACTATCATTTCACCAAAGCAAGCGAAAGACATGATACTTGCTTCTGTCAGAATATCAGACCAATTTCCCAAGCTGAAAAATCCAGGCCGAAGCAAACCAACGATAACGTAGAAGATACCGAATACAAAAAAAATAATGTACTTTATAATGAAAATAAGAGTGGCCCCCTTCTTTATAGGCCCTTGCACCGCCAAGCCTTGCTTAATTGCGGGCGATATTTCACTCAGATTATTTTCATTAGAATTGTACCTGCTCAATTTTACCCCTCCTCACAGATGAAATAGCGACAGCCAAAATTAAGATAAAGCCCTGAGCAATCGGAACCAGGTAGAATTTCAAACCAAGTCCAGTGAATCCGCTCATGAGGGTGTAAAGGAAGAATGCTCCGATAAGAGTTCCAGGAAAATTGGCCTTTCCTGCTTTAAATGTTGCCGTACCTAAAAAGCATGCCGCGAGAACAAAAAGAAGAAGCTGCTTGCCTGCATACATCACTGCCGCTCCAATGCGTAAAGTTTCTATATACCCGCCGAATCCAAAAAGGATACCAGCAGCTACAAAGACAAGAAATTTCACCAAACCCACCTTAATACCCGCCTCTCTGACAGCATCGGCATTTTCTCCCACGGCCCGGATATATTGTCCCATTCTAGTTTGGGTTTGTATCAGCGAGCAAACCACAAACAGTAAAAACAGGTAGAAAATCGGGAGAGGTACAGGACCGATATGGGCTTGAACGATAGACAAGGCGCTCGTATCCCTAATCCAGGTAGTGATCCCTTGGTTGTAAACCCTTTCAGCACCCATACAAATAAACATAACCGCAACACTAGCTAAAAAGGATGGTAGCTTCAAACCGACGACCAATATCGCGGTGAGTAGACCAGATCCCAATGCTATCGCCAAACATACGAAGGTCGCAAAAGTTATCGAGTGTCCATCCTTGACCATTCCAGCGAGTACTGCCCCGACTAAACCAATAAGTCCTCCATAAGAGAGATCAATTTCTCCCATCATCAATACCAGAGTCAATCCAAAGGCACAGATCCCAAGGGAGGTTGATTGCACAAGTATGTTTTCCAGATTCATTCCACTGAAAAACCCTCTGGATATAAATGAAAAAACGATAATTACGGTGATAAATGCGAGCAATGCCCCGTAATTGTTAATTAAATCTTTTTTTGTTAGTTTTCCTACCTTCATAATTCCTCCCACCCATAACGTAAAATAACAATTCTTCCCGGGTGACCGCGGCTCTCGGGAGCTCTTTCACGATTTTCCCGTCGAACATGACTAAGATACGATCACATAGGCTGAGAACTTCGGGTAACTCGTTAGAGATAAATATGATGCCAGCCCCCTTTCGAGCGAGGTTAACAATAAGCTTATAAATGTCATACTTACCACCTACGTCAATTCCCTTGGTAGGTTCATCAAAAATATAAATCTCCGAATCACTTAGAAGCCATTTCCCAATCACCACTTTCTGTTGATTACCGCCGCTGAGAAACTGAACCTCCTGTTCCGCACTTGGCGTCGCAATTCCAAGGTTCTTGATGTATGTTCTGACAACTTCTCTTTCCTTATTTTGTTGTATCCATGAAAATCTCCCACAAAATTTCTTTTTCAAGACCGCCAGGCTCACATTTTTTCTTACAGAATGATTGCCCACCAGACCCTCGCCTCTTCTATCCTCAGGGATAAACGCTATACCGTGGTCAATAGCATCTTGGGGAGTTTCAATTTTCACCTTCTTGCCCGAAATGGTAATATTCCCCGTTTTCTTTGGGTCTGCGCCGAATATGGCTCTTGCCACTTCGCTTTTGCCAGCCCCAATGCTTCCTACAAGTCCAAGAATTTCGCCAGATTTCACATCAAAACTGATGAGTTCCCCCTTTTTTTCTGGTTTAAGATCTTTAACTGAAACCTAAATTGATCGATTCTTTTTCTTGAACTCATACTTGTCATCGATTGCGGATGGTTTGGTCTGTTATTGACGGTGTATATGTTAAAGTTGCAGGAAGATCTTCAGTAGTCGGGGCAGATGC
>Ga0180301_10002322_pt1 | contig 14926 bp, 13 predicted proteins | sample GuaBasSediGuay16_FD_121797 | JGI IMG/M metagenome (GOLD analysis project Ga0180301, IMG submission 121797) | Subseafloor sediment microbial communities from Guaymas Basin, Gulf of California, Mexico - Guay16, Core 4569-2, 12-15 cm | ecosystem: Environmental > Aquatic > Marine > Hydrothermal...
CAAGTTGATGCACTGAGCAAGTATTTCAAGAAAGTTACTGTAATCGCATTAACTCCCTATGTCCCGAAATTTTTATCAATGTTCTCATTTATGAATCCTCGCTGGAGAAGGGATGCATTTGCAGATGATTATAAATACGACGATGTAGAAGTCCATTTTGCTAAGCATTTCACTTTACCTTTCAATTCATCGAGGGAAAAAAGAGGAGATACTGCATTTAAAGTCGTGACTAAAATAATTCAAGGGGAGGAAATAGAATTTGACTTGATACATGCTCATTTTACATATCCTTCTGGTTATGTTGGTGCAAGATTGAAAGAAAGATATGGTAAGCCATTAATTATCACAGGGCACGGTTATGATGTTTATGATTTGCCTTTCAGAAATGCTGAATGGAATAAAAAAATCAAAAGTATTTTAAACACGGCAGACCATATAATAACGCCAAGTAAAAGCAACTATGATAAACTAATGCAACTTGACATCTCTGATGATAAAGTTTCTGTTATTTATAATGGGTATAATTCAAATTTATTTGAAGACGTTTCAACGAATAAAGCAAAAGAGAAATTAAACCTACCAGAGGATAAAAAAATTATTTTATCAGTGGGAAACTTAGAATTGGTAAAAGGGCATAAATATTTGATCGAAGCAATGAAAGAGGTAATTAAAAGAGAGGAAAATATCACCTGTCTGATTGTTGGTTCCGGTAGTCAAAAAAAGAATGTTAATAGTTTAATTGATAGATTAAGTTTGAGTAAATATATAAAACTATTAGGAGAAAAGCCTCATAATGAAGTTCCTCTCTGGATGAATGCTTGCGATGTTTTCGTATTGCCGAGTTTGAACGAAAGTTTTGGAATAGTGCAAGTCGAAGCAATGGCTTGTGGTAAACCAGTAGTTGCAACATTTAACGGTGGCAGTGAAGAAGTTATTATAAACGAAAAACTTGGCATACTTGTTGAACCAAAAGATGCCAATGAGTTAGCAAAGGCAATACTGAAAGCACTTGGTAAAGAATGGGACAGAGATTATATTTCAAATTATGCTAAACAATATTCATGGGATAAGATAGTAAAAAATATTATAGGTGTTTATAATGAACTTCTCAAAAAGAAATAAATATGTCTCATTAATGCTTCTGGTTATACTCAACATAGTTTTTAGAATTCCCACGGTTCCGCATGAAATAGGAGAGGACACTTTCAAAATTCATGCGTATGCGAATATAATATCAGAGCGTGGATTTGCAAATTGGGTCGTTCATCCCTTATCTTTATTTGGAATGTATCCACTCTCTTACCCAAGTGCAGTTCCTTTTATGCTCTCTGGCTGTTCCCAATCAACAGGTTTAAATGTAGAATATATAATCCTGGTCACGGCAATAATTATCGGACTCACAGGCATGTTCACATCATACATAATGGCTAAAGAGCTAAAAAATGATGACCTTTTTGCATTGTTAGTTGCGTTCACATTTTCTTTATCACCGATTTTTCTGAGTTTCACAATATGGACAGCATCTACACGAAATTTGTTCATGGCATTAGTCCCTCTCTTCGTCTGGGGACTATTAGGATACCACAATAAGCCTCAAAGCAGATTAAAATATGTTTTATTAATATTTATTTTGTTCATAATACTCTCAACCACACATCACATGGTATTATTGCTTGCACTTATTTTAATTGCATATTGTATAGCTTTGATTTTAAATAATTTAAAAAAGAAAGAGAACTTACATTTTTCTATACCTTTCAAAAATTATCATTTTATTGAGAGGTTTAAACCATATATCCAACTACCTATTTTTTGTGGAATTTATATATTCTTCATAGCACTCCAAGTAAATAGATTATACATCTACAAAGACTTCAATATCTGGTGGAAATACCAAAGTGGCTTCTTCTTCATGGGTAGAGACCCTGGAACATTATTTATGAACATGGTTGTAGATTATGCGAGCAAAATAGGGATATTATCGGTGTTTATGATAGTAGGTCTAACAATCTTTCTCAAGAAATCAGAAAGAGAATTTTATAAAAATTTTTCGTTAGTGGTATTATTGTTATTCGCCCCAATAATAACATTTGGATGGTATGTTCCATCTGTTCTCCTGGTATTTTTTTGCGTTTTGCTCGTTTATGGATTGCTATATTTAATAAATTTCAGAAAAATACAAAGATTTACTACCTGCTTAATCATAATATTTCTGCTAATTTCAACAATCTTTTCCATTTTTATGCTATGGAATTGGGATATAATGACAAATAGCCAAAAAGCTGGTTACATACGTGGAAGCACTATTAACGCAGGAACATTCACAAAAGAATATGGTGTCCCCGGAAGCTCGTTCTTGCCTGATAGCAGGCATATTTGTGCAGTGGCAGAGATGCCTTATCCATTACTCGACTGTGCATATATCTGGGATTTGATAAATAAAAGCGAATTGAAGATAGAAAGAAGAAACCTGTCGTTATCCTCTTTAATGAGCTTTGATAATCCAGAAACACTATGGGCGATGAATGTAAGAAAAGACGACTACTATACCAATCCTAATAGAGATATTGACAGAATGGGTGATTATCTTTCAAAATTTAATATAAAATATGTTATAACGAGATATAGACCTATAAAAGACCCATTTTATTCCTCGGTCTTTGAGAAAAGACCAATGATTTATGATAATAACAAGCTAAGTGTCTGGTATATTGAATGAAGGATGAAATTAAAAATTGTATTACTAACGCAATATCCGTATGACTTAAACAATGTACGGGGTGGTGTAGAATCCAGTATGGTGGGGTTAGTTGAAGAGCTAAAAAAATTTGATACTTTGGAACTCCATATAATTACTTCCACAAAGCAAATAAATAAAAATGAGACCATAATAAGAGATGGCATAATATTCCATTATATTTCATCTCCAAAATTGCCACAATTAATAACTTCTTTAACATTTGACCAGCAAAGAATCAAAAGAAAGATAAGAGAAATAAATCCTGATTTATTACACGCACACATGACTGCCCCTTTATATGGCTACACGGCATTAAAAAGTGGATACCCCGCAATAGTTACCGTTCATGGTATAGTGAAAGAAGAAGCGAAATCATGGCAGGGACTCATGGGGTTTATCAAACGAAAGATATTCATTCCAATGGAGAGATACGTGCTGGAGCATGCAAAATTATTAACGGTTGTAAGTCCGTATGTGGAGCAGAAGATAAAAAAATGGTGCAAGGGGAATATTTTTGTAATTCCAAACGGTGTGCAGGAGGAATTCTTTGAAATAGAGGACAAAGAAGTTGAGAACAGGTTGTTGTTTGTCGGGGGAATAGAGCCCAGAAAAAGTATGCTCAACTTACTAAAAGCTGTTAATATCGTGAAAAACGAAATTCCTTCTGTAAAATTGCATATAGTTGGAGGGATTAGAAAAAAGAAATATTTTTATTCACTAATTGAATACATTGAGAAAAATAATTTATCCAAATATGTGATTTTTAGGGGTGCTTTATCCAAAGAGGGATTAAAAAAGGAGTTCAGCGAGTGCTCTGTGTTTGTGTTTCCGTCAAAGGAAGAGTCGCAGGGGATTGTATTACTGGAAGCGATGGCTGCTGGAAAGCCGGTAGTTGCAACGAATGTCGGTGGTATTCCTTATATTGTGGAAAATGGTGTAACCGGGTCTTTGGTGGAGCACGGAGATGTAGAAGGTTTGGCAAGAGAAATATCAAATTTATTGGCAAATAAAGATTTGAGAAAGAAGTATGCTGGAAATGGAATTAATAAGGCTAAATTATATTCACATAAAATAATTGCACAAAAATACTATGAATTATATTTTAGTGGTGGAATATATGAAGATAAAATACTACCCTGATGCGGATGCGTTAGATATAAGGATAAGAGATGAGAAACCGGATTACGGTGAATAAGCAGGGGAAGAGATGATATTGCATTACGCGAAGGAAGGGAAATTAGTTAAAATAGAGATATTGGGTGCATCTAAGACAATAATCAACTTCTTAGAATCAATATTAAGTCAAAAACCGTTAACAAAAGCTGAGGATTAATGTATAGAGAAAAAACGATTGCGGTGGTAGTGCCAGCATACAACGAAGAGAAATTTATTGGAAGGGTTATTTCCACAATGCCGACATACGTGGATAAAATAATAGTGGTGGATGACGCCAGTACCGATGCGACATACAAAGTTGCAAAGTCTCATGCCGATGATAGAACAATTCTAATTAAACACGAGGTTAATCAAGGTGTTGGTGGCGCGATAATCAGCGGACATAAAAAGGCACTTGAATACGGTGCCGACATTTCGGTTGTCATGGCTGGCGATGGGCAGATGGACCCGCAATATTTACCTGATCTGCTCGATCCTCTTATAAATGAGGGATACGACTATACAAAAGGTAATCGTTTTCTCAAAAGAGGCGCATTGAGCGGTATGCCGAAACACCGAATTTTTGGAAACATCGTGTTGACATTTTTAACGAAGTTAGCATCAGGTTACTGGCATATTTTCGACCCACAAAATGGCTACACCGCTATAAGATGTGATGTTTTAAGGGAATTGGACCTCGATAATATTGCGAAAAGATACGAATTCGAAAATGACATGCTTATCAACCTGAATATTGGGAATTACAGGGTTAAGGATGTTTTCATACCTGCACGATACAAAGGTGAAGAATCCAAAATAAAATTACGTTTTTTCATTTTGAGAACTTCTTTTCTATTATTCAAAGGTTTTAATAGAAGGATTTTTGTGAAATACGTCCTTAGAGATTTCCATCCTATTGCTCTCCTTTTGTTTTCCGGCTCTTTGCTTTTCTTCGTAGGCATTATCATAGGATTGTATATAGCGTATTCAAGTATCGGACCATCTACTGCATCTGCGGGAACAATAATGCTATCAGTTATGCCTTTACTTCTTGGATTTCAATTACTACTTGGAGCCCTCATACTTGATATAATCGAGACGCCTAAGTAAAGAAAGAAAAATGAGAAAAAATATCTGGTTATTTCGATTTTGTCTTGCTTTTGTTCTTTTGTTGCTATTCCTCCAGTGTGCTCGGAATCCAATAATCACGGAAATGGACCTCGGCGAGCACAGCGGGGAAAAAATAGCTTTATATTTCGCCGAAGTATATGAGAAAGAAGACATGAGCACTTATATTGTTAAAGTTGGAGAATCAAAGGTTAAAGTTGTTTGTAATGATAACTTTGAAGAAGGAGATGTTGTTAGTTTTAATGGAATTGTGCATAACAACACCTTAATTTCAGAAAAACATCATATCCATCGCCATCCAGATTCAGCATTCTATCTTTCAATCCCAGCAGTATTTCTTTTTCTCATTGTTTTCTTCAGGGTTTGGGAATTCGACCTTAAAAACGGAATATTTCTCAGGAGGGATAAGAAATAATGCCTGATTTATTTACTCATATCTGCGTGGCATATCTAATATCACTCGCTCTGAACATAAAAGAATCTCATCACCGAAATATTATTATTGCGGGTTCAATTTTTCCTGATTTTTGGAAAATTTATATGATATTCAGTCCTTTTATCGGCTATTATACCGCCAAAAATTTTTTCGCACCGTTACATATGGTTCTGGGTGTGCTAATATCAGGTGCATTATTTATAAGCTTTTTCGAGAAAAGTTATTGGAGAAAATATTACATGCTGTTAATGATAGGGGCAGGTTCTCATCTTCTCTTAGATGCTTTTTTGTATCCTTATGGTTGGTATGGCTGGCCTATGGGTGATGGGATTTGGTTTCTCTGGCCACTGTTGAACATAGAATTTCAACATGGTTTTATATGGCCAGAGAGTTATTTGCCAGCGGTGGTCTCTGGCATCATTGTATGTGCGGTCATATTGTTACGAAAATATAGATTTGTTAATAGATAAGCAGAACTGTTTATCTATCTTTTTCAAAAATGGGAGGCGGTGACCTAAGTGTGCATTTATATTTCATTGGATAACAAGAAAGGAGAATATAAGAAAGTATTTAAAAAAATACTTAGAATAGCAATAATGCTTTTTATAATTATTTTGTTTATATGGTGGATTAACTCGATTGATTTCAATACCCACAGGTTATTTTCCACATTAAATAATATGGATAAGATGTTCGTTGCTGTTATAATTATCTTAGCAATTTCTGACGTTCTTTTTAGAGTGATAAAATTCCAGAATATACTCTTCTTTTTTGGTTATGATTTAAAGATATTAGGATTAATTCCGGTATTTTTTATTGGTTTTTTTGCTTGAGTTCTAACACCAATGAAATCCGGGGAGCCTTTAAAAGCGGTGGTATTGAAAAAGAAAAAAAAGGTGCCTTTATCCGTGGGAGTGCTATCAACACTCCTTGAAAGGAGTTTTGAGTTGCTTTCCATCATCCTTTTTCTGGCAATAACTTTACAAAACGTCAGCACAAGTTATACTATTAATGTCGCCTTCGTTTGCATAATTGTAAGTATGATATCTTTTTTGAGTTTGTGTATCCTGTATTTGGACAATCTTTATTTCTATAAGCTGTTCAAAAAGATTCAAACAACATTTAAAGCCTCAAAAGTCCAGGAATTTTGCAAATCAATGTTTAATTTAATTGATATTGTTAAAATAAAGAAATACTCTACCCGTATAAAATATATTTTTTCTTGGTTATTATTATCAATTGTTATTCTTTTAATCAATTTCCTAATTCCATATACTTTATTTATCAGTATTGGCATCAATATACCATTTACTACTGTTATTTTTGCAAATATTGTGGGAACATTGTTAGGTCTTCTGTCTCAATCACCGGGTGGATTAGTTGCTACGGAAGGTATTATGATATATATATACTCAAACTTTGGTGTGCCAATTGAGAATGCACTCAGTGTGGTATTAATTGGTAGGTCACTATTTTATTTATACCTGATGATTGGCTGGCTCTATTTGATATACGAAAGGAGGATAATGCATTGAGCGTAATTATCACTTTTGCGAGAGATAGACGGGCTTTAGCTGCTGCGAGAAGTTTAGGAGAAAAAGGAATAGACGTGATTTCAAGTGATAGCATTTATCCAGCAATGACTTTCTTTTCCAGATATTCAAAGAGATATTTTATATATCCTTCTTATAGGTTAAATTCAACAGGCTTTATCATATCATTAGAGCGGCAAGTAATAAAAAACAAGCCCGATGTTTTAATGCCAATGGATGAAGAGACTTTTTTAATCTCATATTTCAAGGATAGGTTTACGAAAAACACGAATGTTCCTATCTATGATTATGAATATTTAATGAAAGCTAATGATAAGGAGTATTTATTAAAATTTGCTGAAAATTTGGGCATAAGGATACCCCAAACTTATGCTCCAAAAACATTAACAGAAATACAAAAGATATCAAAAAAAGTGGAATATCCTGCGGTAGTAAAATTAAACAAGGGTCTTGGCTCAAAGGGATTGACCTATGTGTATAATGAAGATGAACTGATAAAGAAATATAAAGAGGTTATAAAAGAATTTACGCTAAATAATGCCGATTATCCTTTAATCCAGGAGTATATTCCTGGGGTGGGGTATGGAGTTGAAATGCTTTTCAATCACGGCGAATTAAGGGCGAAATTCACACACAAGAGAATCAGAGAATTCCCAATCAACGGAGGACCAAGCACTGCAAGGATTAGTGTCAGACATCAGCGTATGGAAAAAGATGCAGAGAAATTGCTCAAAGAACTTGATTGGCATGGGGTGGCGATGGTTGAATTCAAGCTGGACCAGAGAAACAATAAACCGGTGTTAATGGAAATCAATCCTCGTTTTTGGGGCTCCTTGAATCAAGCGATATGTTCCGGTGTGGATTTTCCTTATCTGCTTTACCAGATGGCAGTGGAAGGGGACGTGAAGCCTGTGTTCAACTATAAAACAGGTGTGAGAACGAGATGGTTTTTAGGGGATGCCCGGGCAATGGTGGATTATCTATTAAAATCAAACAATCGCTACGAGATGCTAAAAGATTTTTTAAATGTAGCAGGCAGAGACATCTATTATGATGATATATCCATCAAAGATCCAGTGCCATTTTTTATAGAACTCATAATTCCTATCACGCAGTTATTAAAAACCGGTAAGTTGACCTTTATTCCGATGGAGGAACGCTATCATGTATAAATTTGATTTGCATATACACAGCTTTTATTCTAAGGATTCAATAATTGACCCCAAAAAAGTTATCGCTGTCGCTAAGAAGAAAGGAATGAGTGGTATTGCGATAACTGACCATAATACAATCAAAGGTGGAATTGAAACAGCAAAAAATTGTGAAGACGATTTTTTTGTCATAGTAGGCTCGGAGGTAGCAACCGAGCAAGGAGATATAATAGGACTGTTCTTGAATGAAGAAATAAAATCGCATAATAGTTTTGAAGTTATAGATGAGATTAAAGACCAGGACGGTCTGGTTGTGTTACCGCATCCTTACAGGATAAATAATAAAATAGACCCAGCATTATTAAATAAGATTGACGCAATTGAGGTATTCAATGCCAGAACAAATTCCCATAAAAATGACAGAGCTTATGCGCTTGCCGAAAAGCATCATTATCCAATGGTTGTAGGGAGTGATGCGCATTTTTATGGCGAGATAGGAAAGGCGAGAATCGTGCTCAAAGATATTGCCTCTGAAGAGAATATCAAGAAACAAATATTGAGCAACGAAACAAAAAATGAAAAAGATTTGATATTTGCAGGTAACATATACTACCGTGCGCTCAGTGTGTTAATTAAAAAATCAGCAATATCTAAAAACGTGATTTCTAAGCTACAATATCTTTATTATAATAGGATGGCAATATTTATATACCATGCATACTTGAAATAAAAGGAGGTAAAAATAAATGCCCGAAGTATTGCTTTTAAATCCGCCTCCTATAGCATCTGAAAGGTATCTTAAAGAGTTAGGTGCCGGTGGTGAAGCGCATGTGGATGCTGTTTATCCACCACTTAAATTAGCTTATGTTGCAGCATTGCTCAGAGAAAATGGAATACCAATTGATTTATTAGATGCCAATGCTTTGAACATGAAATTAAATGAGTTTAAGAACTATTTATCTAAAAAACAGTTCTCTTTAGTAATTTTAAATACCATTACATGCTCATACCCTTCGGATTTGAAAACCGCTCATATTATCAAAGAGATATTGCCTGACTGTGAGATAGCTTTATTTGGTCAATTTGCAACGGCAAAATGGGACTTAATTATGAAAGAGGATGTTATAGATTATGCGATAGTTGGTGAAGCGGAAATGACATGCTTGGAGCTATCTAAAGCAGTATTGGGAAACAGAGACTTCAAGAACATTCGTGGCTTGGTATGGAAAAAAGGAAGCCAAATAATCTTAAACGAACCCAGAGAACTTATCCAGGATTAAGATAGTTTGCCCTTCCCTGCAAGGGATTTATTGCCTATAAAAAACTACAGACATACATTAGCGATGTCAAACCCGTTTATGTTTATGATGACAAGTAGAGGTTGTATACATAATTGCTTATTTTGTGGCACAAAAACTATATATAAGAGAAAATGGAGAGGTAGAGACCCAAAAAAGGTAGTTGACGAAATGCAGGAACTAAGAGAGAGATACGGCATTAGAGACATCTGGATTTGGGATGAAAATTTCCTATTAGTGCGTGAAAGGACAATACAAATATGTAAAGAAATTATTGATAGGGGTCTCGATGTGGAGTTCTGTTGCATGGGTAGAGTGGATTGTGTTGATGAGGAAATAGTAAATTATTTAGCAAAAGCAGGGTGCTATAATATCAATTATGGCGTTGAGAGTGCAGATCCAAATACATTAGAAACCATAAGAAAAAATATATCATTAGAACAGGTGGAGAGAGCATTTAAAATAACCAAAAAAGCGGGAATCGAGACTGCTGCATACTTGCTTATAGGATTACCAGGGGAAAATATGGAGCACGTTAAAAAAACATTGCGTTTCGTTAAAAAAATAAAACCCGATATAGCAATCTATCACATTGTGGTGCCATACCCCGGTACTGATTTTTATGATATGGCTAAGGAGAAAGGATGGATAATCACCGATGACTGGGAGAGGTATAATGAGCGGCAATCTGTAATATCATATCCTGATTTCACCGCAAAAGATATTGAGTATGCCCAAAAGTGGGCGTATATTCATTTCTACATGGATCCTTTCTATTTATTCAGGCAGCTTATTCAAATAAGGTCAATTAAAGATATAAAGCGATTATATCGAAGAGCATGTAACTATCTCAAAATTATGAAAGAGTTGTAGATTTTAGCAATTTGTTTATACTCCGTGAGACAAAAGAAGTTTCACAAACTTAGAGGGCTAGCAATAATGGACATAGAACAATTAAAGAAAAAGGACGGGCAAAAGTGGAGCGAATTTATAGAGACGCACCAAAATTCTTCGATTTATCACACATTGGAGTGGAAAAAAGTTCTTGAAGACACTTATGGATACAAACCGCATTACCTGTTAGCGAAAAATGATACGGATGAGCTAACAGGGATTTTACCTTTATTTGAAGTAAAAAGTTTTATTTTCGGTAATCGTCTCGTCTCTTTGCCTTTTAGCTATTGCGCAGGAGCACTTTACACAGACATGGATAGTGCAGCTAAGTTATTAGATTATGCAATTGACCTCACGATAGAACAAGATTTCGATTATCTTGAACTCAAACAGGGCTTATCGGATTTGGATGAAAGTAAATTGGTTAAGACGGAAGAGTATGTTACATCCATCTTAAAACTATCAAAAAACAGTGATGACATCTGGAAGAATGGGAAAAGGGATAAGAAGAGAGGGATAAAAAAAGCACAGAAGGAGGGAGTAGTGGTCAGAGAGATAAGAAACAAAGAAGAGCTAAAAGAGTTCTATACGATGGTTTTAGAAACGAGGAAAGGACAGGGAGTGCCGCCTTATCCTTTTTCATTCTTCGAGAACATGTATAAGTATATGAAAGATTCGTTAAAAATATTCTTTTCTTACTATAAGGACAATCCCGTCGCGGGAGGAATATTTCAGCTACACAAGAACAAAGTTTTATATGGATATGGAATGACCCGTAAAGAAGAAGCGCTACTCAAATTATATCCCATGAACCTGTTAATATGGAAAGCAATCGAATGGGCATGCAAGAATAACTATACGATGTTTGATTTTGGCGCCACGCCAATAAAACAAGAGTCATTATTGTATTTCAAGTCGAGCTGGGGAGCAGAAACTCAAAAGGTTCCGTATTATTATTTCTTGAACAGAATTAAAGAACCCCTCGTTTTTAACCCCATTAGCTCAAGATTCAAATTGATGACAACCATCTGGAAAAAAATACCTATACCTATCGCAAAGAGAATCGGTCCTTATATAATAAGACACGTGGGATGACGAAGGTTATGAGGAGGATTTTAGCACATATCCTCGCATCCTTTTCTCCACAATTCGCAAATCTGCTTACACGTTCCTATAACCGGGTTCTTCTCTTTTACATACTCAATTATTTCATCATAGACCCAAATTCTCTCAGAATTGCCCATATCGTAATCGGCAGGATGCGTCAGGAACAGTGCAAGACCCCCGATACTTTCGATATAATTAACTTTTCTCTTCCATAATTCCAAAATTTCTTCATCCGAATATCGGAGAGAATGTATCAAAATCCAGTCCTGGGGGATGGTCATTGGCAATTCGAGAACTTTTGAGTATCTATACTTCCCTTTTTCATATACAAGAGGGTAAAATGGGAAAACTGTTGAACAGCCCGTACCTTCGTATCCAATTGTTGAAGGGTCAGTATCCGGAAAAGAAGAATCCCACGTATATCCATATTTTTCCAGGAAATAGACGAAATCCCTTGTTCTGTTCCCCCATGGAACTCTGAATCCATTAATCTCAAATCCCATGCTCTCCAGGATTTCTTTCCCCTGTCTGATACGCCTCGCCCTCTCTTCTGAGCTTACAAAAGCAAACTTGCCATCATGGTATAAGCCATGAACTGCGATTTCATTTCCCTGTTCTTGCAGTTTTTTTAATCTCCTTATGTCTATCTTATACTCTTTTGATTTTGGAACAATTGTCCAGGTTGAAAGGATACCATGCTTCGCTTCTATCTTTCTTAGTAAATCTATTCCTTTTTCAAAACCGTATCTTGTGTCAATATCATGTGTGAAGCAAGCTGCGAATCGGTCATTAAATGGTTTTCTTTTGAATTTTTTTAGTTTCAAGGAGTCAACTTTTGTATCTATTGGAAAATCTCTATATTTCTGAGGTTTTTTCTTATACAGCAATCTCGCAGCCATATTTCTTATCGAAGGTGGAAATTTCTGGTAGTTAATACCTGATATGACTATCAGCTTTAATAATCTTGACTGCGAATAATGGATATCCAATTCATTCTGGTATATGTCAATCTCGCTTAGGTCTTTCAATTCTTTCGGGTTTAAATTACGATTTTTCATGACTAAGTTCCTCTTAGAAATATTGTAGAAAATTCCTTACTTTACCCCCTTTCTTCTTCCCCTTTTCTATCACTCCAATTGCCTTCTTTATTTTTCGATTTTAAGGGTTTACCTTTATCCCTATTCCCCCTTCCCTTTTTATCCATTGCAGTTATCTGGGGTGCACCCCAATCTTTTGTTGTTGATAAAAGTGAGGATAGTTAACCTAGGTCTTTGGTAACTTTTATATATATTGTTAAATTTAATAAAAATAACACTGAAAAATGATTCCTATAATTTTTGAAATTTTTTGGGATATATTCTTAAGTATTATTTTCATTTTTATCTTGCCAGGATTTATTATACTACAATCTGTAAAATCAAAGTTCACAATTTTTGATCAAATTTTACTTTCTATACCATTTTCTATCACTATTATTTCAGTATTTGGAGTATTTATTAGTAAAATAGGATTGAAATTTAATATAAACAATTATCTAATTTTTGTATTGTTGCTTCTCATCATTTATTTGATTTTATCGAAAAAAATATTTAATTTCTATTTGTTTTTTAGTAAATTTAAAATACTTTTTATTAATAAAAATAATATTATCGAACGCTTTTTGCTAATTATACCTTCTCTTGTGATATTTTCTATTTTAGTAACGGGTTTTAGTGGATTCATCACACCGCCACACATTGATGATGTAAGCAATCACAATCTAATGATGCATCAAATTTATAAAAGCGAAACAGCTTTTTTCCCAAATCTTTTTACTGACTGGGATGGTCAAATAACAGCTTCGTGGTATCCAATAGGATTCCATGCAATGACAGCGTTGGTTAGATATTTGATCCCTATACCGATATATATACTTAGTTTCTATTTAATAATGGCTCTGGCATCATTATTTCCGTTGTCAACGTATTTTTTCACAAAAACTTTTACTAACACAAAAGATCTTCCTTTATTTGTGGCATATACATCTATAACTCTTTGGTTATTTCCGTATGCGCTTTTTTATTGGGGTGGATGGGCAAAAATAGTTGGAATGGTGCTATTACCTTTTGCATTGTCTTTTTTTTACATAGCTTTATGTGAAAGAAATATTATATTTTCTATATTATCTGGATTACTCCTTTCCGGAATTTTCTATATTCATACCACAGAACTAATCACAATGGCAATATTCTTAGTAATTCTTATTCCATTTTTAATGAAATCTAAAAATCAATCACCAAAACTGATTTTTAAAAATGCTTTTGTAATTGGGCTTATATTTTCATTTTTATGTATCCCAGCCATTCCTATTATAATCTCTCCAGCAGGTCATGCAGTGGGAGGAGCTGTATATGGACAAACTACGTTTGAAGAATTTGGCATCTCGCCGTTACTTAAAAGAATTGCAGGTTATGTATTTTATGGAAATCACAACTATTTAATGTTGGCATTCTTGATGATTGGCGTATTATATTCATTATATTATAAAAAATATCTACATTTTATATCTGCATCTGGGATGTTTTGGCTTACCTTTTTAGGATCAAAATACAATCTTATTCCTGCTCTGACAATTTCACCATGGAGTGAGCCTACACGCATAGCCTATATTCAATGCTACTTTATCACCTTTTTTTCGGGACTTGGTTTATTACTTACATGGTCATGGTTATCTAACAAGATACCCCCCGAAAAGTTTAAAATATGGTTTAAATTTATATTTCTACTAATGTCTATAATTATGTCCTACAACTCAATAATAATAAGTCAAAATCACTTACATAACATGGTGGAGGATTATTCCCCAACTACCATTGATGACCTTAAAGTCATGGAATGGATAAGGGACAACACTCCAGAAGATTCGGTGATATTAAATGACTTACATTATGATAGTGGTCTTTGGATTCCAATAATTGCTGATAGACAGATTTCTCAACCACTTATGAAGAGCGTTATTAAAGACTGGGAGAATAGGTCATATTTACGTTGTCATCTATGTGAAGTTGAAAAGAATGAGAGGATAACAAAATTAATGGATGAGTACCATATCAAATATGTTTTTTATGGCTCTAAAACGGTAAGAGGAGAAAAAAGGGAGCATACATTAAATCTGTCAGAACTTAAAAATAATGAACACTTCAAGTTAGTATATAGATCAGGTTCTGCGTATCTCTTTGAGTATGTTAGATAGCAAAATGAAAGCACTGGTAACGGGCTGTGCGGGGTTCATAGGCTCGCATCTTGTGGATAGACTGCTTGAAGAAGGGTATAAAGTAACAGGCATAGATTGCCTTACTGAGTATTATCCCAGAGAGATAAAAGAACAAAATATCAAGGGCGCAATTGCACACGAGAATTTTACCTTCATAAAACGGGACATAGTGAAAATGAAGAAGTTCCCTGAAGTGGATATCGTATTCCAC
>Ga0180301_10002323_pt1 | contig 14926 bp, 13 predicted proteins | sample GuaBasSediGuay16_FD_121797 | JGI IMG/M metagenome (GOLD analysis project Ga0180301, IMG submission 121797) | Subseafloor sediment microbial communities from Guaymas Basin, Gulf of California, Mexico - Guay16, Core 4569-2, 12-15 cm | ecosystem: Environmental > Aquatic > Marine > Hydrothermal...
AATACCGTGCGCACCCACATAGGCACCTTTTTCAAGAACTGCGATCATCACTTCTTGCAGCTTCGTGCCTTCACCTGTGTTCTCAACTTTTTCGTTGTGCTTCTTAATCAGGTTAGCAAGGTGAAGTGCACCACTTAGGGAAGCAACTCCACCACCCACGAACAGGACATCAACTTCCATCACTTCTCTTTCTTCCATTTCAAAACCTCCGGGTACCCAGCAGGTCCCCCATTAATAAGCCCTCATAGGCGAAAAAAACAGCCGCGTGCATCTCCCAAATGCCGCTTTTCCAAGAGCTGAAAGCTGGGGGAAACATTGGAAAGCAAAAAATCTGAAGCGCCCTCGTGATTCTTCCCGGCACCAATGCAAAAGCCAAAATCCTATACCATACGCTACCGGCATAGTGCAAGCCAAAATTGCCTTTCACTTTGCGACATTAATAGGCTCATAGTAAGTGTGCAAAAAGATGTGAAAGAGGGATGCCTTTGACGAAAGGCGCGAAGACCTGCCGGGTCGTAAGCCTCCCTTCAGGAATGAGGAGAAAACATGATAGATTAAGGTTCGGGGGCTGAGACACTGTCTTTTTCAGGAAGAAGGAAAACCACGGTGCGCATTATGCAAAATCGTGGAGGGATTTAGCACTTGATAAAAATCTCAAAGCTCTATATGTTATCAACAATAATCTGTATGGAGGGTAAAAATGTATGATTCTGGGCGGCCTCCGATCTGCCCGCACTGCGGAAAAAAAATGAGTAAGTGGACGGGCACACATCTGCAGTTTGGAGGGTGTACAACTTGGGCAAGCCAGTTTTTGTATGTTTGTTTCAACGATGAATGCCCCTATTTCGTAAATGGGTGGGACTGGATGTGGAACAACTACCACCGCCACGTTTCATACCGCCACATGCTTGATCCTGATACCGGACAGACTAATCCGTTCCCGGTCAAATCAGAGGATGCCTTAAAAAAGGGAATAATTGACGGGTAGTTTGGCCTGAGTAAGATGAAACGCTTCAATCGCAGACACCCATAGCAGCAACTGCAGCTAATGATTCAGATTGCCTGATCGGAGATGACGATGGGGAAAATAGGACGAAATGATCCTTGCCCGTGCGGTAGCGGAAAAAAGTTCAAGAATTGCCATCTGGGCCGTGAGGATGAGCTGTTTTTCATACAAGCGGAGAAGATGAAGCAGGATATAGCTCAAAAAATTATGTCCCTTCCAGAAGTAAATTACGGACGATCAAAGGAAATGGCATGTGCGTTGGATATTAAGAATCTTATAGGTAATACAGGCTTTTCACGGATAAAATTCATTGATTTCGGGGCATATGTCGCCCTGGAGTCCTTTGACAAGGGGCATTTGCGGGAAAAGCATTATAGTGCTGCCGGCCTAATTGTCAATCCCATGAAAACACAAGAAAAAGACCCTGAAACAATCTATGTTGCAATTACTCCTCACATACATGACTCAACCCTAACTCATGAATTGGCCCACGTGTTGGACTTTCTTGGCGGCTCCGGTCTCCTGCCCGGCATGGCCTACCAGCTATCCCTAAAAGCGCACATTTCCATCGACCATCTGGATCACCCCAGAGAATTCGGAGACTGGATGGAATACCTTAAAAACCGCTTCCATGTAAACCTTGATGCAGAGGACACAATTATTTCTTACTTGCACAAGCAGAATATGTTGATGGAGGGCTCCCTTATCAAAAGTGGCGATATCCGAAGAATTTCTGCCCACTCGAGAAATATGATGAAATTCTTGGCATCCCATAAAGATGAAATTGACGAATTGATAAAAAACCGCCTGGGCTATACGGGGAATACCTCTTCGTAATGAGCTGACAAAAATTTGCTCCAGGCACCCTGAGGGTGCCTGGAGCAAAATAGATTTTTTACATTGAAGTAATATCTTATGCCTACATACCAACGACCTTTTCAATTTTCACAAATCGAATGATAGGTCGTTTGATCATTTCCCATTCATTGGCTTCCACGTCATATCTTGAATTCACAAATACGTTCCCCCAATTCTCTTCATCAAGCTTGGGGAAATCAGCCCGGTAATAATATCCAGGCCACCTAGTCTCCTCGCGGAACAGCTTATGTCTCACATGTGCTTCCGCTGTCAACAACCGGTGGCTATTTTCCCAGTACCTCAGCAATTCATGGATATCCCTGGCAGCCACCTTATCTAGATCCTCTCTTACGTATTTCAGCAGATCCAGCGCAATATTCAGCGTGGTTGCACTGCAAGTGTACTGGGTCCCCCAGCCTCCTGCATACTCATCCATGATCTTCTGGATGCGGAACATGAGCATTTTTGGATCGATCCAGTTGGGATTGATATCCTCAGAATAGTAGTAGCCTTTGTGCGGCTCTCCAACTGCATAATCCTTGGTATCCTCATACAGCTTTAGAGGAGCATAGGTCTTAACTTTTAGCTCGTCAACCTTTGCCTGGTCTACCTCAGGCATATCCGGGTTCTCCACGCAGAACTTAATGGCTGCCTTGGCCGCAATCCTGCCCTCGGTAAATGAACCCGAAGAGAATTTGTGGCTGGAAACACCTACTCCATCACCCGCTGCGAACAGCCCCTTAACTGTGCTCATGCGATTGTAGCCCCAAAAATACTCGCTCTTAGAGGTATCATCCTGTAGATCTTCCGGACCGCTGCACCATGCACCGGAAGCCCCTGAATGTGAACCGATAAAATAAGGTTCAGACGGAATGATTTCAGAAGGTCCCTTTTCAGGGTAGATATTCTTGGACGCCCACAGCATGGCCTGAGAAATAGTCATATCAAGGAAGTCTTCCCAAGCTTCGCTTTCTAGCTCTTTCAGTTTCCTCTTTTTCGTCTTCTCGTCCGGGGCCTCGGAAGCAATCTTTTCGATTGCCTTGTCAGTATGCATCAGGATTGGGCCATCGCCCTCCATGTAGACCCGCTGCATCATCAAATGATTCCTGAGGCAAGTCGGGATAGGCTTAACCTTTCCGTAGGGAGCCCAGTTATGGAGCTCTCCTCCTTCCTTAAGACCTTCTGCCATGTAATTAACCCCGCTTGCAGTGGTTGCAGCCGCCTTGAAGAGCAAAAACCAGGCTCCAACCGGACCATAGCCGTCCTTGTACCGGGCTGGAATGAAGATTACTTCCTGTGAGGTCATCTCTGCCCCTGCCTTCTGCATCAAAGCAGAACTTGAGCCGGCATTCCATGGCGGGTACCAGGCACGACCTAGACCTTCGCCTGTTGACCTAGGTCTAAACACATGAACAGCCCCTCCAGCCGCAACCAAAACCGCCTTGGCCTTGAATACATAAAATTCATAGGGTTCTCTTACACTAAACCCAACGGCGCCAGCCACACGGTTCTTGTCATTCTTGTCAAGAAGAAGTTCGTGGACAAAAACCCTTTCAATTATTTCACCATCCTCACCCAGGGTCGCCATCGAATTTTTAGCTGCTTCGGCCACTATCAACTTGTATGATTCGCCATTGATCATAAGTTGCCATCTACCTTCATGAACGTACTGGCCGTCCGGATCTTTCCATATGGGAAGCCCAAATCCTTCAAACATGTGCACTGTCCCATTGACGTGTCGGGCAATATCCATAACCAGATCTTGGCGGCAAAGACCCATGAGGTCCTGCTGCACATAGCTTAGATAATCAATAGGCGTGTTCTCACCTACATATTGGTTAATGGCAGAAAGTCCCATTGCAACTGCCCCGCTTCTATCAAAAGCCGCTTTATCAACAAGGACAACCTTTTGGCCATGTTTCTTGGCCCAATAAGCCGCCTCAACCGCTGCCCCGCTTGCTGCCATACCACCACCTATGATCAACAAATCCGTGGTAACTTCTTTAGTCGCAAAATCTTGCATGATTTCTACCTCCTGTTCTTAGTCCCCAAGTGTCCATAACTTATCAGCCTTCAATGAAGCCGGCTCCGTAGCTAGCAATTGATCATCCAGGGTGCCGGGTCCAAAACCAAACCCACCATCAGGAGGAGCCGACCCTTCGCCAGTTGTCCTGATAGGAAACTTGAACCGTTTTACATTCCCATCCCGGAATTTAACCGTCCACATGATATCTTCTGAACCCCTCAGGGGAACCACACTGGCACCCAGTGGCATAAAGTCGGCGTAACCTCTTACATCGATTGCCTGCTGCGGGCAAATCTTCACGCAATTATAGCACTCCCAACACATAGCCGGTTCCCGATTGTATGCCTTCATCCTTTCTGTGTCCAAAACCATGAGATCGTTGGGGCATATGTACATGCAAGCAGTTTTGTCTTGCCCCTTGCAACCATCGCATTTTTCCGTAATCACGTAACTTGGCATCGTATAACCTCCTAAATCAGTAAATTAATAGTATTTACGCTATGTTAAAGCCAAAAAAGTCCTTGGTGCACCTCCTTTCTAAAATATTTCTCTTTCCGGAGAACAAAGCGTTAATTGCTTAACACAAACCCTTATCCATAACCCTGAAAGTTACATCAAAGGGCAATGCCTGCCGTGGTCCGCAGGCAAAATCGTGCCGTAGACACGAATTGTCACTTCTATTTCAAACCTGGATTTCATGTCAAGAAAAAAGGGACAACGGAGCCGCATATTTCATCAAAAAAGCCTTTATAGGGCCCCACCTCGATAGGATGAATATGAGCCATCTCAGTGCTTAACCCTAAAAGCTGATTGACTACGCACTATATTTTGATCAATGTGTTTGCAATTTAACTGCTTGAAATCATCTATAATTTTTTATAATCCTGGCCTCCTGTCTGTTGACTTTGGGAGGCCTGTGCTATAAGAAGAAAATTGCTGCCTCTCTGGGTTTAGACTAATTACTTTCACCCGTTCCCGAGGAAGTATGGAATTAGTAATCCTTGGTTCAGGCACCGGAATACCCTCTGCGCAAAGAGCATCACCCGGATTGGTCCTGTCCTCCCTGTCCAAGCCCATTCTTTTTGACCTTGGTCCGGGCTGCCTTCGCCAGCTCTCAAGAATTGGAATTGACTACAACAGGCTTGGAATTATCTTCATCACTCATTTTCATCCTGATCATACTGCTGATCTCATACACTTTCTTTTTGCCACTCGGAACCCTTCAACCCTTCACAAAAGGGAGCCCTTTGTAGTAGCCGGCCCAAAAGGTCTGAAGGATTTTATCTCAGATCTACAGAAAACGTACGGAAACTGCCTGGATGTCCCGCCCCAGATAATGAAGATCAATGAACTCGAAATCACCAAACCGGACACAAAAGTGTTTGGCGGGATTGAGGTAAGTACGCAGCCTCTGCCAGCCCACACGGCTGAAAGCCTTGCATATCGTGTTTGCCGGCCATCGGGAAAAGTCTTTGTATTTTCCGGAGATACGGGTTATTGCGAGGAATTAGTTGACATTTCAAAGGGTGCGGATGTTTTGATACTTGAATCTTCCTTCCCTGACCGAAACCCGGTCGAAGGACATCTTACTCCCTCTGAGGCAGGCCGTGTTGCTACTCTCGCCAGGGCAAAAAAACTGGTCCTTGTTCATTTTTACCCGGAAGTTCTTGCCACTGACATAGCCTCAGAATGCCGGAGAACCTTTAAAGGTGAGCTTGTTTTGGGGAGGGATCTTCTCCACCTCTCAATCTAGTTTCAATCCATAAATGGCCCTTTTTCACAATAGCTGTGTCAATCTGCAGGATCGGTCGTGGGGTGTACTTCGCATGTACACCTCCGCCCGACCCCTTGATTTCCTTGCTATAGCAAAAAAATTCTCATTTCTGGATTAGAAAACCGCTGCAGAGGAAAATTAAACATTTTTCAAAGGTCTCCTCAGGGCTTTTCTTCTTTCCAACCGAAAAACGCACAGGCAATTCCTGATGTAAATTGTGAGGAAAGCGGTCGGAATAAATTTTGCCCCGGATGAGTCAAGCCGAGCATGCTTGTCAAAACGGGCCAAAAAATAAGAAGAGGTTAACTCTGCCTGATCTTCTTCTGGCTGCGAGCAGGCAAGCTGGCAGCCAGAACACGAAAGCCCTTTTGCGACAGCACTTACGGCTTCTTCACCTCACCTGTGGCAGCGCCGTGCAGTTTAATTTCCACCTTTTCCTCCAGATTCTGGTAGTAATCCTGGAGAACCTTCACGACTTCGGGTCTTGAGAATTCCACGGGCAGTTCACCTCCCTCAGAGAGAATCTTTCGCACCATGGTCCCTGAAAGAAGAAGCCTGTCTTTTTTGCCGTGAGGACAGGTCTTCATCGAAGCCATCCCCCCACACCTGTAGCACCAGAAAGTCCAGTCAATGTTCAAATTCTGGCATTTTAAAGCTCCTTTAGGAATATCATCAAAGATCTTCTGGGCATCGAAAGGGCCGTAATAGTCACCTACACCAGCGTGATCACGGCCGACAATCATATGGGTGCAGCCGTAGTTTTGTCGAAAGACGGCATGCAGAAGGGCTTCCCGCGGGCCGGCGTAGCGCATCTCCATGGGGTATCCGCCTTGAACCACCGTCCCCTTCACGAAATAATTGTCTACGAGAACCTGGATGGCTTTCGTGCGCACATCCGCAGGGATATCCCCCGCTTTCAACTTTCCGAGCAATTGATGGATGTAGACGCCGTCCATGACTTCAATGGCAATCTTGGCAAGGTATTCATGGGATCTATGCATGGGATTCCTGAGCTGGAGGGCCGCAATTCGCTTCCATCCAAGCTCCTGAAACATTTTCCGCGATTCAGCCGGCCTCTGATAGAGGCCCTTAAACTGTTGCGGATAATAGCTCTCGCTCAGGACCTTCACCGGCCCAGCCAAATTATACTGGCCCTGGGACATCACTTTTTCGACACCAGGGTGCTCTAAATCAGTAGTCTTGAAAATAGCGGCGCACTCGTACTCCTTCTCGATGGTATACTTCTCTGTTACCTGCATAGTCGCAATCGTGGCCCCTGTTTCTGGGTCATCCAAAGCGATATCGTCACCCACCTTGACGCTTTCATCATCGGTGGACAGGGTTATGGGAATGGGCCAAAATGTCCCATCTGTCATTACAAATTCATCGCACACGCCTTTCCAGTCGGCCTTTGTCATGAAACCGGTCAGGGGGGTAAAAGCGCCGATGCCCATCATGATGCAGTCCGATGTCTCCCGTGTTGTCATGGTGATATGTTTCAGTGTCTTGGCTCTCTCGATTTCCTTTTCGAGCTCTTGTCCCTCGACCAAAAGCGGCATGAGCTTTTCTTCTTTACCATGGGGTGCAATCAAATCTGACATAGACCATCCTCCTTTTTATTTCTCTTTCTTCAAATCAAGCAAATAGGTGAATCCACATAGACTCTTGTGAAGCCCGGCAGGGTCCCAAGGAACCCCCTGGTTACACGTCATGGGTTAGAGCACCATACCGTGAGACTTCAGGTGTATATTGAAGGTGCGAAACCTTCACTGAGCCTTTCATGGCGTTGAAGCACTTTCTTCCGAATTGCAGTTGTCCTGATCACCCGGTTTGGATTTCGGAAACGCTTGAAGCCGGTTGATAGTCCACAAATTGACAAAATCATAATATATTGTCAACGATCTAAGAGTGTCAAGTGAAAAAGGAGCCCAAAATCCGCGATTGGTTTTGCATGAGGTGGAGGCTTGAAGGGACTATTAGGTATAAATTTCATAAAATCAAAACTACTACTACAATCTAATAGGTTTATCCAAATCCAATGCCGGATTTTGGGTGATTTGTTGCCCTTGCCAAATTTCTGTCTTTGTGTTACATTAAATCAATTTGTTGGAAATGGAGGAAATTTAAAACACTTGAACTCAATAAGACCCTCCGCGTAACAGCACAACAACCTGAGAGAACAGGTCTCTTATCGTGATCTTGAGTGCTTTTGGTTCATGGAAGTGGGCCCCAAAAACCGGCCACAAGGAGATCGTACCGTGCAAAAAAAGACTGAGAGAAAGTTTTACCTTAAACACTTCAAGGCCATAAGCCGCGCAATCGCCAGCTATGAAGACCTTAATACGCTGATGAAGCACCTCGCTGAAGGGACCGCCCGGACCTTTAATGCCAAGGGAGTCAGCATCATGCTGCTGGATGAGCAGGATGAAAAGGCCAATCAGTTGGTCCACGTAGCCAGCTACGGAATCAGCGAGGATTATCTCTACAAAGGACCGGTATTCGTTGACATAGAGGACTGTGCCGTGTGCAAGGAAGTACCTGTTTTTGTTGAGGATATGCAACACGATTCCCGTGTTCAATACCCGGAGGCTGCTATAAAAGAAGGAATCAAGTCCATGCTCTCTATTCCCATCCGATGCAGGGAAGCGATCTTGGGTATATTGCGCATTTATTACGCCGAACCCTGTCTCCTCGATGAAGAGGATATCGATTCCTTATCCATTCTCACAAGCCTTTTGGGAGTGGTTATTGAAAACTCCGGTCTGAGGAATTTTCTTGACCAAATAAAAAATGCGCTTGCAAGTCTTCCTCCACGCATGTTGAAGGATTTATAATCGTTGGAAGGCCGAGTCGTTACAGACACAACGGACATTTTTGCTGTAGACTATGGAGATATACTTCAAGTGGGGAAGAAATTTTACAGGGTTAGAGGACATGAACGTGAGGAGAGATTCGGTATGGATGAGCCCAAATTTTGGGTCAAAAGGGTTGAGGATCTCGAAACAGGGGAAAAAAAGATCATAAAGCTGTCCTTTCTTGAAGAGTTTGAAACCGAGATTGGCGGCGTTAAAATAAGATGCTTCCGCAATCCCTATAAAGAGGCTCAGATCTTGGAAACGATGAAAGACCACCCCTTTTTCATGCATGGAGAAGCCCAGAGGGACTCGAAAGGAAATATTCTTCGCATTCTGGATATCGTGCCGGGGCAAAATTTCTTTCGGCATATCCATTCCTTAGAGATACCCTATGGAAAGTATTTAACCGACGTGTTGCCCGACATCCTAAGAAAACTGGCGAGGGCATTTGAAGCCATCCGTGTCCTTCACGCCAATAAACTGAAACACGGCGACATCCGAAACGATCACATCATCATAGAACGGAACACGGGAAATTATGTTTGGATTGACTTTGATTATGATTATGAAACGCCTGAAAACCCATTTGGCCTGGATTTATTTGGAATGGGCAATGTCTTGACCCTCGCCGTCGGAAAAGGTTTTCACACTGCTCATACGATCTTGCAAGATCCGGCAACTTACGGAAACCTGAAAGACCGGCTTGACACTGCAGACTTCTCCGTTATATTCAAAGAGCGATTCATAAATCTTCAGAAGCTGTATCCAGAAATCCCGAAACCGCTCAATGATATCCTCATGCACTTCTCCAGAAGGGCCAACGTCTTTTACGAGTACGCAGGTGAAATGATTGAAGACTTGGACAGGTCTATCTGCTTACTTCAATAGTATCAGGAGGGACATTTGCACAATTCTATTCTTATAGCGCTCAATGACTCTGTAAGCGCTCGTGCCGCGCTGAATTTCTTTACTCGTTTGATGTTGTGCCCGGAAAATTGCCATATTACATTGTTGCATATCTTCAGAAAACCAACAGCTGCAGAGGAACTCATGGGCAAGAAATTCACCGAGGAACAGCCTGCGAGATTCAAAGCTATGCTGGAAAAGGCCAAAGACAAATTGGTCGAATACGGATACAACCCTCATGCCATTGAGCTTCTCATGGTGACGGATCCTTATCCTACGATTGCAGAGGCTATCATAGATCAATGCAAGAAGCAGCATTATGATATGGTGATAGTCGGCCGAAAGAAAATGACCAGGGCCGAGGAGTTTGTATTGGGCGATGTGAGCGCAAAACTCCTTAGATCCCTAGACAGGATGGGGGTTCTGGTTGTTAAATCGGATTGATTCGGTTCCTTCTCGCTTATCATCGATTTCTCACCCAAATGCAATTTTCGATAAGCCCTACGAATTGCGTATGCCTAATGCCACCTCGTGAGAACATAATCTCCGAGTTAAAGGAGGCCCCTTTCGCAAGGATAGGTTAAAGAATACTCAAAAAACACTGGCCCGGCATCTTCAGGAAACTGGCCGGTGCCCAAAATTTGTTTGTGGATGGCACCAGGTGCCTGGTTTGATCATTTATGGTTTGATCATTTAGAGCTCCCTGTTGACGATATATTCTCCCAGGCCCAAAAGCCCCTTTTTTGTAAAGGATTCCGGAAAAAGCTCTAGGAAAGTTTCCCCTTTATCTACGTACTTCTTCGCTTCTCCCCGAACCCTTTCTATGACCCCGTTCCGCCTGACTGTCTTTATCAGATCGTCATAGTCTTTATCCGTTGCCCCGTGATTCTTGAAAAGATGTTCAAGCTTATCCACCTCCGACTTTTCAAAATCCGACAGAACATATATAAGGGGCAGGGTAATCTTTCCTTCTCTCAGGTCTTTGCCAACAGGTTTCCCAATAATCTCTTCGCTTGATGTGTAGTCCAGGAGATCGTCTATCAACTGAAATGCTATACCTAAATTCAAGCCGAATTCTTTAAGACTCTCTACCTCTTCTTTCGGGGCGCCGGCGATAATGCCACCGCAGGCGCAGGCTGCCGATATCAGGGCAGCGGTCTTGGCAATAATGATGTCAAGGTACTTGTCAACACCAAGGTGCCAGTTATGAGTGTGCCCCAACTCGACAAATTGCCCTTCCACCATCCGCCTTGTTGTATGACTGAGAACTTTTATGAACTCCAAGTTATTGCACTCAGCGGCAATTGCCGTTGCATGAGCATACAAGAAATCACCCGCGAGAACAGCTGCAGGATTTCCCCATACATTCCTGGCTGCCGGTTTTTTTCTCCTGGTCTCAGCATTGTCCAAAACATCGTCGTGGAGCAGGGAAGCGGAATGTATCAGTTCAAAGATCGTGGAAATGCGGTACACATCCTTCCCGGCGTAGCCGCACAACTCGGAGGAGAGAACGAAAAGCAGCGGGCGAAGACGCTTGCCCTCCCCCAGGACAGAATAATTAGTGATATCACTGACCAGGGAAAAATCGGTTGTTATGGAGCTGCCCAGTTCTTCATTAATGAGCTTGAAATGATGTTCAAATTGTTCCAAGGAGCCCTTGTCCTTATTCATGGTTCCAGGGGAGCCGAGATGGTTTCCATTCCTCATGGCCTTGTGCTCTTGTTCTTCTTAGTTTAATGGATCTCCTTTGTCAAACCCAAACCAAGAACAATCACAGAATTTCCCCCACGAGGTCGTAGGCATAAGCTTCTGTGATAAGCACCCTTGCTATTTCCCCCACTCTGGCCTGCCCTTTATTGATCAGAACCTGTCCGTCCACTTCAGGTGCCATTCCAGCTGTGCGACCTCTTAGCAGCAGTTTTGTTTCGCTACTTCTACCCTCAATCAGTACAGGAACAACCTGACCGATCATTACTTTGTTATTCTTTTCTGAAATCTCTGCCTGAAGGGCCATGATTTTATCAAGTCTTTCCTGGGCTACCTGTCTTTCAACGCAATTCTTCATCTTTGCGGCACGAGTGCCCGGCTCCGGGCTGAACACAAAGGCCCCCAGATGATCAAAGCGTGCCGTGCGAACAAATTCACAGAGTTCATGAAAGTCCTCTTCCGTCTCACCGGGAAATCCCACCATAAGCGTAGTTCTCAAGCTAATAGCACCTGCCCCCGACCTTATTCTCTCTATCAATTCCCACGGGCTTTCCCCTGCAGGCTCTCTGCCCATGGCCTCAAGAATTTTACCACTCACATGCTGGAGGGGGAGATCCAGGTAAGGGCAAATAGAATTATCATCTGTTACAAGTTCCAAAAGTCGCTCGGAGATCCTTTGCGGGTGAGCGTAAAGAACCCGGATCCAGTCGATGTTAGGAACCCGGGTAAGCCTTTCAAGCAGATCTTCAAGTCCCTGCTCTCGGCCAAGGTCGCGCCCGTACATGGTGGTGTCCTGGGCAACAAGATTAATCTCTCTGACTCCTCTATAAGCCATCTGCTGTGCCTCTGCGATTATTGAATCAGGGGCTCTACTGCGCAAGTGTCCCCTTAGGCGAGGAATTGTGCAATAGGTGCACTTGTTCGAGCATCCTTCTGCTATTTTCAGATATGCCATGTAAAAGGGTGTCGTCTGAACTCTTGGACTTTCATGATCGGCCAGGTATCCAGGCCTGCCGATTAAAATATGGGGCTCCTGCGTTTTTTCTTTTCTCAACACACTCACGATGCGGTCAATATTGCCGGTACCCAGCCATACGTCCACCTCCGGCATCTCTCTCAAAAGCTTGTAGCCGTATCTCTGAACAAAGCAGCCCATTACAACAACTTTTTTCAGTTTCCCGCTCCTTTTTATCTCAATAAGCTCAAGGATGGTATCAATACTTTCCTTAACGGCTTCTTGGATAAAGGCACAGGTATTCACGATTGCAATGTCAGCATCTTCTGGTTTCCCTACAATGAGAAATTGCTCCTGCCCAAGAAAGCCCAGAACGTTTTCGCTATCCACGAGGTTCTTGGCGCAACCAAGGCTAATTAGGCAGATTCTCTGTTTTGAAACCATTTCTCAACCAGCCGTGGGGGTTATAAGAAGGGAATTTCAGGCATACTCCTGGATTTTTTTTGAAAGACGCTGCAAGAGGGTTACTGCGAATTTTTTCATGAAAAGAAGCTGGATGGAGTCCGGCGACCTATCCAGCAAAGTGGCACTTATTTTCAGCAGAATGCAATCCGTTTCAGCAACTACTGTGGCAGAGCGTGAGCCTCCGCTCAAATACGACATTTCACCGAAACACTCCCCTCTGTTAATAAAAGCAATGGTTTTGTTGTTTTTGTGAACCGCCGCTTTGCCGCTTAGAATAATAAAAAAGGAATCATCAATTTCCCCTTCAGACACCAGCACCTTTCCTTTGCGAACCTTAATAATGTTGCTTGCGTTCAGTATTTGTCTCACATGATCTTTGCTAAAATTCTCAAAAAACGGTACGCCGTGGATGTAATCGATTACGCTCTCCACTTTATCCCTGGGGGGACCACCTTTCAGAGCCCTGAGGGCAACCCTTAAGTCGTAGGCAAAGTCCGAGCATGTTTGATAGCGATGGTTTGGATCCTTGGTCAGGGCTTTCTTAACTATTTTCTCCAGTATCTCTGGGACCTCAGGCCGGATTTCCCTGACAGGTACAGGATTTTCATTTGTAATTTTGTATAGGATAGAAAAATAGTTATCCCCAGTGAATGCCTTTTGTCCGGTAAGGAGTTCGTAGAGCACGCAACCCAGGGAAAAAATATCACTTCTGTCTTCTCCCGGCTGCTCCTTCACCTGTTCAGGAGACATGTAACAGGGAGACCCTATTATACCCTTTGATACAGTCTGCTCGGATTTTACCTGGGCAATGCCGAAATCAGTTATCTTAACCCCACCTATCCTGCTGAGCATTATATTGGATGGTTTGATGTCCCTGTGCACCACTCCTTTCTTATGCGCGAAGTCCAGGGCTTGGCAAGCCGTAAAAACTATCTCAATGACCTTACTCACGGGCAAAAGGCTGTCTTTGTGGCAGAACTTTTCAAGCGTGGGCCCGTCTATGTATTCCATTGTAATGTAGCAGAAGTCTCTGTACATTCCCGCATCATAGATAGCCACGATATTTGGATGCAGCAGCTTCCCTGCTGACTGGGCCTCCAGAAAGAATCTTTCCCGGTATTTCTCCACCCCTTCGCCTGCAACGCTGGACGCAGGACGAGATATCTTAATGCTCACATTTCTGTTAATGTAGGGGTCTCTTCCTAGGTACACTACCCCCATGCTTCCCTGCCCCAGTTTCCCTATAATTTCATAGCGACCCACGGACTTGATGTCCGAGAGATCATCGAGGAACCGTTGGTCAACGGGGGTGACTTCCTTTGACTTTCCAAGGAATTTCAGTTTTAACCAGCTCGTGAAGCTAAGTTTTTGTTTTGATTCCGCTTGCGGCATCTCATCCCTTTGAAAGGAACTGTATAGTCTTCAAGAAGTTTTTTGCAGATGGTAACCAAACGAGATCCCCTGCGCCAATTGCCTGCCTGTATTAGTTAACATATTATCTCACAGGAGACCCATATTGGAAAATCTGTTTTCAACAGTGTCCTTCTGAGTCCTGGTCTCGTCTTCACAAGCGTCCGGGCTACAGGTTTGCCTGCCTGAATAGCTGTGTGAGGTTCAGCTGATTCACTGTATCAGTAAAAAGTTCCCCTATGACCTTGTCTGCCTCGCGCCTTCCAACCAATTTCACTCGTTCAGCCTCCCCGCTTATCATCTGTTTGGCTAAAACGTGACCATCCTTTATGAGTCTTGCCTCGTATGCCACTCTGCACTTCCACTTTCTTCCGACAAGATCCAGGAAAAAGGTCTGAATGACGATCCTCAATTCAGGGGCCTCTTTCCCCTTTTCAGGCACAACAACAATACCTGATCTCTTCAGCCTCTGCTCAAAGGCCTGCCTGTAAACCGACGATAGTTTAAATACCCCAATCCTAAATCCAGCCCCAGGTTCTCTTGCCACGGAAAAAGAAATATCCCCTAAAAATCCCGGAAATTCCTTACGCGCACCCGGGCCAAGAATCATTTTGTCGCGCCGCGAATCTTCAATCACAAGGCGGATGTCTTTCCCTTTTAGTGGCGACTCCTCCACCGGCAAGGTATAGTTTACATTAAGGTAGGGAACCGGCGCACAGGAAAACGCCAATGCCACCATACAAAAAAACCCCATAGCCCCGAATACAGCTTGATTTATACTTTTCATTCCTCTATCCTCCTTTCCGGAGATCGTTCAAGAGCCCCATGTTGTTGAATTGAAGCAAGAAAAAAGCGACTCAATACTGAGTGGGAAAGCGCGATGCCTTGCCATCCACCCTTGCACTATTTAATCCGCCAGAGGCGGACAAGCCCGCCAGAGGCGGATTAATCAGCCAGAGGCGGA
>Ga0180301_10002324_pt1 | contig 14926 bp, 16 predicted proteins | sample GuaBasSediGuay16_FD_121797 | JGI IMG/M metagenome (GOLD analysis project Ga0180301, IMG submission 121797) | Subseafloor sediment microbial communities from Guaymas Basin, Gulf of California, Mexico - Guay16, Core 4569-2, 12-15 cm | ecosystem: Environmental > Aquatic > Marine > Hydrothermal...
CACCATTTTTCTCACATTCAACAATTATTTTTTCTAAATCCTCCCTGATTATAGCTAATCTTTCTTTAGCGAAAGGTATTGACGGGAAATTATAGTAGGGGCCTTTCGGGCTTTCATTGTAGAAGGGTCTATTGCATGAAGGACAGCCTGTAGTTAAAAATAGTTTAACATGTTTTTCTAGGTTCTTTAATAGTTGTTGCAAGAAGTTTTTCTCGAAACACACTCTATCTCCTACAAAGAACATTTTGCTTTCTTGTCCGCTTTCTATAAGATGTTTAGCTATCTGCATCTTTCTCCACGAAAGTATTGGAGGTTGTTTTTTAATGTTCAGCAACGTTCCTTTAACTGGCGTGTATGCAAACAATGCTATTTCCGCACCTAGCTCATATATTTTCTTCATTGTTTCTACGAATTCCCTTTCGCTTTCACCTAGACCGAATATTAAGTGAACATCTACCTTTCTTAATCCGAAAACTTCAATACCATCTCTTATGAAATCCATATATCTTCCCCATGTAAATGGCTTTCGAACGATCTTGAAAACTCTTGGTGAAGCCGCATCTAATCCTACACCTAAGTAGTCGACTCCTAGCTCCTTTAACTTAATGAGAAACTCTTTACTGACAGGCGTTATAGATGCGCTTAAGGGTGTTCTTATATCGCTCCTTCTGATATTCCTTATTATTTCTAGGAATTCCTCCTCAAAAGAGGGCTTAATAACGTTTTGAACACATATTCTTGCAAAAACATTTTTCCTTTTAATTGCTTTAATCAGTTTCTCTAATTCTATTCTTGGCCATACAACTCTTGAAACAAGGTCTTTTCTCGAGAAATTAACTCTGCTTTGCGGGCAGAAAAGACATTCAGCCTCGCACCCGTTTTCTGAATATTGAAGTATGTAAGCTGTATATGGTTTTTCGAGCATCTTAATATCTAATAATCCTAGTGATGCCAGCGTACCTATCGAAGCTCGAACATACATCTCCGTAGAACCCTTTATCCAATGGGTTAATGTTTCCTTTTTAGGACAATTGCCATTTACGAATAAATACTTTACTGTAAGCAACACTGTTTATGGAAAAACATAATTTATCATTAGCTAATAAGTTAAACATTAGGTGTAAGGTTTCATGAGGAAATGGAGATTAATCATTAATGAAGGTAATGTATACTGGAATATGGCGGTCGACGAAGCAATGCTTTTACTCAAGGATAAGGGAGAAATACCGAATACCCTTAGATTATTCGTGTTTAATCCAAGCGCTGTAACCATAGGTTATTTTCAAAGAGTCAGTGATGCTGTAAATTTAGACTTTCTTAGCAAAAATAGGATACCATTTACTAGGAGAATAACGGGCGGCGGCTCAGTTTACCATGACGTTAACGGTGAAGTAACATACTCTGTTGTTGCATCAATAAGTGATGTTGCTACAGATGTTTTGAAAAGTTACGAAATAATCTGCAAGGGACTGGTCTACGCTATAGAAAAGTTTGGGTTAAAGGCTCAGTTTGTACCTATAAACGACGTTGTAGTTAACGGTAAGAAAATTTCGGGAAGCGCACAATCGCGGAAGAAAGTGGCTCTTCTACAGCATGGCACGTTAATGTACAATACGGATTTAATTACGTTAGCTTCAACCCTTAAAGCCCCTAAGGAGAAACTAGCAAGTCATGGTGTTAAGTCTATACTTGAAAGGGTAACTACACTTTCAAGAGAACTCGGCAGAATTGTTTCTAAGGAGGAAACTATTGAAGCACTAATCGAAGGTTTCTCAAAAGCGCTTAATGCCGAATTTGAAAGGGAAGAGCTTACAGAAAAGGAAGTGAAACTAGCGGAGGAGCTTGTTGAAAAGTACAAGTCAAAAGAGTGGATATTTAAGAGGTGATACTGTTATGAAAAAAGCTAGTGTTCTTAAGAAAATTAAGGGAGGAAAGACAGTCAAAATAGATGTAGAAATAGATGATGGAAAAATACATGATATAGTGATTAGTGGAGATTTCTTTGTATATCCGCAGGAAGCACTCGAAGAACTTGAGAATAAACTTAAAGGATGCAGCTTAAATGAAGCAAAAAGTATCCTTAAAGAATACGCCGAAAAAATTACAGTGCTAGGTTTTACACTTGACGATGTAGCTGAACTTCTGGAAAAAGCCTTTAAAGCTTAAACTTTTTTATAAAAATACTCTTTCCACAAATTCAGAATTCTAATTAATCGTTCAATAATCCATTATATATTGCTAACATTTGTTCAGATATTATGATGCTAAACTATATATAATGTTCATGTGCTATGAGATCTGTATATGGATGAAGATGATCTACAATGGACTTCGAGAAAATCATGGAGATAGTGAAGGAGAAGGGTATTGAATGGATAGAAGTGCATTTTACATCGTTACTTGGTAAGCTCCATTCAATAACCTTTCCATCGACCAGGCTATCTAATGAAGTTACAATAAAAGGATTTGGTAAGTTAGATGGAAGCTCAATAAAGGGATTTTCAACAATAGACGAAAGCGACTTAGTCCTCAAACCCGATCCGGAAACTTTCGCAATAATACCATGGAAGAATTCTACAGCAAGATTCATAGGTAATGTTTATTGGGGATTCAGTAAAGGGAGATTGGAAAAGGATCCAAGATACATAGCTGAAAGAGCAGAGGAATATGCTAGGGAGCAGGGATATATTAGCCTCTGGGGACCCGAAGTAGAGTTCTTCATATTTGATAAGGTGGAACTAGACTTTGAAAATCCCGGAGTAAAACAATCATTAACGGTGATTTCTAGAGAGAGAAGCTCATTATCTAACCCTCTATTTATACGCGTAAAAGAAGGATACTATGTTCCAGATCCTTACGATGCAGTTTATACTGTTAGAAACGAGGCGTCAACGATTTTAACCAAGTACTTTAATGTAGAAGTAGAAGCACATCATCATGAAGTAGCTTCTTCCGGCCAATGCGAAATAGATTTCAAATATGGAAGCTTAGTTAGAACAGCAGATAATGTTCAAACTTTAAAATATGTTGTAAAAAGTGTTGCTGCAAAATACGGTATGTATGCTTCATTTATGCCTAAACCAATACACGGAGATAACGGTTCAGGTATGCATGTTCATGTAAGTCTATGGGACACTAACGGTAGAAACTTATTCTACGATGAAAACGATGATTATGCAGAACTGAGCCAGCTAGGTAGATACTTTATAGGAGGACTTATAGAGCATGGAAGATCTCTTTCAGCGATGGTTTCACCAACAACAAACAGCTATAAAAGGCTAATTCCCGGCTATGAAGCCCCAGTATATCTTGCTTGGAGTAAGGGTAATAGAAGCGCTGCAATAAGAGTACCAGTGTACCATAGAGGTGTTAGAGGTGCAAAAAGAATAGAGTACAGACCTCCCGATCCGTCAGCTAACCCGTACTTAGCGTTTGCCGCAATACTCGCGGCAGGACTTGATGGAATTAAGAGAAAAATTGATCCCGGAGACCCTATTGACAAGAACATTTACCATATGAGCGAGGAGGAAAGGAGAAAGCTAGGTATTAAGGAGCTCCCACGAACACTCTGGGAAGCGCTTGACGAGCTTGAATCCGACAGAGAATATTTATGCCCAATATTCCCTAAGGCCGTATTGGACGAATATATCGAGTTAAAGAGAAGAGAAGTAAAGTTCATAGATTCATTCCCAACGCCCGTCGAATTCTACATGTATATGGATGTTTAGCCTTAGCTATAGGCAAAGTATAAAGCGAGACATATTCTAGATAGGTACGAGGTGAATTAGCATTAAAGTTAATGTTAGACTGTTTGCCATATACAGAGATATTGTAGGTTCAGAGAAAATAACTATTGAACTTAATGAAGGAGCTAAAGTAAAAGACCTTATAGAATTACTTGTGAAGAAATATCCTCAAATAGCAAACTATATTGACGAAACCGAACCTGAAGAACCCATAATTATTCTCGTAAACGGTGAACCCGCTAAACAAGATAAAGAACTTAGAAATAACGATGAAGTATTCCTATTCCCTCCAGCTTCTGGTGGACTACCTGAAGGATTTATTATTGAAGATAATATAAGCATTGATAACGTTATCGAAGACATGAAGAAAAACCCAGAGTTCATTAGAAGCGGGGCAGTCGTTGTTTTCATAGGTTTTGTTAAGGGCATAGTCGAAAATAATGTTAAGGTCTATGAACTATTATATGACGCTTACAAACCTTTCGCTAACGCTAAGCTTAAAGAAATAGCTGAGGAATACTCTAGAAAACCTAATGTAATTGATGTTAGAATATACCATAAAGTATCTAAGCTTAAACCTAAGGAAACAACTGTATACATTTTCGTTTCAGCTATTGATAGGAAAACAGCATTTAATGTTGCTAGAGAGGTTCTTGAAAGAGTTAAGCATGAAGCACCTATATGGAAACTTGAAATAAGAAGTGATGGGGAGTACTGGGTTCTAGGCGATGGTAAGAGGGTTCCAAGACCGAAAGCTTCTACTCGATAATTAACACTTTAACTAAGCAAACTTCATTGTCTTCTATGAGGTAAGCTGAAAAATTACCGTTCCTACCAACTATAAGCCATGGAACATTCCATAGTTTCATGTAATATAGGTCTTTTACTGAAGGAACTATCGATAACATATGTGAATGAAATAAACCAACGACATCCATTGATTTATTTCTGTGCTTAATTATTTCATTAAACATTTCCTTAGGATCCATTTTGAAACTTATAGAGGAGTTTTCAATATTTCTTATTAAAACATGGCTTAGAACGTTAAAGCCTTCTTTCACAACTATGCCGAACAGTAAACCACATATCTCAATTTCACTTCGCCTAGCCTCATGTAAAATTGCATCCAAGATTTCCTTCTTTATTCTCAATGTTTTCTTGCATTTTTCCATTTTATTTTCTCCTGTAGTTTTGTATGAGGGAAACTGTTTATAGAGATGACAGATCTATTTTTAGTAAAACGTAAAGGAAAATTTAAGGTGTTTTAGGTCTTGAAGAATATTGTTAAATCTAATGTTAAGTTGAAATGCATAAGCTGCGGTACTGAATATCCTCCTGATCCTAGACTTTATAAATGTAGAAAATGTGGTGGCTTACTTACTGTAGAATATGATTTTTCAAAAACAAAGATTTCATGGAATGATTTTGAAGGTAAAGGTGTTTGGAGATATAAGCAGCTCTTGCCTCCTTCCGAGCAGCTCTATGATAAAACAGTTACCCTGCATGAAGGAGATACTCCCTTAATAAAATTGGAAAACCTTGTAACTCAAAGTAATGTATATGTTAAGTTTGAAGGTGCTAATCCTACTGGAAGCTTTAAAGACCGTGGTATGACCGTTGCTGTAACATTAGCTAAGCATATAGGTTCACGTTTAGTTATAGTTGCTTCTACAGGCAATACTGCAGCTTCGGTTTCAGCTTATGCCTCACGTGCAAATATTAAATCGGCAATAGTTTTACCCAAAGGTAAGGTGGCGTTAGGTAAGCTTGCTCAATCCATTCTCCATGGTGCATTAATTTTCGAAATTGAAGGTAACTTCGATGACGCATTAGATACTGTTAGGAAAGTTGTTGAAATAAACCCGGAAATATACCCGCTAAACTCGTTTAATCCATGGAGGCTTGAAGGACAGAAAACATTAGCTTTCGAAGTAGCTGAGGAACTAGGTGTTCCAGATTGGGTAGTTGTTCCTGTGGGTAATGCGGGAAACATTTCAGCTATATGGAAGGGATTTAAGGAACTATACGAACTAAAGCTTATACCTGAACTTCCCAGGATGGTTGGTGTACAATCCGAGGGAGCATCGCCACTAGCTACAGCGTTTGAAAGAGGCTTAGACAAGCCTGTTTTCGTTGAAAAACCTGAAACCATAGCGACAGCCATTAGAATAGGGAGACCAATAAACTGGCCTAAAGCTATGATGGCAGTTAAGGAGTCTAAGGGCTTATTCCTAAAGGTAAGTGACAGAGAAATAGTTGACGCAATGGCAAAGCTGGGATCAATGGAAGGTATAGATGCTGAACCTGCAGGAGCCTCAAGCATTGCGGGATATCTTAAATTATTAAAGCAAGGAGTAGTAAGTAAAAAGGATAAGGTAGTATGTGTTGTAACAGGACACGCGCTTAAGGATCCCGACGCTATGCTTAGAATAAGTGTTAATAGGGTAATTGTTAGTAAAGCTAAAGCTGTAGAAACTATTTTGAAAACCGTTTCTCAATAGCTCTAATTCCCTTCTCAGTCATCACATACGTAACCACGTTTAAAGGGACATAGCTAAATGGACATGTCTTTCTTAGAGGACATTTAGTACAATTCTCCTTTACACATTCTATTCTCCTTAAATATCCTTTCATGACAAGATCTTTAACAGCCATTTTTACGTGAGAAACAGGCACATTTAGTTCTTGTGAAATACTCTGAAAACTCCAAGAACCCTTAGCTATTTTCCTTAAAATTTCAATTTCTAAATTGTTTAAGCTCATTCGCTACCCTCTAGGTTTCTTCTTAGCGCTCTAATTACGTTCAAAGCTTCATTCATTATTGTTGTATCCTTCATGTTTCTTACGTTAAACTCAACTGTTACAAGAAGCTTACCTAAATGCTCTTTAGTTCTAACATTGTATTCCAATTTGCATGTAGGTTTAATTGTTGGGGTTTCCCTTACGTATTTTGGTAGGAAAAATGTAAACCCTAATTTTTCAGGTAATAAGCTAAATTTAATCCATAAATCGCCGATATTGTAGGGGGAAGATTCAAGTTCTCGAAACATAAGAAATAATGTGTTCTCGTTTAGGTCTACATTGACTTCCTCTAGTATAAAAAATCTATTGCCTCCAATGTTTTCTAAAATGTCCTCTTCAAGCGCTCTAATGTTTAATGAGTCGAGAAATGTTCTATGAAGTTCCTCTCTTAATGAACTGTAATTTACTATTTTATCTTCAATTGCCTTCCTGAGTATTGGTTCCGTTAGTGAAAGTAGTTCACTTGCTATTTCGTTTACGTTCTTACCTGTAATTTGAGCTAATGTCTTTAGAGCATTTAGTAAGCTGTCTTCGACCTTTATCATTAGGTACTCTTTATTTGAAGACAAAACTGTTCACTTCCTTAATACATTATCTATAGGGGTCAAGTTTAAAGATTCTCTACTAAATTACTATAAACTAGAAGTGATGACTGTGGCGGGCTCGACCCATTAGGGGATGAAGACTTAGGAGCCCCCTGATCTATAAAGCATGCGTGATGGAGTAATGATAGAGAACGTATTGAAAATAGTTCTTCTCATCCTCATAGGCTACATGCTTGTTCTTCTAGGTTTAAAGGAGAAAATAAGCCTAAAGCTTTCTAAAATAGTCTTTACGTTTTTCCTCCCAATAATAATATTCAACAGCCTCGCCAAATCCAAGTTCTCTACGGGATATGTTAGTATAATGTTAATTGTGGTAATGTACATTTCATTGTCATTACCCTTAGTGATATATGTTGCTAAGCATATGGCAAAGGATGATATGGGATTGGTTAGTTCAACAGTTCTATCAGCGACGTTCCAGAATAGTGCTTTCTTACCTATTCCTCTCGCATATTCGCTTTATGGGGATATTGTTCCAGTAGTTATTTATGCGTACACAATAATCTTAATGCATTATACAGCTGCCGACATACTTTCATCTATGAAGGAGAAACGTGAAAAGAATATAATGGTTTTATCCTTGAAGAAGATAAGTAGGAACATAATAATTTACGCTGGAATCTTGGGAATAATATTTAGCTACTTTAACCTTAACAAGATATTTCCGCAAGAACTATGGAGTGTTCTAAGTGTTTTAAGCATTATAGGTATTTACTTAAGCGTCATTATTGTAGGTTTAGGTTTACCTATCATCAAGAATCTTAATATGCTAGTTGAAACACCAATAATACTTATTATACTTTGGAGACATGCTGTTTCACCATTAATGCATTTTATTCTTGGAAGCATTCTTGTGAAAGACGAACTCATCTTTAAACAGTTAATGCTTGAAGCAATAATGCCTCCTGCAACTGCTAATACTGTATTAGCTTATGTTTACGGATTTAATGTTGAAACAGTATCTAAATCGATTATTTTATCAACAAGTCTTGCACTAATTGAGGTCTATGTTTTTATGTTTTTTGGACTAATTTAGGAAAACGAAATAATTTACTAGCAAAATAGTTGAAAGTCAAGGATGATGTGTTTAAAAGTGTGGCAGGAGGTAGGTTATGGATAATAAAGGTAAAAATGAATTGTTAACTATTATTCATAAAGCCTTAGAGAAAAGCATTGGTATTGATGAAGTTAATGAGTTTATTTCGCAAATAAATAAGGTAATCGATGAAAAAGGGTATTCGTGGGTGAAGGTTTTTGCAGCCGAGGTTCTGGATGAAGTTTATGGTGGATTAAATGAGTTCTCAGCAAGATATTATTTCCTATTTGTTCAGGATATTGTGAAAATCCTTGAGGGATTAATTGTAGCTTGGTTTGAGGATAGAACAGGTTTCTTCAGAGAAAAAATCAATCCGATACTGCTCGCTGAAACCATAGAGAGACTCATGGTTTCAATAAAGGGGCTTGAAAGCGATGAAACATATGTTATGCTAGGTGATGTGTTTAGGAAAATTATTGAAGGTTTAGATAGAAGAAGATACGGTAGTGTTTGGCGTGATTTATGGAGAAAAGCGGAAAACTATTATTTAAGAGCTCTTAGCTTAAATAGAGAAAACTTCAAGGCTCTTGAAGGACTCGGTGACCTATACTTTATGAAGGAAGATTTTCAAAAAGCCCTCAATTACTACACTCAAGCTACTATTTTAAATAAAGAAAACGCTCGACTATGGGCTAAAATAGGCTTATTGTTTGATAAAATGAGCGATGTCGATAAGGCTTTAGAGGCATATGAGGAATCGTTTAAAATAGAGCGTAGGGTTGATGTTGCCAAGAGACTTCGTGAACTCTATTTAGCTAAAGGTTTAAAAGAAAAAGCAAGAGAGTTAGAAGAATACTTGGAAAGCGGCAAGTAGTTTCTTCGAGTGTTTTAACGATGCCTAAAAGCAAAGCCAAAGCTAAAGATAGAGTTGAAGGAGGAATAATAGCCTTCATAGGCTATATTCTTTCGCCTCTCTCATGGTGGAACGATGTTTTCGTAAACATACCAATATCCTACGTTTTAGCTAGCGTTACAGTGTTTTTCATTTCTAAAGAATATTTTCCCATAGCGTTCATAGTGTATTATAACTTCACAAATGTGCTTGGATTCATACTAATGCATATTGGAGCGGAAAAAGCAATAAAAGGAAAAACAGTAGAGACCCTTTCAAAAAAGACTATTATCAAATACATTGTTGTTTCTGTTTTCTACACGTTATTAGTATACGCATTAGCTTCTCTAGGCTTTCTAGAGCCCGTTCAAGAAGTTCTCTCATCAATAAAGTAGATTACATTAATATTTCGCTTGCCAATAGAGGATATATCCTTACTAAGTTTCTTAAAGCGCTTTCGCTTACCCTATGTATTTGATCCATAATTAGTAAAGCTTCAATTACTTTTCCTCCCTCAGAAATCTTAAGCACAAAAATGTCTACACCTCTCCTACCAAGCTCTATAAGTAGCGATACATTAACGGGACTACTGTATACGAGTAACGCAGTATTTTTCAAAACAGTCTTCTTAACAGGTATCCCTAGTCGTTCCTTTACAAACTTCGTAGCTAAATTAACCTGTTCCTCTTTAATAGTAGATATATGAATCACAGTTTTTGTTAAAATTATATCGCACCTCCAGTAACTGCGAGATACGTGTAAGCTACCATAAGCATGATACCTATTAAAGATACAAAGATGTTGAGATAAGGATTATCGTATCTTTCCTCAAGGAAGCTCAGTCTAATGCTCGAAAGAGGCCACACTATCGCTACGCCAGCCTTAGTTAACATGTCAAGTAGGATGTGAGAAAAATATCCTATAGCAAAGCTAATGACAAATAAAATCGCATATTTACCCAAGTGAAGAAAGTTACTTAGTACACAATATAGGATCATAGATGTGAACATTAAAGAGAAAATGTTATGGAAGAATATTCTATGCTTAAACTTAAAATCTATGTCAGGAAATATGCTACCTATTATTGAAAAGAATATAACATACCCTATTACATTCATAGGGGGCATTAGGATAAATAATGTAGCACCTACACCGAAGATTTCATGGGTTATTTTCTTCAAAAATACTCCTCAACAATGTTTTTAGAGTATGCCCTCGGGACGCGGCCTCTCAAATCATCAATGTCAATTTTCATGCCAGGCAATCCTCATCGGGGCTAACACTACATTATTCATTTAGTTATAAGTTAGAAATTAAAATTACTCTTTACTCTTAACTACTTTCCTAGGGAGTAGTGTAAAGTAGTTCAGGTGGTATATTAGCTTATGTTTCTAGATTTAACACCATGGTACCTTTATAGACCCGATGCTTTAGCTGTTTGGAAAAGTGAGGATGTTAAGCGTAGACTATGGTGGTATTATCGTGTTATGAAAAACTTAAAGCCAGCTAAGTTTATGATTGCTAAGCGCGTAGAAGTTCCTGAGGATCCTACAAAACTAGATTATGAAGGATTATGGAGCCTACATGATGAAGTAGCTAAGGAATTCGAAAGGATTTTTAAGGATATAGAAAGTGACAAGTTGAGCATAGATGATCTTTCGAAACCCGATTTTAGCTTCTTGGATTTGAAAATAATTTTAGTTAGAGAAATGCTTAAAGCATGTATTTTTTGTGAAAGAAGGTGTAAGGTAAATAGGTTAAGGGGAGAAAAAGGATATTTCTGTAGATTAGATCATAGAACATATGTTCATTCATGGTTTCACCATTTAGGTGAAGAAGCGCCCTTGGTACCTAGTGGAACAATATTCTATGGTTCATGTAATTTCAGATGTGTTTTCTGTCAAAACTTTGATATTAGCCAAGAAAACATTTATGGTGGCGTTTTGGTAACAGCTAAGTCTTTAGCAATAATTCAGAAGGAGTTAAGAAGTAAGGGGGCAAGAAACATAAACCATGTAGGTGGAGATCCAACACCTAATCTTCATACCATAGTTGAATCGCTAAAGTACTTAGATGTTAATGTTCCCCAATTATGGAATAGCAACATGTACTTAACTGTTGAAGCTATGAAAATACTCGATGACATAATTGACATATGGCTTCCGGATTTCAAGTACGGCAATGATAAGTGTGCTTTGAGGCTTTCTGGCGCGCCAAGATATTTTGAAGTTGTAACTAGGAATCTGAAAATTGCTGTCAAACATGGCGATATGATAATTAGACATTTAGTTCTTCCAAACCATATCGAGTGCTGTACTAAGCCTATTTTGAAATGGATAGCGGAAAATTTGCCTAAAAATAAAGTCTTGGTTAATATTATGGAGCAATATAGACCAGAATATAAAGTTTTAAGAGAACTTAGAAAGTGGCCTGATATAGCAAGGAGACCTAAATATGATGAAATCTCTGAGGCATACAGTTATGCTAAAAAGCTAGGCATAGTATTTGAGCCCGTGAGCTAGAATCCGCTCACTATATTTTCTTGGCTTTCCTCTTACGCTCTTCACTAACTTTTCTTCGAAATTCCTCTATTGTTTCATTAACATAATCCCTTATCAAGCTATACTCTACCCTTAAGAATAAGGTTTTAAAGAACTTCAGAGCGCATGACTTACTATGAAAGGCTAATTTAGTGCCACCTAGATCTATAAGTATTCCTTGTCCTTCAGGGAATTTTCTACCGCAAACAATACATTCGTGCTTTTTTGACATATATTAGCACCCTATTTTTGACTGTTATACGAAAATGTTTTTTAGTTGTAGTGCCTTATGCGTTTAGGCTACAAAACCATGCTAAGATGCCGTATAAAAACTTAGTGCATACTGAGGAAAGAAGCAATGTTAGACGGTAATGCTGTCGGTATTGAGGATCCTAGAATAATAGGTTTGCTTAGGGAGAAAGGTTGGAAAGATCTAACCGCACCCCAGAAGCTAGCTATACCTAAGATTAAGGAAGGATATAATGTCTTACTGACTGCGCCAACAGGGTTTGGAAAAACAGAGGCCGCTATCCTACCTATTTTTGAAATGATGATTAAGGAGAAAGCCGAACCTGTAGCTGTTGTTTACATTACACCATTGAGGGCACTGATAAATGATATCACCCGTAGGCTTAGGTGGTGGGGTTCTAAACTAGGCTTTACTGTAGCTAGAAAGCATGGAGATGTTCCTTCTTCAGAAAAGGCTAAAAGGCTAAGGAAAGCTCCTCACGTAATAGTTACGACCCCTGAGAGTTTAGAAATAGATCTTGATTGGGCGCAGAAATTCAGAAGCTACTATAAGAATGTTAAATGGGTAATTATAGATGAAGTACATGAGCTAATATCTTCAAAAAGAGGAATACAGCTTATACTACTCCTCGAGAGACTAAAAAAGCTCACAAGATACGACTTCCAAAGAATAGGGCTTTCAGCAACAATAGGTGACCCAGAGAAGGTAGCTAGTTTTCTCTTCGGATCATCTGAGAGGAAAAGCATAATAATAGACATTGGCAAAGGTAAAGAAACAATAATAGAAATAGATGCTGTATTAGCTAAAGATGAAGAGGATCCTTGGGGAGAAATAGCTAAAACAATAATAGACCACATAGAGCCACCAACTCTTATATTTGTCAATTCTAGATCAACAGCTGAAAGGCTTCATGAGTACCTTGAAAAATCGGGGCTAAAGGAAATACAGGTACATCATTCATCTGTTTCGAGAAGCATTAGGGTTTCAGTTGAGAAAGACCTCTTAGAGGGCAAATTGAAAGGTGTTGTCTGCACGAAAACCCTTGAACTTGGCATAGATATAGGTGATATAAGAAAGGTAATACAATTCAGGCCTCCGGGCTCAGTTACAACGTTACTTCAAAGAATAGGGAGAAGTGGACATAGATTTTATGATATATCTAAGGGAACCGTAATAGGACTAAATGAAGTGGACATTCTAGAGTCTTTAGCTACAGTTTCGCTCGCATTAAAAGGCGAGCTTGAAGAACCCCAAATTCTCGAAAAGCCTCTTGACGTTTTAGCTAGAGAAGTTTTAGGTATAGTATTGCAGAATGGGGAAGTTGACGTTAAAACACTTTACGAAATAGTTACAGGCGCTTACGCCTATAGAAACCTTAAATTTGAAGAGCTAATAAGTTTGTTAAAGTACATGGAGGCTAATGGATTACTCATTAGAGTGAATAGTGAAAAGTATAAGATCGGTCCAACATTTTTTAAAATATGGAGATTTGACAGTGACATAGCATATAAGCGTTGGTGGGCTAGGAACTTTACAGAATTCTTTACGACAATAGGTGAGAGACCTTCATTTCAAGTTAAGTGTGGCGATATTGTAGTTGGAGATGTTGATTCACAATATGTCTATAGATACTTAAGAGTAGGGGATATTGTACGTCTTTCGGGGCGTAATTGGAAAATCATAGATATAGATGATATAGGCATGAAAATCTCTGTTATTCCTGCCTCAACAGAGGAAGCTGAGGTACCCATATGGAGAGGCGAAGGAGCTAGGAGATCCATAAAGATAGCTAAGGAGGTAGGGAGACTTTTAGAAAACCTCATAGTAAACGGAAATATAAAGGTACCAGAGAACGTTAAGGTCTATGAAAACGCGTTTAAATTCCTAGATAGTTTTGCAAAATCCTATACTAATAAGAAAAACCTTTTACCAAACGATAAAGTAATGATCATAGAAAGGCACGGTAATGAAACAGTGTTCCTATATTGGATGGGTCAGAATGTTGCTGAAACATTAGCGCACATTATCATGTACCTTATTTCAACAAAGTACACATTAAATGTATATGTCAAGTCATCATATCTTGGATTCTCTGTTAAAGTAAGAAACGTTGATCCAGTAAAAATCTTATTAAGTATACCCCCGGAAAAGGTTAATGAGCTCGTTGAAAACGCCTTAGAAAGATCACCACTGTACTATGCTGTACTTAAAGAGCTACAAGTAAGTTTCGGAAAAATAGGTAGAATAGACCCTAAGAAAGACTCATTAATAGTGGAGGAGGCTAAGAGGCAAGTAAAGCAACAGTACATGGATGTTGAAGGAGCTAAGAAATTACTTGAGAAAATACGTAATGGTGAAATAGAGCTTGTCTTCGTTAGAGATGCTGAAACACCGCTAAGTAAGTATGTTAGGGAATTACCGCCAATAAGACCTTGGATAAAAGACGCATCACTGCTAATTGTCGAAACGTTGGAGAACATGGCATTGACAATTGATGAGCTCTCTGAAATTCTCGAATTACCGCCAAAAACCATTGAAAATAAACTTAAGGATTTAAGGAAACCTGAGGTTGTTGATAGGGTATTTCAATTCATAGACGTCGATATTGGAGAATGGAGGTGGGCTTTAGTTAAGGACGCTGAGAAAATCTATGAGTCCCCGGAATATAGGCCATCTTTTGAACCGTATGATGTTGACGAAGTGTTCACATTATATATTAGGCCTATGGATGGTTTGTCTTACTTTACACTCTACTTTTCAGCGAGAGAAATAATATCGAACATTAGAAAGTTTATTGAGAGAATACCGGTAAATGAGGCGTACGAGGTAAAGGTTATTCCATCGGATTCTACGCTTAAAACACTAACGCCAAGGTACTTCTATGTTCCAAAGAGTGTAATACCATATATTGCGCTTAATGGTGTAACATACATGCAAATACTTAAAAATACAAGCTAGCTTTCTTCAATAGTTATTCTACTTTTTAGTTTATTACATAAGTCGTTTACTTTTTTACTGTAAAGTCTTACTCTCATTATAGTCTTACCTGCGAAGG
>Ga0180301_10002325_pt1 | contig 14924 bp, 18 predicted proteins | sample GuaBasSediGuay16_FD_121797 | JGI IMG/M metagenome (GOLD analysis project Ga0180301, IMG submission 121797) | Subseafloor sediment microbial communities from Guaymas Basin, Gulf of California, Mexico - Guay16, Core 4569-2, 12-15 cm | ecosystem: Environmental > Aquatic > Marine > Hydrothermal...
AGCCAGTTATTGTTTTAAAAGCAGGGAAAACACATGAAGGAACAAAAGCCGTCTCGTCCCACACAGGCTCGCTTGCGGGCTCTTCTCTTGTTTGCTCCTCTGTTTTCAAACAGGCAGGCATAATAGAGGCAGAAAGCCTTGAACAGCTGTTTGATTTCGCCCGCGTTTTCTCAAACCAGCCAAAACCCAAGGGTAAAAGAATCCAAATAATCACAGACGGCGGCGGTTTTGGTGTTTTGACAACAGACTGGATAATAAAAAACAAGCTCTCGCTCGCCGCAATGAACGAAGAAACAAAACAGGAGCTTAAAAAAGCCTTTCCAGCACACGTTGTAATAAAAAACCCACTTGATTTAACAGGAGACGCAGATGCTGAAAGATATAAGACAGCGATAGAAGCGTGTCTGAAAGATAAAAACATTGACATGATAGCTGTTATAATTCTTTTCCAGATTCCAACCCTGACAGCAGAAATTGTCGATGTTGTTTCAGCTCTTTCAGAAAGAAAGAAAAAGCCAATAATTGTAATAGCCGCCGGCGGAAGATACACAGAAGTTCTAAAGAAAAGCTTGGAAGACTCAGGCGTTCCATGTTTTTCTTATCCGGAAAAAGCAGCGCAAGCTCTGAGGGCGTTATATGAATATGGAGGTGGAAAGTGAAAAAACTTGTTATCTCTCTTGGCGGTTCTGTAATGGTTCCGGAAAAAATAGACGTTCCCTTTTTGTCAGGCTTCAGAAAACTTTTAATAAAACACGCAAAAAAAGGCAAAAAATTCTTTATTATTGCAGGAGGAGGGAAAACGTGCAGAGACTACCAGAAAGCGGCAAAAAAAATAACAAAACTGACAAAAACAGACCTTGACTGGATAGGCATTCATGCAACAAGGTTCAATGCAGAGTTCTTAAAGCACATATTCAAAGGATATGCTTATGAAAAAACAATAGAAAACCCAACGAAAAGGACTGTAACAAAAAAGAAAATAGTTATTGGCTGCGGATGGAAGCCGGGCTGCTCAACAGACAAAGACGCCGTTCTCATAGCAAAAACACACAAAATCAAAACAATCCTAAACGTAACAAACATCGATTACATTTATGATAAAGACCCGGTCAAACACAGGAACGCAAAACCAATAAAAACAACAGGATGGAAAGATTTTCTTTCTCTTATAGGGAATAAATGGGAGCCGGGAGCAAAATACCCCTTTGACCCTGTTGCGTCAAGGCTTGCCCAAAAACTAAAATTAAGGGTTGTTGTTTTGAACGGAAAAAATCTTAAAAACCTTGACAATTTCCTTTCAGGAAAACCGTTTAAAGGAAGCGTGATAGAATGAATATAAAAAAAACACTCAAAAAACTGTTAAACAGGCCGGAATGGTCTCATAAAGGGGATTTTGGCAAACTTCTTATAATAGGCGGCAGCCGCTGGTATACAGGCTCTCCTGCTTTGGCTGCTCTTGCCGCGCTGAGGTCAGGATGCGACTGGGCAACCATAGCATGCCCTGAAAAAATCTCACAAACAATCGCTTCCTTTTCTCCAGACATAATAACATACCCATTACCAGGAAATTTCCTAAAACCATCACACTTAAAAACACTTTTAACTCTATCCCAAAAACATGACGCTGTTCTTATAGGAGGAGGAATGGGAACACAAAAGGAAACACAAAAACTGGTAAAAGAATTTTTAATAAAAACAGAAAAACCATGTGTAATAGACGCCGATGCGTTAAAGGTTCAGGGAACCGGTTTCAAACCAAACTTTCTTTTAACACCGCACGCTTATGAGTTCTTTCTTCTCACAGGCAAGCGCCCAGCCACAAGCTTAGAAGAGAGAAAGGCTTTGGTGAAAAACCAGGCCAAGTCTTTAGGATGCGCAATCCTTTTAAAAGGAAGCAAAGACGTGATTTCTAACGGCATTGATGTTCTTGTAAACAAAACAGGAAATCCCTTTCTAACAAAAGCAGGAACAGGAGATACCTTGGCAGGAATATGCGCTTCCCTTCTCTCCCAAGGATTTTCTGTCCTGGAATCTGGTTTTTTGGCTTCTTATATAAACGGCAAAGCAGGAGAACTCGCTTCCAAAGAATTCGGTCCGGGAATTTTGGCTTCTGACCTTATTAAAAAAATCCCTTTAGTCATACAATCATGAAAAAAATCATTATAATGGGAGCAGCAGGAAGAGATTTCCATAATTTTAATGTTCTTTTCAGAGATAATCCATCTTTCCATGTCCTGGCTTTCACAGCAGAGCAGATTCCGGGAATACAAAACAGGACCTATCCAGAATATCTTGCTGGAAAGCTGTATCCTAAAGGCATACCCGTTTATCCGGAGTCACAGATTCCGGAGCTTGCAAAAAAACTGAAACCAGACACCTTTATCTTATCTTACAGCGACCTTTCACACCAAGAGGTTATGAGAAAAGCCTCTCTTGTCCTTTCTCTTGGTTGTGATTTCCTTTTGGTTTCCCCGCAAAAAACCATGCTAAAATCCGAAAAGCCTGTTATTTCTGTGTGCGGAGTCAGAACGGGCGCTGGAAAAAGCCCTGTAACAAGAAAAATAGCAAAAATATTAAACTCTTTAGGAAAGAAACCAGCAATCATAAGACACCCAATGCCTTATGGAAAACTTAAGCCAGTTGAGATGTTTAAAACATTAAAAGACTTAGAAAACCGCACAATAGAAGAAATTGAGGACTATGAGCCCCATCTTAGGAACGGGTTCCCTGTTTTCTCAGGTGTAGATTATCAAAAGGTTTTAAAAGAAGCCGAGAAGGAAGGGGACGTTTTGATTTGGGACGGTGGAAACAATGATTTGCCTTTTCTTAAACCAGATTTACATATAGTTGTTGCAGACCCGCACAGACCGGGACACGAACTGAGATACTATCCCGGTTTTGTGAACCTTTTGTTAGCGGATATTGTTATTATTAATAAAATAAACACAGCCTCTCCAAAACACATTCAGCTTGTTGAAAGAAATATCAAAAAATTCAACCCAGAAGCAAAAATCATCAAAACAAAATCTTTAATTTCTGTTTCAAATCCCGAGTTAATTAAAGGGAAAAAGGTTCTGGTTGTCGAGGACGGACCGACAATAACGCACGGAGGAATGCCTTACGGTGCTGGTTATATAGCAGCAAAACAATACAAGGCGAAGGAAATAACAGACCCAAGACCATGTGCAAAAGGCAGCATAAGGAAGGCGTATCAAAAATATCCACATATAGGGAAGGTTCTCCCCGCCTTGGGTTATACAAAAACCCAAATAAAAGAACTTGAAAAAACCATTAATTCCTGCAAATGCGATGCCGTTATTGCAGGAACGCCGATTCTTCTTTCCAAGCATCTTAAAATAAACAAACCGGTTGTTAAGATAGCGTATGAAATCAGAGAAAAGGGAAGACTAAATGAAATTTTAAAACAGTTTTTAAAACATAATTATGGATAATTTATATATGAAACCTTTACCAAACCAGAAGTGGTCAGCTTCTCGAATCAAAGCTTTTCTTGAAAAGGGTTTATTTTGCTCAGTACTAAAAGGGTATGATATGTTTTCTTTCCGTTAACGCTTTCTTTTCCAAAAAGAAAGGGTTATATGGAATTGCGTTTTCTTTCCGTTAACGCTTTCTTTTCCAAAAAGAAAGGGTTATATGGAATTGCGTTTTCTTTCCGTTAACGCTTTCTTTTCCAAAAAGAAAGGGTTAACTAAAACCAGCTGTCAATGTTTTTCACTTCTTCCAGAGGAGTGCATATAATAAGTATATCGCCTTCCATGATCTTTGTCTCAGGTTCTGGTTTTATATATTCTCCGTTCCTGTAAACACCGGAGATTACAAACCTGTTTTTCAATGAACCGATTTTTTTATCAACAATCTTGGATTTTTTCTGCACAGCCCTTTCAAAAACAACAGCCTTGCCACCAGCAACATAATTTATCAAATGTTTTTCAGGCTCGTCTATAACCTTTTTAAAAGCAAGAACAGCTGCTGTTGTTGTGTTAATAGCAGCGGTAATTCCAAGCTCCATAAAAATAGGTTCATTGGAAATATCATTTACCCGTGCAACAATTACAGGAACCTTAAATGATTTCGCAACCTCGCAGACCATAAGGTTTGTTTTGTCATCTGCTGTTAAAGCAAAAAAAGCATCACACTTTTCTATGTTCCCGTCCTTTAAAATTTTCCTGTCAGTTGCGTCTCCATATAAAACAAGCGCATCAAGCCTTTCACCAAGAGCTTCAGCTATCTTTTCTTCCTTCTCTATAACCACAACCTCGTTCTTTTCCTTCACAAGAATCTCAGCCAGCCTGCCGCCAACGCTTCCGCCGCCAACAATCATAATTCTCATTCAAGCACCTATGTTTTATTTGAAAAGCAAATTTAAATAATTCACCACACACGGACTGTTAAAACCAATGGAGTGTTTTTGTCAGAAACAACAACTCTTTTCACTTCAGCAGATGTCACGTTTTTTATAATTTTGCCGCAATCTAAAACATAACCAGAACCATTGTATATTTTTATTTCTGCTTTGTACGGCTTTATTCCAAGCTTTTCCAAAACACCGTCATACTCGCTGTTACAATAAGACTGCAAGTACTGAATTTTTGTTTCATTTAAAACAAGCCGTTTGTCTGCAAGACCGATGTTCACAGGCAAAGCGCCTGTCCAAACACCCTTATTTTTCACCAACAAATCAGAAGCAGCAACCGCTTTGTTTTCCATAACGTTTCTGTTGAACAAAACACTCATACCATGCACACCTGAATTCATGTAATTTATAACATAAAACACTATAGCAACAAGAAATACAACAGCAATCGTGAACTCAAAAACGGCCTGTCCCTTAAAATTCATAATTTATATTTGTTCGCTGTAATTATAAATTAATGAAAAAATTGCTGTTGACCCCGCTTGTAATAATGGTTTTGCTCGCTTCTGGTTGCGTTGTGCCCGGAACAGACATAGACATACCTTTTCTTCCAAACATTTTCGGATCAAAAACAATAGAATATCCGAACGATGTGATAGTTATAAAAAACCTTAAAGCCATTCCTTCCAATGTCATCCCGGGACAGACCATAAGAGTTTCAGCATACATACAGAACATAGGAAACGACGCTGTTCCGCAGCAGGACGTGTTTAGCGGCAAAGAGATTGAAGTTCAGCTTTATGATTACTGTCAGGGAATGTTCACAATACAGAAAACCATTTGCAACGGCCAAGAAACACAAAACACCAATTCAAAAAACACATGCACAATTAAAGCACTTTATCCTTCACAGGTCGTTCCAGTTGAATGGGTTTTAAAAGCCAACAAAGGCACACCGTTAAAAACATCCTGCGACATTAAAATATACGCCAAATACCCATACCAAACAAAAAGCATAACAAGCGTTACTTTTATAAACTATGAAGAAATGCAGAGGCTGATGAATGAAGGAAAGTTTAAACAAATAACCTCTTACATAACAGAGGGGTTTGGCCCGGTAAAGCCATATTTGCTTGTAGAAGACAAGCAACCAATACCCGTTCAGAGCGAAAACGATAAAACAGTCTTTTCCCTCCAAATAAAAAACAAAGGCTCTGGTTTTGTTTCCTATTTAGATGACAACAACAAAAAAGAATTCCAAATACTAATCCTTCCCGGTGACATAGACTTTACCCAACCGGGAGCAAACGGAAACAAGAACCTTGCTGAAAACCTGAAAAAATGCAGAGATGATAAAACAGAAGACGGCTTGCCAATAATAAACAAAGAAACACCGAAAATAATATGCGATAATATACCCGTTCCTAAGGTCGTTCCAAAACAAACAACAATCCATATCACCACAAGCGTGAAATATGCCTATGAATTCAGAAAATCTGTAAAAGTTACTGTTGAGCCAAAGACATAAGACTTATAAATTTGGCGGGACAAATATTAAGTAAACAGTGATATAATGCTTAAATCACAAAAACTATTGGCAATGGTTTTCCCTGTTTTATTAGTTGTTGCTGTTTCTGGTTGCACTGTTTCGCCTTGGGGCGGCTACACAAGAGCAACAGGTCAGGGGGTTATGATTCTGGAATGGAAACCGGATTTCTCTTACGTAGAATCATACGATACTGTCAGATTTTATTTGAAGGTTCAAAATCAAGGAGGCGAGGACGCTGAAAACGTTGAAGCCTATATAACAAACATAAACACAAGAGACTGGGAAGGAAACACAGAAGAAAGAGTTGATTTTGATGATTTAAGAGCACCGAATCCATTTTACGGAACAGAAGGAGAAACAGGAGAACATTATTTTGAGCTCCAGGCCCCTGAACTATCAGAAGGACTAACCCAGACATACAAACCTGGTGTCAGAGTTTATTATGACTATAAAACCACAGCAGTAAAACCAATAACAATAGTTAATTACGATGAATTGAGAAGACTCATTCATCAGGGAAAAACGCTTGAAACAGGTCCAACCACCACCTCAGCCGGTCCGCTAAGAATAGACGTGATAACAGGCAAATACATAAAAGTAGAAGAAGACCCAATAGTTCCTATAACAATTCATATTGAAAACACAGGCGGCGGCGTTGTTTATAACAGGGCAAGAGATAAAGACTATCTTATAAGATTAGACATAGACACGCCGAGAGGTTACATGACATTGGGAAGATGCTCTGGCGGCGGATATGACAACGGCGAAGTCACTTTATGGGAAGGAAGGGAAACAAATGTTAACTGTGATTTGAGAATAACAAACCCGCCAAAATCAACAGTTGAAGATACCATAACCATAACAGCTGAATATGGATATTATATAGACGCAGTAACATCTGTTACAGTTAAAGGCAAACGCTTGGAGCACGTCTAAATCTATTAAAACCGAATAAAATTTAAGTCTTCTTGCCAATTAATTTTCAATGAAAAAAGTATATTTTTTGCTTTTTGTAATATTAACTTCAGGCTGCATAACAATGCAAACCAGCCCGCAAACAAAAAACACAGGAGTTGTTATCGAAAGTTTTGTAACAGACATGCAGGAAGTCTATTCAGGAGAACCTGTGAGCTTCAGGGTTAAAATAAAAAACACAGGCTCTGTTGATGCAAAAAATGTTTTTGCAGAGCTTTACGGTCTGGATGAAAGCTGGTGCGAATCCACAAAAACCTGCGACCAAAGAACGCATGAATTGTTCCCAACAGAAAAAGAATGCAGATACGACACTGACGGTTTTGTTCTGAACGCGCCGAATCCGTTAACAGGTTCGCAAGGAGATTCGCATGTATGCACGTGGAATTATGTTGCTCCTGAAATAGACCCAGACTTTTCTATCCGCTATACACCAAAAGTCGGCGTTTACTACACATACAAAACCATAACAACAGCGTCAATAACGCTTTTGCCGCAAAAAGAGCTGATAAGAATAAAAGATTCCGGCGCTTCTTTACCAAGCGAAACAGTCTCAAGCACAAATTCACCTATAAGAATAAACATCCAAACACACTCACCGATAAGATACTGGAAAGACACAGACACTATAGTAACACCGGTAAAAATAACAATCACAAACACAGGAAACGGATTTCCTTGCTACGGTAAAACAGAAAACCCTCCGCATAGAAGCTGCAAAGCCACGAAATGCAAAAACTGCAAAAACAAGGTAAATCTTCGTATAATATCATTTGATAATGATATAACCATTGGCGGCGATTGCATAGAAATAACAAACAAACCAATATACCTTCCGTTTGGAAAAACAAACTCATTCGTTTGCTATATACAAATAATAAACCCGCCAAAATATACACCGGTTCAAAAAGAAATAAGAGCAGAAGCTGTTTATGAATATTATACTGAAAAACAAATATCGCTCACCCTGAAAGGCAGCAGAACAAAACTTTCCTAAAATTCCTTAAGGCTTTTCTGTTTATCCCTTTTTGTTTCAGTTTTCATTTCCCTTTCCTTTAATTTTCCCAAAAGAGGATACCCGTACACGCCGTCAAACCCGGGAACAATCCTTATTTTGTTTTCCCTGACCATAACTATCCCTTTTGCTATATCCTCTCTGCACACAGAAGCAAGCTCTTCTTCGCCTGCTTCAAGCAAAACCTTTAATTCATTCCCAAATTTTTTAATCAGATCTGTATATATTTCCCAGACTTTTTTTGAGAAAGGCTGTCCGCCAATAAAAGCGGAAACAATTTCTGACAGCGGGATAAGAGATTTAAATGGAATTGAGTTTTTCGGAACAAACCCTTCTTTCCTGTCTGCCAATTCCTCAACCCTGTGCAAAACCCCGATTGTAAGAGGTCTTCCGCAAACAGGGCATATATTATTTAGTTTTTCAGCTTCCTTTGGCGAGAGAACAACACCGCATTCCCTGTGGCCGTCAAAATGGTATTTCCCGTAACCCGGGTCAACCTCAATTGTATATAAAAATTTGTTTTTGTCCCTTTCCTTTATTGCCCTGAAAAGCCCATCATAACTTAAACTTTTGAGCTCAAACACGTTTGCTTCCCTTCCAATTCTCCATGGCCAGAACGAATGAGCGTCAGAATTTGAAATCAATGCATATTTATCCAGTTTGGACAGCCTCCAGTTCATTGCCGGGTCGCTGCTCAATCCCGTCTCAAGAGCAAAAATATGTTTTAGCTGGTCCTTAAAACACTCTTCAAGGGAATCAAACCCTGACTTTGAGCCAAAAACACCGAACCAAGGAGTCCAGACATGAGCAGGAATTATATGGTTCCTTTCATCAACCCCTTTTATTATTTCAACCAGTTCCGGACAACTTATGCCGCATATCGGTCTCCCGTCTGCTTTTAAATTAACACCTCTTTTTTCAAGTTCGCTGTTTATCTGTTCTGCGCACTCAAAAGAAGGAGCAAACACAACGTTGTGTATTTTTCTTATCTTACCGCCCTCCGAATAGATACTTGATATCTCACTTGAAAGAACAAAACTAAACCCGTCAGCTGTTTTTAAAATACCGCTCCCGTCTTCTTCAAGACTGTTTTTAAGTTCTTTGATCCATTCCGGATGCGTGAAATCACCTGTACCAAGCAGGTTTATACCCTTTTTTCTTGAATATCTGACAAGGTTGTTTATGCTTAAATCCTTGCTTGTTGCCCTGCTGTATTTGCTATGTATGTGTAAATCGGCAAAAATTCTCATAAACTTTTATTTAACTGATTATTTAAATACGGCTTTTCTTTTTCGCAGAAACCCTTTTATGGTATTTATCCACCCATTTCATTGCCTTTTCTGCTTCTTTTCTTGAGTTTCCTATACCGGACGTATTTCCAACACCCAGAACAATAGCGCTTCCGTTCTTTCCAACCCTTTCAAGCCCCCTTTTAACAGCTTCAACAACTTCAGGCAGAGCATCCTTTATGGTTTTTTTCATCGGCGTTATCGCTTCTTCCTGACTCATCTTAACTATTACAGAATCAATCGCCACGCCCTTCTTTACAATAGCTTCCTCTATGTAAGACCTTTCCACGCCGACACCGCCCATAGCAACACCAACACCTTCTGCCACAGAGCCGGTCTTCTCACCCTCAAGCTTTGCAGCAGCATCAATGGTTATAATCCTTTTTACCCCGTTTTTTTCCACAAGTTTTTTCACAACTTTGCCCGGAAATCCTGTCCTTCCTCCAGGACCCTTTGCCTTTAAAACAAAAACATTTCTCCCGTCAATTTTTGTTTTAACTCCAACAACATCATCTTCTTCTATTGTTGGTTTTTTGTTTCCCATTAAATACGCTGCAATTAAGGGACCAATACCGTCGCCTACGGGCTCGCCTTTAGCAAGCGTTTGCGTTCCCTTAAACATAGCCTTGGCGATTCTCTCTATCATGGGCAGCTGCATCTGTAAAACCATCGCAATCTGTATATTTTTTGTTTTTCTGACCAGCTCTACGTAGTGTCTCACCACCTTTGATATCTCATACACAGATATACCGCCTGCCAGACCCATTCTTAAACAGGCTTTTTTCTCAGAATCAAAATCAGGAGCAACCTGATCAACAAAATACTCGAACCTGTCTTTTTCTTCCTTTATTATATGGTCCAGTTTTCTTATAATCCCGTACGGGTCCAAAGACACAGGCGTTATGACAAAGAACTCAAAAAACCTTGTTACAGCTTCTTTTATCCTTTTCTCCGCTTTTTTGCTGATGCTTTTTATAATAAACTTTTTTGAGCTTTCAGCCATGTCTTCCAGCTCTTCTGCTGTTTTTTCCAGCTTCCACATAATCTGCGAAAGCATTATTCTTGGATAGAACAAAAAGAAAACCATCATAAAAACAAACCAGGCTATCCAAGACAGCCAATCGCCCCCGCCGCCAAACTGAAAATTCATAAGACCCTCTTTTTTAATTATAAACCAAAGTATTTATTATTTATTGAATCAAACCATATAAAATATTAACGGGATTCATATGTTTGACTGGAAGATTTTGGGAGCAACGTTTGCTGCATTAATAGTTGTTTCCACGCTGTTTGTGGGAGGTTTCGGGATAAAGGATTTCTTTTCGCAGATATTTGAAAAAATAAGCGAGTGGCTGGGAAGCTCGCCTTTCAGCGGATTCCAGCACACAAAATCAACGCATGTTCATTTCACGCTCTATCCAGAGAATTTCGTTTTTTCACCTGACAGCCCAATAAATATAACACTCAGCACAATGAAAATAAACAATTTTAAAGGCAAAATAAACACACATTTCAAAAACAACACGCTGCTTTTTTCTGAAGACCAAACAGACCTGAAAATAGAAACAGAAATACAGAATTTTGTTGCCCCGGAAGTTTCACTCAAAGAACTTGTTTTTAAAGGCAAATTCATTGTCACAAGCACAGGCTCAAACATAACAGCAGAAAATGAAACAATGAGTGTTTACGATTTTTTGGGTGTTGTGTCTCTTCAAAACAAATCGGTTGTGTTTTCAGGAAATGTAACAAAAATAAAGGGAAGGGGCTGGGAAATCATTTAACCGTATTCTCTCCACGAGTGCTTGCATTTTGTGCATCTTAAAAACAAAGTCGGCGCCTCATCTGTTGATCTGGTTTGCTGTATCCACCAGACAGCTTCCTTGTTCCCGCACTTTGGACAAACTGTTTTTGTTTTGGGCAGAGCTTCTTCCTTTTTCTCTATAATTATCACATCATCCAGCGGGTTTTTATCAACGTCTTCTGAAATTTCCAGCGGTTTGTAGTCCTCAAGCCTGAATCCGCACTTTTTGCAAACAAGAACAGTTCTGTCTTTCTCTTTTTTTGGAACCAAAACCGAACCGCATTTTTCGCAAAAATTCATATTACCACTTTGATTATTTTCATATTAACTTATATATATTAATATCGCAACAAATCCGCCCAAAAGCAATATTAATATATACGGCCATTTCAGAAGTTCCATAAGGATTATTTTCACCCATCCTATGTAAGGTATTATAAATATAACCTTTCCATGTATTTGAGAATACTCTATTTTCTTTTCAAACGGCAGCTGCCCGCTGTTGGCATCACCTCTTGTTTGAAATGTCCCGTCATTGTTAATTTTTATTATTCTATGAACAACGGGCGTTTGGGTTGGCGACGGGGAAAAAACTATTATATCACCAATCTTTAAATCCTTTTCAGGAACGCCCTGCAAAACGAGAATGTCGCCTTTCTGAAAAGTAGGAACCATTGAATTTGATTCAACAGCAACCACGGGCATATCTGTGGATAAAACAAAACCAAGCGTTTGGTTTATCCCGAAAGCCAATAAAACGCCGAAAATAATATATAATATGTTTTTTTTGTCTTCCCGCGATATATGCATCCCGTCACCTTTTGGCACTTTCAACAATCATTCGCTCAATTTTATCCAGAACATTGCCCATAGCCTTTGTTACATCCCAATCATAGTCCTTAACAAAAAACCTTCCCCTGTTCGTAGAAAACCCTGCTCTTACGCTGTATTTAGTTCTTTTTCCTGCCTTTTTATGTTTGCTCACACGAAAAACAGCATAGTTTATAGTGACAATCTTTGAAAGTTTTTTAACGCTGTTTGTTATCTGTTTGTCAATTATATTTTTTAAAAACGCGTCAATGTCTTTCAACCCGCTTATATTCACATATACACCCTCTGTTTTTTTACCAAACAGCTTCAGTATATTTCTTGGCGTAACAATGCCTTTCAGTTCCCCGTTATCCTCAATCACAACAGCAGAATAATTTTTAACCATAAGCTCTATAACCTTATTAAGAGGCGTTTCCGGGCCCGCTCTCGGGAAAACCTTTCTCATAAATGAAGAAACAGGAACGTCCATTTTCGTTTTTTCCATTCTCATGTCCCCTTTTTTTGCTCTTTTCCTTTCCGCTATTGTTTTCAAAAGGTCTATGCAGTTCACGAGACCGGCAAGCTTTCCTTTCTCATCCAAAACAGGCATTCTTGAAATCTCAAGATTTTTCATAATGTTTCTCACAACAGAAGCACAATCGTCTTCACTTACACAATAAGGAAATTTCATAACATCCATTGCTTTTTTTCCTTTCAGCACTTCATTTTCCCTTAAAGCATTCAGCAGGCCAATCTTTGTGAGCGCATAGATTTCGTTTTCAAAACAAACAGGAACAACAAGATAATCGTTCACCATTATTTTTTCTATGATGCTCGTTACAGGCGTGTCTATATCAAGAGGAGATATGCGCTTTATAAATGTTTCTAATTTCGTTTTCTCAGGGTCTATTGTCCTTTTTATCAAATCTCTCGCGAGCACAATGCCTTTCATTCCATTATCAAAAACAAAAACATAATCCCTTTCGTTTTCTGTCATTTTCGCAGCGGCAACCCCGACAGTGTCATCACCGCTTAACTTTACAGGCTCTTCCAAAACATCTTTTATATTCAAACTCACACCCCGGATTGTTTTATTTTTTTCATTTCCCTTGTAATAAACCCAGCCAATACATTCCTTATATATTTGGATTTAAACCTTCTTATTTCTTCAAGAACCTTTTTGTTTTTTTCAAAGTTATCTGTGAATTTCTCACCATACATACTTATTAGCTGTTTTCCAAGGGTTTTTATTGCCGTGTTTTTTACGCTTCCCATTTTTCACCCCAAGTAAAATTAATTAGCAAAAGGAATTATTTATACTTTAAGGCTTCATTCTCAGCACTTCATAGTATGTGATGTCATTCTCATTATCCACAACAGCCCAGAGCATTCTTGCCCTGATAGAATGCGCCAGTCTGACTGCTCTTGAAAGCTCGGCAAACGAGCACGCATAGTCTTCAGGCACGGCAAAAACAATCCATTTTGTGTGTTCCTTCGGTGTTTTCGGCCCTCTTTTAACACCCACACCTCTTTGGTAAACCCTGAAATCGCACCCGAATTTAAAGCCAGTTTTAACAACAAAACCCCTGTTTCTTAAATCCCTGTACACCATGTACTTTTCATGCATTCTTGGGTCCCTTTTCAATGCAAACTTCAAAAGAGACTTAAAGCTTTTCCTGCCAATCTGGATTTTTCCCTTTTCAAGCAAATACAGGCCCTCGACCAAAGAAAGTTCAAGCCTGTCCTCTATCCTCTTCCCGTAGTTTTTTTCTTCAAGCCTTTCAAAACCCTCATAAATTACAATTTTGTTTTCCAAAAGAACAGCCTTAATAACCATATGGGACGGGTGGGATTTGAACCCACGACGCCTCGGTCTTCAGCCGAGTGCTCTCCCGGGCTGAGCTACCGCCCCTCAATATGTAACATATCCTGTTTCCTTAACCTCTATTTCAATGCGTTTTCCTCTCTCGGAAAGTTCGTTTAATTTTTTAATAATATCTTTTATAACCAAATTATAATGTCTTTCGCAAAAATATAAAGAAACCACATCTTTTCTCTCACCCCTGATGTCAATCTCAAATATCAAAGCCTCTTTGCTCGGATATTTGGAGCAGCCGTGAAAATTGCATTTTTTCCCAAGACCCCTCAAATCAAAATTACCAACAATAAACTCTATTTTTGGGTCCATAGGCAAATTTTCGTTCTAAAATATATAAAATTATAACAAACAGCGCATTGATTACAAAATTCTCGTTTTCTAATTAAACGCATTTATTAATCTTTTTTCAAAAATTAAACCATGAAAATAAACCCAAGGCAAATAGAAAAGCTTGCAAAACAGCTTGGAATGCAGATGGAAACAGTTGATGCAGAAGAGGTTATAATAAAACTCAGAAACGGGAATGAAATCCGCATATCAGAGCCGCAAGTTTCAAAGGTTAATGTAATGGGGCAGGAAACATTCCAAATCACAGGAAACGTGAAAGAGACAGGCTTTTCTCAGGAAGACATACAAACAATAATAGACCAGACAGGCGTTAATGAGGAAGAAGCCAAAAAAGCACTGGAAGAGACCCGGGATTTGGCAGAGGCCATTCTAAGGTTAAAAAAGCACTAAACGATCATTTAATCCATAAAAACCCCCGCGCGAAATAATTAAACATGGCTTTTTTCTGGAGCGAGCTTGAAACAAAAAAGGTTTTTGAAAAACTTAAAACAGGCGAAGAGGGCCTGACAGAAGAAGAAGCAAGAGAAAGGCTTCTCAAATTTGGGCCAAACGAGCTTGAGAAAAAAAAGCAAACAAGCAAACTTGAGATTTTTTTAAACCAGTTCAAAAGCGTACTGGTTTTGATATTAATCTTTGCAACCGTATTTTCTGCTCTGATAGGAGAGATTCTCGATGCAGCAGCAATCCTTGTTATAGTTATCCTTAACGCTATTTTCGGTTTTGTTCAGGAATACAAAGCAGAAAAAACAATAGAAACACTGAAAAAACTCACGAGCCCAGAGGCTGTTGTTATCAGGGAAGGAAAACCAAGGAAAATACCAAGCAAGGAGCTTGTTCTTGGCGATATCGTTGTTCTTGAGGAAGGTTCAAGGGTTCCGGCAGACCT
>Ga0180301_10002326_pt1 | contig 14920 bp, 11 predicted proteins | sample GuaBasSediGuay16_FD_121797 | JGI IMG/M metagenome (GOLD analysis project Ga0180301, IMG submission 121797) | Subseafloor sediment microbial communities from Guaymas Basin, Gulf of California, Mexico - Guay16, Core 4569-2, 12-15 cm | ecosystem: Environmental > Aquatic > Marine > Hydrothermal...
AGATAAGCCCCGCGATATAGTTGAGCTTGAGCTTCTAACTGAAGACCATGTAAAGATAGCCGTCGAAGGCCCATATGCAAATGAAGTTCCGACATCTCCAAAAGAAAACGTATGCGTAGCTGCAATCAGAGCTGTTTTCTCAAAGCTAGGTGAGGTGAGCTTGGGTTTTAAGCTAAGGCTCATAAAGAATGTGCCTCCAGGAATGGGTCTTGGAAGCTCAGGCGCCTCATCGGCAGCTGCCGCGTACGCGGCTTATCAGCTCATCAAAGATAAAGCTACGTTAAGCGACAACGAGCTCATTGAGTGCGCTATGGAAGGGGAAAAGCTAGCTACAGGGTCAGCTCACGCAGACAACGTAGCTCCCTCCCTCTTAGGCGGCATTACCGTAATATTAAGCTATGACCCGTTAATGATTAAGAGATATTCGCCGCCAAGAGGGCTGTACTTTGCCATCGCTATGCCCAAACTCCCGTATAAGCCAAAGGAGAAGACAAAGTACGCTAGAGAGATCTTGCCAAAACAGGTGGATTTTAAACTTGTGGTAAAACAGCTTAGCGGACTAGCTCAAGTGTTGACTGGTTTAGCGTTTAAAGAGCTTAAGACGTTTGGAATGGGCATATGCAGTGACCACATAGTTGAGCCAGCTAGAGCCAAGCTAATACCGGGTTTCTACAAGGTAAAGGAGGCGGCCATGCGATGTGGAGCTTATGGAGCATCAATAAGCGGGGCCGGTCCATCAGTCTTCGCAGCATGTTCAAGAGCAATTGCTAGGAAGGTGGGAGAGGCTATGGTAAAAGCTTTCGAAGAGGAAGGCGTTGAGGCCTCCTTTCTCGTAGCGAAACCCAGTAAAGAGGGTGCTAAAGTTGAAGATGTGGCTTAAGTGCATATCGTGTGGCAAAGAGTATCCGCCAGAGGCTAAGATATACACATGTCCTTCATGCAATAGCCTGCTGGATGTAGTGTTAGACTACGCTGAGGTATCAAATAACGTCTCGTGGAGCCTCTTTAAGGCGCGAGCTTTCAAAGTATGGCGTTATAGAGAGTTTCTACCAATTGAAAAAGACGAGTGTATAGTCTCTTTAGGTGAAGGTGGCACACCGCTGTATAGATGTGATAAGCTGGCAAAATGGGTTGGTATCAAAGACCTCTACGTGAAGTATGAGGGAGCAAACCCAACAGGAAGCTTTAAGGATAGGGGCATGACAGTAGGTGTTTCAAAAGCTTTAGAGTTTAAGGCTAAAATTGTCGCATGCGCATCAACAGGCAACACGTCTGCGTCGCTTTCAGCGTATGCTGCTAAAGCTGGCTTAAAATGCCTAGTTTTATTACCAGCTGGTAAGGTGGCGCTTGGAAAACTTGCACAAGCGTTAATGCACGGTGCTGAAGTGGTAGCTATCAAAGGTAACTTTGACGATGCTTTAAAACTAGTGATAAAGCTATCAATGGAAAGGGATGTCTACTTATTAAATTCGGTTAACCCGTGGAGGCTTGAAGGGCAAAAGACGTTAGCTTATGAAGTTGTAGACCAGTTAGGCTTCGTACCAGAGTATGTCGCTGTACCGATGGGAAATTGCGGCAATATATCAGCCATCTATAAGGGGTTTAAGGAACTCTCAATAACTGGCTTAGCAGACGCCACGCCTAAGATGATAGGAGTGCAAGCTGAAGGAGCTGCGCCAGTCGTTGAGATGTTGGAAAAAGGTTTAAACACGTTAAGGCCGATTGAAAAGCCCGAAACTTTGGCGACAGCCATTAGAATAGGGAATCCAATAAACTGGCCAAAAGCCATCAACGCTATACGCGAATCTAAAGGCATCGCAATCAAGGTTTCTGATGCGGAAATAATAGAGGCTCAGAAAGCTATTGCTAGGCTTGAAGGATTGGGTGTAGAACCGGCAAGCGCAGCTTCAGTAGCTGGTTTAAAGAAGTTGGTTGAACATGATAAAATTCCGAGAGACGCCCAAGTGGTAGCGGTCTGTACGGGGCATTTACTTAAAGACCCTGAAGAGGTGGTAGAGGTCAGCGAGAAGTTTAAGGAAATAGAAGCTTCAATGGATGAGCTTGAGAAGATAGTATCAGCTAAGCTTTAATCGAAGGCTGTCTTAAAATCTTAAATGGCTTTAGAAGCCTCAAGAGTATGTCAGTTCTCGTAACCATACCTATAGGCTTGCCATTTTCCATTACGAGGAGCCTACCAATTCTCTCAGTTTCCATCTTCTCCATAGCATCTAAGATGTCAGCATTGGCATCAATAACAGCTGGTACTCTTGAGGCAGCATCCATAACGCTTAAGTTATACATCCCTTCCACGTAAAGCCTAGCGATATCGGAAGTCGTTATCAAGCCTAAAACCTCGCCATCTTTAACAATAGGCGCTGCTCGGATGCCTTCACGGTATAAAAGCTTTGCAGCTTCTCTAACGCTTAAATCGGGTGATACGGTTACAAGCTTACGTGAAGCGATGTTCTTAATGGGCTCTTTAGGGATACTAACCATAGTCACAACACCTATCAACAGCTCTCCATGAAGCTCATCCCTGCCAATAACCTTGCCCTCTATCATAAGTCTGCCAGCTGGTGTGGGACCCACGTAGATTATAGAGCCAGTTTCAATAGCTGAAATATTGCCAATAGCCTTCAATAAAACCAAGCATATCTCTTCATTAAAGACATCCTTAAACACGATATCGGTTACAATTAAATCAAGCTTAGAGCCCTCTGCATTATACACGGGCACAGCTCTAGTCTTCCTAGTAACCATGGGCGGCAATCCTAAAATTTCATAAGCTTTCCTAGCTGGCATATACCCTCCTTTAGGACCAGCAATAGCTTCTACAAGACCCATTGCCCTTAAAGCTGGCATTATATTCCTAACAGTGCCTTCATCTCTATTAATGAGCTCGCCAATCTCCTTGCTTTTTACCAAATCGCGCTTCTTTTCATAAAGTTGAATAAGCGCTGTTAAAATCTCTCTTTGAGTTGGATTTAAGCTTTCCATACGTTTCAAAATCTTACTTAACCTTGCTTAAAAAGATAACCTCTCCGTTTTCCTTTAAAATCGATAATTATAATCCAAGGTCGCTAAGAAGTTATCCTAAGGAGCTTAGCTAAGTTATCATATAGTATCTTGCGTTTGTCATCATCAGCTATATCCAATTTTAAAATCTTATCAAGTTCTCTGCCTTGTTCACCAAAAGGCATGTCAGAGCCAAACACGATTCTATTAGCGCCTAATGCCTTAATGCTTTCAAGTATCACATCTGACGAAGCTAACGAAGTGTCGAAGTAGACATCTTCAACATTTTTAAATCTATCGATAAACATCTTAGGAGAGCCTCCAAGTAAGCCCATGTGAGGGATGATCACTTTAACTCCTTCGGCTTTAGCAACAAAGTCGACAGTAAACTCAAAGTCCTCTTCCAGGATCACCGGTACATCTGCTTCTAAAACCTTGTCAACAAAGCTCTTAAATGAAGGGTCTATGAGTACTGACAAGTTTGACTGCATATGCGCTACTCCTCTGACCCAATGCCACTTAACTCCTCGAAACTCCTCAAAGCTTAGTGGAAGCTTTAAGTCGTCCATGACATAGAAAAACGGGATGAATACCTTAGCGACCCTGGACTGCGTTAGGACTAGGTCATTAACCCTACTATCATGAGCTGCCTCCGTCGGAAACGCGAAGACGACAGCTTTTTCAATACCATACTTCTGCATGCTATCTAAAATCTCGTCTCTCGTCAGTGCGTAGCCTAGGTGTACATGGCAGTCTATAATCTTCAAACTCTCTAACACCTAGTAGGAGGTCTTCAAAAAACTTATATACTAGCTTCTCGCCTAAGAATTTCCCTCGCTGGAGGAGTAGGGGTTGGATCGGAGGAGTCGAGTTTACTGAGCTTTTCAAGCTCCCCGAGCCAGCCCCGAAGCTAATGGTCTACTCGCCTTCTCGGAGGTGTCTAAATGGCTGAAAGGAGGACTTTAGTTTATCTCAAGTAACGAAGTTTTTTGGCAACCCGAATTAGAAAGGATAAGTCGAAGAGATCTTGAAAAAATCCAAGAGAAAAAATTAAGGGAAGTTTTCAGGAAAGCCTGGTTCTCGCCACTATTAAGAGAGAAGCTAAGACAAGCAGGTTTTTCCCCATACGATACCATAGAGTTGAAAAGCCTATCGAAGCTACCTTTTACAACAAAAGCAGATTTAATTCAATGCCATCCCTTTGGCTCACTAGCAGTACCCCTAAGCGAAGTCGTCAGAATACACACATCTTCTGGGACAACGCAGAAGCCCATAGCATCGTTCTACACGTTAAACGACCTTGAGGAATGGTCAAACCTCGTCGCTAGGAATTTAGCTGCCATAGGAGCTAGAAAAGGAGACATCTTCATAAATACGTCTTCTCAAGGCCTATTCACAGGTGGGCTAGGGTACATTCAAGGAGCTCAAAAACTTGGATTGACAGTCATACCTCTTGGATCAGCAAGTCCCGAGAAACAGCTTGAGTATATGAAGGACTTCGGCGTAACAGTTTTTCACGCAATACCCTCATTCGCCTTGAGGATAGCTGAAGTCGCCAAGCAGACAGGTATCTTAGATCAGCTAAGGTTAAGACTAGCGATTTTGGGCGCTGAACCATGGACTGAGGCAATGCGATCAAAGATAGAGGATTCGTTAGGTATTGAAGCCTTTAACAACTATGGCTTAGCTGAAGTCTGCGGCCCGGGCGTTGCTGTTGAGTGTAGAGCTAAGAGCGGTCTCCATGTGTGGGAAGATCATTTCATCGTAGAAGTAGTAGACCCTAAAACTGGAGAAAACCTCGACGTAGAAGAGGAAGGGGAGCTTGTCATAACGCCTTTGTCGAGAGAAGCGATGCCATTGATAAGGTATAGAACTGGCGACATAGCAAAGATACTTGATGTCAGAGGATGTGACTGTGGGCGCACACACATTAAAATTTCCTGGATTAAGGGCAGGATTGACGACATGATTAAGGTGAGGGGCATAGGTCTATATCCATCAGCTGTTGAGGAGGTTATTGCGACAAAGAAAGCGTGTACGGGGCATTACCTAATAGTCTTAAGAGGCCTTGATGAGCTGGTATTGCAAGTTGAGGTAGACGATGAAGTCTTGAAAAATGGCGAGGCGATGTTCAGGTTGAAGAACAAAATTGAAGAGGAGTTGAAGAGGACTACTATGCTCAGATTTGATGTGCAGCTTTTGCCAAGTGGTTCCCTGCCTAGAAGCGATGGAAAAGCTAAGAGAGTTGTTGATGAAAGGAGGTGGAGGACTTGAAGATCTTCGGCTTACCTATTGAAACCTTCATTGTAGTCTTCATAGTGCCTTTGCTGATAATAGCTGGGCTAACACTATGGGGGCTATTATACAAGGGAGGTGAAGAGAAGTGATCGGCTTAGCTGAAGCTGCCGTGCTAGCATACTTTGCTTTAATGTTAGTTATAGGTGCTTATGGCGCACAGAAAGTTAAAACAGTAGCAGATTTCGTGGCAGCTTCTCGTAAGCTCGGCTTCTGGATGTTCTGCCTCCTCATGGCGAGCTCGCTGATGAGCGGGATGACAGCACTTGGAGTTGCTGGCTTAGGCTACTTATCCGGCTACGCTAACTGGTGGGAGCAGCTTGCCGTACCATCAGCGCTAGCTGTGGCAATAATATTGTATGGCGTAAAGCTAAACCCCTTAGCTCATAAGTACAACTACTTAACGCTTCAAGACTACTTAGCTCATCGTTATAACGATAAAAGATACATACGCGGCATATCAGGCATGGTGTCAGCCTTTGTTTCAACAGTATACCTCATAGGGCAGTACGTTGCAATAGGGATAGTAGTCAAGGTGGTCTTAGGTTGGGAATATTGGCAAGGCTGTTTACTAGCGACGATCGTTGTAGTGCTATACGTATTGGCTGGTGGCTTAATATCCGTAGCTTGGACATCGTTTTTGCAAGGCCTGATACTGCTCTTCGGCATACTGCTATTGACTCCTCCTCTCATAAATTCAGTTGGTGGATGGGTTGCTTTAAATGAAAAGCTAGCTATGATAACAAGCGGACCTTTTGCTAAGTGGCTGACAATGCCTTGGGGCCCGTGGGAAGTGCCGTTAGTCTCGCCAATGTTTAACTTCACGTTATTTGGCTTAGCAGTATTGCTTGGATTAAGCGTTGCTCCTCACATAATCAACAACGTCATAGTCTTCAAAGAACCGAAATACGTTAAGTGGGCTCCATTGGCGGTCTTCTTAATAAGCTTACCAGTGCTTGTTTCAGTAAAGTTGATCGGCATGGCCGGTAGAGTTGCCGTCTGGGAAGGTTGGCTTAGCTTACCAGCTCATCCTGTTGTAGCAGGCTCTAAGTGGCAAGACATGATCCTTCCAATGCTCGCAAAGCAAGTTCTTCCATATTCCGTCTTCGTCTTTATCGCTGTCATCATATTAGCGGCTGTCATGTCTACAACAGATAGGCTGATGTTAACCGTAGCTACGAACATCGGCTACGACATATTCAAAAACATGCTTAAGCCGACAGCTAAAGACTATGTAGTTAACTGGATCAGTAGACTAACTGTAATAGTGTTAGGCGTTATCGTATATATCTTGGCACTTACCCCTCCTCCACTCATAGCATGGCTAATATGGACTGCTCTAGGTGTCATGTTTACTACGTGGTTCCCAGTGGTAGTAGCTGGGTTATACTGGAGAAGAGCTAATAGGCCTGGAGCCATCGCAGGTATGCTAGCTGGCTTCGTAGGCACGATAGTTGCTGGTTATGTAGCAGCAAAACCTCCAATAGGTCTAGGTATTCCACTTAAGCTATTTGGAGCGCCATTCTACTTCCCATTAGTAGGCTTCATAACCAGTCTCGTAGCCTTAATAATAGTTAGCTTACTAACAAGACCTGAGCCTGAACAAATACTAAATGAAACTATGACTGGAGTCAGAGCAAAAAGGACCACATAGCCCTTCACTAATCTTTTTGTTCACTTTTATTATGGGTTCTTGAGACAGTTAATCGTGACAAACTATCCAAGTTTTTCCGTCGATATGTGACTTAAAGAAAGGTTCTTGCAAATATAGTTAGTGAAGGTCAAATGCTTGTGATAGCTTAACGTACTTTTCCTTTCATGACCTCATAGACTATAACTTCTTCTTGATGAGGTTTTAAGTTTACATGAAACTCTATAATACCTACGCTTGTCTTAGTAAAGCGATGTGTTGCGTTAATAACTTCGCCTCCTTCGCAAACATGTTCTAATACTACGATGTTAGTGTCCTTCTCTCCAAGGTTCTTAAGCTTAAGCTCGTACGTCACTATCTTAGTTCCATTTATTACCTTACAACTGCATTGTCTTCTATTAAACATTATGTTCTGTGCTTCTTTGAGAGGTATCTTCATCAACTCTCCTTTCTCGGTAGAGTTGACGTAACAGACCTTGATTAGCTGTAGTACGCCGTTGTCTTCCTTAAACAGCTTTAGAGACCCCTTAGGCAATGTTATTCCAAGATTATTTTCAACGCTATTATTCAAAAGCAAAACTATTTGTACTGTATTTCCATACTCCTCCCAATCTGCTACGTATTCCTTAGAGTAGCTCACATTGTTAGCTGCATGCAGTAGTATTTGTTTTGTAAAGCTATGGGGTATTTCGATTTCTTCCTTAAGTTTATAAATTCCATGTATTGATCTTTCAAGATTTCCAAAGCTCTTAGACTGGTTAAGTATAGGATGTAGGTTATAATCCATCAGCGTGACTTTAGCGAGTTTATATTCCTTTCCAGCGTGGTTATTAACGACAGCCCATAGCTTAAAGTCCTTAACTTTATTTTCTTCTCCAAGGACGAGTACGTAGTTGGCGTACCAGCTTATGTTCTTTATTAAGTAGCTTATTTCAAGCTCGTGTTTTCCAGCAACTGTAGCATTAATTTTGCAAAGTATTGTGGGCTTAACTTCTAAGTAAGTGATGTTGCTCGGTATGATAAGCTTATCGAAGCTTTTCAATACAAGTATGTTCTCACCTATCTTTAAGATGAGCCCCTCACTTGGAGAATAGCTGATGAGCTGTCCTGTCACGTTGACCTTATCAATGACTACTGTTATTGAATTGCCAAGTACCTTTTCAAGCAAGTTTTCTAAATTAACGTCGTAACAGTAGCTTACTTCTATGATTTCTGCTCGCGCATCTGTTGAGTCCTCGATAACTATGTTTTCGAAATCTATGGTTTTCGGCAAATTTGTTATCTTCACTTCATTAACTCCTAAACTTACGATAACCTCTCTATACTCTTTCACAATTGCATATCCATCTCGGTAAATCGTTAGTTCGGGGGTCTTTACCTCCTTATGCGTTATGATTTTAGTTATTTCCTCTATTGGTGCTAAAGGCACTTGAGGGGTTATGAAGCGATATACGTTGTAAGCAGCATATGACCCGGCTAAAGCTATGACTACTATTAATGCTGTTAGTTTTAAAATGCCCTTAATTCTCAAATTTCTCACCTTAGACTTTACCTTTCGACATAGTTAAATACCTAGCTTATCTACTTTTGGCTTGTTTCCTAAAGCATTTAGCATTTCATAGAAAATGGGGGACCATATGGTAAAAGCAGACTTACTGTTATTGCATCCTCCAAATGTCTATGACTTTAGAAGCAGGTTCATCCACTTTGGACCGATAAGTGATGGTGTGCCGCCGACACCTATCTTCGAAATGTACCCCTTAGGCTTTGTGAGTTTGCTAACCTACTTATCAAAGAGAGGGTGGAAGATTAGGATATTTAACCTAGCTTTAAAAATGCTTAATGACCCAAAGTTTGACGTGGAGGGGTTTTTGAGGAAATTAAATGTTAAGCTAATTGGCTTAGATTTGCACTGGCTTATCCACTGTCATGGCTGTTTTGAAATTGCCAAGCTCATTAAAAAGTATCATCCTAACACGCCAATAGTCTTAGGGGGTCTGTCAGCTACATACTACTACCGTGAAATTATGGAAAATTATCCTCAAGTAGACTTCATAATTAGAGGCGATTCAGCTGAAAAGCCCTTAGACATGCTAATGGAAAGACTTGAGAAAAGAGCAAGTTTGGACTCTATACCCAATCTCGTTTGGAGAGATGGAGATAAAATAAAGGTTAACCCATTTACTTACGTCCCTAACACGCTAGATGATTACGTCTTAGACTATAGCTATGTAGTTAAGTCTGTTTTATCGAGCTTAGATCTCGAAGCTCATAAGCCATTTAAGCTATGGGAGGAATATCCGTGTACATCGGTTTTCGTTGTTAAAGGTTGCTTATTCAACTGTGCTGTTTGTGGAGGCGCTAGATGTGCATATGAGAGGTTTTACAATAGGCTTAAACCAGCTTTTAAAAAGCCTGAACAACTAGCTTACGAAATATCCTCTATAGCTGAGTATGTTAAGGGTCCAATATATGTCATAGGCGAACCTCGTCAAAAGAGCTTATCATATGCTGAGGAAGTCTTAAATGCCATCAAATCTACCAAAGTGGATAACCCCATTATCATAGAACTCTTTTACCCAGCTTCCAGTGGCTATTTAAGGAAAATACGTTCTTCAACTTCAAGGTTCGGTCTTCAAATATCGCCTGAGACACACGATGATGAGCTTAGGCTTTTTTATGGTAGAACCTATAGGAATAAAATGTTGGAGGCTTGTCTTGAAGAAGCTCTTAAGCTTGACATAACATCTTTTGACATCTTCTTTACAATAGGTATCCCTTTTCAAACACAGGAATCTATTGGAGACACCTTAAAGTTTATTGATCACCTTTTAAGCAAGTATGGGCCTAAACTCAACGTATTTATTTTGCCAGTAGCCCCGTATGTCGATCCTGGCAGTCCAGCTTTCGAAAATCCCGCTCGCTACGGTTATCGAATAATATATCGTTCTCTTGAAGAGCATAGGCGCGCTCTGGAGATGCCATGCTGGCTTCATTGGCTTAACTTCGAGTCTTTAAGTTTACCGAAAATAGCTTTCTCAAATGCTATATATGCTGCTGGAATCGAGCTTAACCTAATTAAACTTAAGTATGGTATTTTAAATGAAGACGAGGTTGATTTCCGCATACGTAAGATTTATGAAGCTAAAACTTTAGTTGATGAACTATCCAATAGGGTTCGCGAAGGCGTTTTTTACTCTAAAAAAGATATTGGATACCGCGAGGCTTTTCTTAACGAAATTACTGATGGAGAGCTTTTTTCAAAGCGAGATTTTCGCATAAATGCTGAGATTGGTCTTAAGAAGCTGTCTTCAATAAAACTGCTGTTTAAGGAGCTATGCCTTAGTTTCGGGCACAAATACTCGAAGTCTCTTTAATGCTTCGAGTCTCTCCTTTTCTTCGATTTTCGCGCTTTCCAAAGTTGCCATCAAGAACCTTATTGCTTCATCCATAGCAACTCTATCTACTGGATATGGTACGCCGTCCTTTCCTCCGAAGGCAAATGAGTATTTGACAGGATCTCTCCAACTCGGCTTTTCTCCATATACTATCTCTGAAATAAGCGCTAGCCCTCTTACTGTGGATGCTCCTATGCCTCTTATTCCTAAAAGTTCTTCGTAATTTCTTGGTTGAAACTCGTAAGCTCTTTTAAGAGCATCCCAGTTTATGTCCATGGGCATTGATAGGTAGCTTATACTCGGTTTTTCTCCTGTTAGAAGCGTTTGATGTTTAATGCTTTTTAACGCTTTGATGATTTTTTGAATTTTATCAGGTTTTTCTTTTACCAAGTCCACGGAAACTTTTCTAGCCCCCTCGCTTTCCCTAGCAGTCATATCTAAGACAACGTCTTTAACGACATCTCCGACTATAGCTGTATGGGGTTCATTCACGAAGCTTTGAACTTTTTCTGATAACCAGTGGTACCTCCTAGCAGTTTTATCCCGCGCATTCATTCCCTGCTGGATTACAGCCCAATCCCCTTCTTCAGTCACTACGATAACGTGATGATATAGTGGATAGCCTGCCTGTATGGCTACGTTGTCCACCTTTGCGCTCATTCTGCTAGCGTACTTCAGCTCAAGCAGCTTATCTTCACTCAATGAAAGCTTATCCGCTGCTACTTCCAGCTCTATTGGTGTTCTCTTCGAAGCCTTACCTTTTCCACCACATACTAAAACTCCTAAATCCCCTCGGCCTAAAGCCTCCTTAAGCGCGCTTGTAACAACAGTCGTCAAGCCCGAAGAATGCCAGTCAAACCCTAACACGTTTCCAAATGCTTGAAACCAAAATGGGTCAGCTAATCTCCTTAGTAGCTCTTTTGCACCGTGTTCTTCTATGATAATTGCTACGATGGCATAAGCTAACTTTTCCATTCTGTTAAATAGCCATCTAGGCACCCATCCTGTATGTAATGGTAGTTCAGCTATCCCGGTCTTCTTCATTCTCGCCTCCAAAGCTTATTTTGCTCTAAGGGTGATTTGAATTTGGCGACTTAGTTTATGAGCTCTGACGCCCAGAATTTCCTTAACCTCATTGAGGAGTGCAAACGTTTATGTTTAAAATCTAGTAAGTTATTTGAGGTTAAAGAGGGGTTAGTAGAGCTTAAGCATTATAGTTCATTGATAGTTATTGGAGACTTGCATGGCGATCTTGAGAGCTTAGAAATTATCTTAAGGTTATCAGATTTTAAGCGTTTAGTTGAAGAGCGTGGAGACGTATTATTGCTTTTTCTAGGAGATTATGGAGATAGAGGATTTCAGACGCCCGAAACAATATATGAAATCTTGAAATTGAAGACATCATATCCTGAAAACGTTATCACATTGAGAGGTAACCATGAAAGCCCTCCAGGGCTGCTAGCTCATCCTCACGATACGCCCTTCTTCTTGAAGAGAAGATACCCTGATAAGTGGCTTGAAATATACCAGTCCCTTATGGATCTTTACGATATGTTGCCTCACGCAGCCATAGTTGATGGATATGCGTTTTTTGTTCATGGAGGGGTCCCATACAATATTAAGTCAAAAGAGGATGTGGCAAACGCCAGAAAACTACATCCAAGCGAAAATATACTTGAGCAGCTGCTTTGGAATGACCCATCCGACGAAATATTGGATATAACTCCTTCACCCAGAGGGGCTGGATATCTTTTTGGCAAGAACATTACATTAAGGTTTACAAGACTTATCGGTGTTAAATACATAGTAAGAAGTCATGAGCCTTGTAATGGTATTTCACTAAGCCACGACGGCTTAGTGACGACCGTTTTCTCTAGAAAAGGTCCTCCATACTTCAATACTAAAGCTGCTTTCCTCAATATTAAGGAAGGCGATGCTCCATACAGCTACGCAGTTTACTTTTAGTGTCGGGATTATGCTATCGAAGTATTGAGTTTTTATAGGATTAAATCAATTAAAGGGGGCTTTTGTCTCCACTAACTCTATGCTGCCTAATGTGCTTAGCGTTTAGCCATATGCTATTCATAGCAATTGACGATAAGCCAGTAAATGGGCTTCTAATTATTCACCAAGGAGGTCAAGACTTTCACTTTAATGTAGTGAATGGGGCTGCGATGCTAAGCACTCTTGAGTCAAAATCAGGGACGATTGATAAACTAACGTTATTGATTGACGATGCTAAGATAACATTGAATAATGTTTCTGTAAGCGATAGTAAATTTACTTTCTTGAAACTTTACACCGTATATTTTGATATAAGGGATCTCTATGGTCAACCAATTAGCAATTTTCACCTCATCATTGAGTCTGCCAATTCATCTGCTAAGAAGGTACACTTATCCTTAAAGCCGCATAATAGTACGGACCACATAATCCTCCCAAGGGGCTACTACTTCTTTAAAGTGCTATGCCATGGAATTCCCATCTTTGAGGACGTTTTCAATCTAAAATCAAAATCCCTAATTAAGGTAAGCTGTCCAGTAAGCGACTTTAAGGTGAGAATTCTTGGTGCTGGAAGCCCCTTATCAGTGGGTATCAAAGGTAAGGTGAATTGCACGCTTGAAAAAGTTGGTCCTTTATTTACGGCCAAATCAATACCACACGGCGAATACCAGTTAATTTTAACGTTCAATGACTCTACCATAATCAAGACGGTTAAACATTACTTCCCAGAGGTAAAAGTTTTAGACCTTACTAGAAAGCTCAATATCTCAATATCTATTGATCCAGCATTGATGTTATCTCCATCTACGATAACTGTCAAAGTACTTGACGGATTAGGTATTCCGGTGAAAAATGCCATCGTTAAGGTCAAAACTCCAATCTATGAATTCAAGACATTAACGAATAGTAATGGTGTAGCAAAGGTTAATGTCTTCTTAGGAATGTGGCGAATCTTGCCTCTTGATGTATATGTAAGGCATGATGAGTTATCATACCATATCTCGAGGAAGATAGCCTTGTCCTCTACAAATCTTATCTTCGCTTCAATTAGCGTGCTCCTCATAGTATTCGCTCTTTTCACATTGATGAAGGAGAGGTCACTTAATGGCTCCTTACGTCAAGACATTAAAATATAGACTAATGTCCATCTTAATGTTAGCTTTACCTATTTTACCGATAATTATCACAATATCCTTAACGGCAGACCTCACATCTCCCTTACTACTTCCTAAATGCACGTTAATCATTAAAGAATACGATGGCCGTGAGATAATCTCTCATACAGGGAACATAACAGCTCCCTTCGCTATTGACTTAAGCTATTTGACACTTCATGTACGTTTTAGGCCATCGTTTATATCACTTCAGGTGAACGATAAGCTAGACTGGTATTGTTTAGATAAACTAATACTAGACTTACATGATTCTGAAAGTCGTGTATGTAAACGAGTTGTCATTTATTTATCGCATCAAAACCCTTCGAAAACATCAGGTATCACATCAGATGGTCATTCAATCAGCTTATCTCTACTTAACAACTTAACATTATCAGCTAAGCCAAGGCAAATAGGAGACATCGCCTTTTATCAGAGGTGTGTCAACATCACGGTCAACGGTCTCACGTTATTAAAATCCCTGAAGAGCAGGCTGGCTCCTTCCACGAAGTTAATTAAAGTTAGCTTCATAGGTTTCGATCAAAGTCCGATATTAAAACTCACCATTAAGCGCCACGTGGAAGCTAAATTCCTAATAAGAGGAGTCAATATACTAAATCTGGCTCCTATATGCATCACGTTAGATGGAAAACCCTATGTCTTTATCCAACTATACCAGGATTACGCACTAATAAAGAGGCTTAGTAAAGTGAACAACGCGGTAGCACTGCTCTCCTGCTCATATTTACCGATACGTTTCGAACAAAAGCTTTCAATTATATTTTTGAAATATTAATTCCGTTAAAGCGAGGCTTTTAAACCCACATAATCCTATAGGAGTCTAACTTGGCGAAAGCAGAGAAAGTACTTTTAATGAGTTTGCTCATTGTAACCTTTAATTACCTAATGGCTATTGCCTTACCTTTAACATTGTCCTCGCAATACTTCACTTATTATGAAACTAAAGTGTTAACTTATGATCTAACATTAAAGGATTCGCAATTTAAGAGCGTAACCCTTCACGAAGGCATTGGAAGCTTTAAGGGGTCAGCTAAAGTAGAAGGCAACAAAGTGTTCTTAGGTGTTTTTTCGCAAGCGCTAGCAGGATGGTGTTTGACATCTCAAATAGCTTCTTTCAAATGGATAATACCCTTAAATGGCCTGCTTGACAAGGTCGACATTAGCCTTAAAATTGAGCCAAAGCCGCTAATGGCGAGGTCGTGGGGAGAGTTTTCACATGTCGGTTATGCTAAGTTAGTAGCAACGTTAACTGTAGGTAATAAGCTATTGACACTTAACCGTGTCAATACTAGCATGACGTATACCTTCCATTTTGAAAAACCGTTAACTGATAAGGTGGAAGTGACGTTAGCTCTAATAGCTCAAGCGTATGCTTTTTCGAG
>Ga0180301_10002327_pt1 | contig 14911 bp, 10 predicted proteins | sample GuaBasSediGuay16_FD_121797 | JGI IMG/M metagenome (GOLD analysis project Ga0180301, IMG submission 121797) | Subseafloor sediment microbial communities from Guaymas Basin, Gulf of California, Mexico - Guay16, Core 4569-2, 12-15 cm | ecosystem: Environmental > Aquatic > Marine > Hydrothermal...
AACCCATTGCTTGACAACCTAAAGCGTAGAGGCCACCGGTTCGTGCAGTATGCAGATGACTGTAACATATATGTCAAAAGCAAACGTGCAGGATCGAGAGTCCCGGGAAGTGTAAGCCGATTTTTGAGGTGTCATTTGAGACTCTCTGTAAATGAGGCGAAAAGTGCTGTTAATCGGCCATCGAGACGTCAGTTTCCAGGGTTTACCTTCAGCCCTAAACTGAACAGACGCATCGGTGTCAAATCGATAAAACGCTTTAAGTATAGGATCAGAGAGATTACCTGTCGAATTCGAGGAAGGCGCATTGAGCTGATAGTTAAAGAACTTCGCCGTTTTATGTTAGGCTGGCAGGGGTATTTTAATTTCATACAGGTGCGTTATATCCTAAAAGAATTGGACTCGTGGGTAAAACGACGGCTTCGGTGTTATCTCTGGAAACAATGGGGATGTCGAGGCTATCGGGAGCTAAAGAAACCTGGAGTAAGTAGAGATCTTGCTTGGAATATTGCAAAATCGGCACACGGCCCATGGCGGCTGAGTCGAAGTCCGGGGTGAGCGTTTGCCCTACCTGCAAAGTATTTTTCACGCCTGGGATTGCCGAAACTGTTTGTTGATTTTTTAGCCTATTAATTTATCAATCTCCTTGCACAGGATGGGATGACGGTTTTTGTGACCACAAAAGAGTTTTATCACTTGATCAGGGACGGACAACCATGGCCATAATTATTCCTCCGGGTTGCTTTGCTCATTACCTTTCTTCCATCCCTACTCCTTTCGGATCTTGTCTTTCCCATTGCAAGTATGCCAACGGTAGTCCAGTGGCTCACCTATTTGAATCCCCTGAGGTATTTTTTGGTTATTATAAGAGGCATCTTTTTGAAGGGGGTGGGTTTGGAAGTGTTGTGGCCACAATTTTTGTCTTTGATGATTCTTGGATTAATTGTTTTTTCAGGAGCAGTCAAAAGGTTTAGAAAAAGGTTAGATTAGCAAGATTTTATGCAAGATTAAGGTAGGTGAAAAAAGTTATGGTATGCGTGATTGGGATTGATATAGGTTCTGCCTTTTCAAAGGGTATACTCATGTGCGATCAAAAGATCGTAGGGTCTTATGTAATGCCCTCCGGAGGAAATTATAAATTAGCTGCTGAAAGGGTTAAAGAGAAGCTACTCTATAAAGCAGGGCTGTCCTCGAATAATATTCTGTATTTATTTGCTACTGGTTACGGCGCAAAAAGTGTAACCTTTGCAGATGATGTAGTTACTGACATATCCTGTCATAGCAAGGGCATATTTTATCTTTTCCCCTCGGTAAGGACAGCAGTTGATGTTGGTGATCTCTTTAGCAAGGCCTTTCGGATTGATGAAAGGGGAAATTCGCTCACATTTCTATTGAGTGGCAAGTGTGCTGGTGGGAGCGCCAGGGTGTTACAGGTAATTGCAAACGTTTTACAGGTAAAAGTGGAAGAGATAGGGGAGCTATCCCTAAAGTCACAGAAAAGGATAGATTTTAACACCGGATGCGCTGTTTTCGCAGAGACCGAAGCAATATCGAGAATAGCTGAGGGAGCTTCCAAAGAGGATCTTCTGGCCGGGATACACAGGGCCCTGGCAGCACAGATTAATAGCCTTGCAGAGAGGGTTGGGATTGAAAGAGATTACGCACTGGCTGGCGGTGGGGCAAGGGATGTGGGGCTGATTAAGGCAGTTGAAGAGATAGTAGGTTTTGAGATTGTTGTGCCAGAAGAACCCCGCCTGACAGCCGCGATTGGGGCTGCGGTTTTAGCTGGGGGAAAAGTTAAAAGTGCCTAAAATTTAAAGTGAGCTAAAGTTAAGGATAAGATTATCTGTAATCCTAAGCAATTTCTAAATCTTCTAAATCCAAAATCACAATATCAAAAATTATATTATCATTAGGCTTTAGCGCTTGTAAATTAACAGGCTATTGAGTAATTACCAGTAACCAGTATTGAACTTTAGGCACTTTAGGCACTTATAACTTTAGTTCACTTTTTTATCAGCTTATCTTAAATACCATGGCTGCTCCTGTATCGCCAGCGGCGCACCCTGCCCAAAGACAATATCCGCCCCCAAGCATAACGACCTCTTCTAATAACTCTATAATTATCCTGCCGGCTGTAGGGCCTTGAGGGTGGCCGTAGATCATAGAATTTCCGTAATTGTTCATCCAATTAACATCCATACCCATCTTAGAGGCCATATAGATATCATTTATGGCAAAGGGTTGATGGGTCTTGACGGCCTTTAAATCCCCTACTTTTATCCCTGCCTTGTCAAGCGCCATCTGTGCAGCGGGAACAGGGGCTTGAGCCATATATCCTTTTTTTGCCCTTGCGAAGCCATATGAGACAATCTGAATCTCTATATTTGGATCTGCGCTCAGCTTTTTGGCATTATCCCGAGTGGTTACTATAAAACCGCAGTTCCCATCCGCAGGAAATGTCTGTGCGCCAAACGTATGGACGCCTCCTGGTTCAACAGGTTTTAGTCTGGCCAGGCCTTCGGCTGAGGTCGGGGTCACACCCTCATCTTCTTCTACCAACATGGTTTTCTTCTTAGAGATTTTGACCTCCGGGGAAAACATATATCTTTTCTGAAAGGCCCTATCATTGGCCAGGGCATCCTGGTATTGTTCATATCTCCTTAGTGTGACGGCATCGCACTCCTCCCGAGTGGTTCCTATCTCTCTGGCAACATTTTCAGCCGTCTGGATCATCTTTAGGCCTGCCCATGGATCTGAGTTAAAATTGTCCATCATCCAGTTTTCTGACTCTACCTCTCCGCCCGGACCAAGGGGCCGTGGCCAGATAGTATGCGGGCCATTGGAACAGCGATCTGTCATAAGGGCAAATCCTGTCTCATAGGCTCCGAGTTCTATATCTGTGGCAGCAAGATTTATACAGGTAGTTGATGTAGTGCATGCCTGATTGACCATGAGGGCAGGTAAATCTTTGGCGCCATTGACTAACATAGCCGCTGCCCAGGCATGACTATAAAAAATATGGTGTTGCGCTATGGTTATCCCGAAATACAAATAGTCAAATATAGTGGGGTCAAAATTATTTTTTGTCAGCCATCGGTTGGCTGTTGTTGCTCCTAATTTTATAGAATTTTCATTAGCCATAGACCCCTGCCATCTGCAAAATGGTGTCGAATAGTAGCCCTTGTAAGGTATAAATGCTTTTGTCAACATGTCTTTTTTCCTCCAATTGGGTTTTATTGGTTTTATTGGTTTTATTGTGTTTGTTGGGTTTACTGTGTTTATTGGGTTTACTTGGCGCTGCTTACTGCCTACTTCTTTAGGCGTCACTCCACTTGCCATATTTCTCTCTCAGTATCCTGTGTAAGATCTTTCCAGTTCCTGTCCTGGGCATTTCTTCTTCCTTTATAAAGTCAACGGATTTTGGTCTTTTGAACCCTGCAATTTTACCCTTGGTAAAATCCATTATCTCCTTTGCAAGCTCATCACTTGGCTCATAATTTTCATTCAGAATGATAATGGCCTTTATTGCCTCGCCCCATTTTTTATCAGGAACACCTATTACTGCGATATCCTTAACAGCAGGATGGGCACCAACAGCGCCTTCTACCTCGGACGGAAATACGTTTTCCCCGCCAGTTATTATCATATTTGCTTTTCTATCTACCAAGGTATAGAAGCCATCTTTATCCCGCTTAGCCATATCTCCAGCGCTTGACCACTCTCCTTCAAATGCCTCTTTTGTTTTCTCCGGTTCTTTCCAGTACTCCTTAAAGATCATGGGAGTTCTGTAATAAACCTCACCTACCTCGCCATCTGGTACAGGATTTCTATTTTCATCAAGCAGTTTGATTCTGTCTGTGCCATAGATCTCCTTGCCGATAGAGCCAAGTTTTTCAAACTGATATTCCGGCCGCAGAAGAGTCACTAAACCACCCTCAGTAGTGCCATAGGCTTCCCAAAGCTCAGCATTTTTAAAATAATCCATAATCGCAAGCTTAAGATCTTTTCTGGCCGGAGCAGACGATATTAATAACTGCCTTATGGAAGATACATCTATATTGTTTTTAACCTCATCCGGGAGAGCAAGCATCATAATATAATGTGTGGGTACCAGGGAGGTAAAAGTAATCTTGTATTTCTCAATGGTTTTAAGCAGGTCCTCAGGGTCAAAGCTAACCATATTATAAACAAATACCGGTGCAGTCAGCAGGGTATAGGGAAAGGAATAAAAGATAGAATTCACATGGCACATTGGCATTACCAGCATCACCTTATCAGTAGGCCTGACACCCTGGTTTATAATGTTTAATACATATTGGGCATGATAACTTTCATGGGTTTTGACCACACCTTTGGGCCTTCCTGTTGTTCCTGAGGTATACATAAAGGTCCATACGTCATCTCCATCTACCATGATATCAGGCTCTTCCGGGGATGATTTGGCCAGCCAATCTTCATAGCCTATATACCCATCGGGAACTGGGCCTTCTCCTAAATAAATATAGGCATCTTTTGGGACTGGAAGTTTGTCTTTTATGCCATCTATCATCTCCACAAAGGGCTTCTCAACAATAAAGGCCTTGCATTCTGCGTGATTGAGAATATATTCTATATCCGGTGGCGCCAGACGAAACATTAATGGAACTATGATTTGGCCCCCCTTGGCGCACCCGGCATATATGTCCATCCACTCACCACGGTTAAATGCTAATACGGCAAACCTATCCTTGTAACCAGCGCCTATGTCTGATAGACCATGCGCAACTCTACAGGCCCTCTCATTCCATTCCTTGAATGTACATTCATTATTTTTATCCTGCCACCCTAATTTATCTGGATAATTGATGGCATTCATCTTGACAACGGTTCCTGCATGCATCCATTTACTTGTTGTCATTTTTATCCTCCTTTTTTAGTGGTTTTTGAGTTTGTTGGGTTTCTTAGGTTTGTTGTGTTAAATTGCTATAAAAACTACAAACCCAACAAACACTAAACAATAGAATTAGCCACTATTTCGGTAATATCCATTACCTTCATCTTTGGTCGTTCATCTTTAGGAATGGCCTTTACCCCTTTTCTGAGATTATCCTTGCAGGCTGAACAACCAGACACTATTATCTCTGCATCTACCTCCACAGCGTCTTTTACCCTGACTGCTGCCATATCTGCTGCGAGCTCTGGCTCCAGGGCCATGACACTTCCCCCACCTCCACAGCACCTGGCCATCATGCGGTTTCTGTTCATCTCAACGAAATCAATGTCAGGTATGGCCTTTAGTATCTCCCTCGGCTCATCAAATATCTGAAAAGCCCTGCCCAGGTCACATGGATCATGGTAGGTGACCTTTTTGCCGAGATTACCGCCCAATTGTATCTTTTTCTCCTCGATTAGCCTTTGAATATAATGAACAGAATGGAAAAGTTTAACTCCCAGATCCCCTGCCTCAGGATAGTATTTTCTAAATGTTTTATAACAACCGGCACAGGGGGTTACAAGCTCTTTTGCCCCAGTTGCCTTAATAAGATCAATAACGTTTCTGGCGTTTTGCACAAATTTTTCTTGATCTCCCATAAGGTGCAATGGAAACCCGCAACAGATCTCATCTTTACCAAGCAATGAGTAATCAACACCAGCGGCGTCCATGATCTTAAAAAAGCTTGGCACTATTTTCATATCTAAGTAACTTGAGACACAACCCATAAATAAGAGAGTATCCGCCTTTTTTTTAAGTTGACCGGTTTCAAGCCTTTTCTTGATGGATGAGGGATAGATGGCAACCCTGTCTTCCTTTGAAGCTGCGTAAACATTATTTGTATTAAGGATGCTGTCTCTCAGCCCCATAACTGGTTCAGGAGTAAAACCGGAGGCAAAGAGCTTTTCGCGGCCTCTTTGAATAATTTCATCTACCTGAATATGGGCAGGGCAGAATTGGGTACAGGAGTTACAGGTGGTGCAGGTATAGAATGAATTTGCCAGTTCCTTGGAGGGACCAACTTCCCCTGTCATTAAATTGAATGCAAGGATATTCCTTCCTCTGGCATTTCGTGACTCGAGTTGGGTCACGTCATAGGTAGGGCATCCTAAACGGCAGAAGCCGCAATTGATACATGCAAGGATCTCATTGTCTGCATCATAACCAAAGGAGTTGAGCCCCTCTGGATGCTCCAAAAGGGATTTGAATGCAAAGTAATCATAGCTATCATGTTTCTTTTTGTCTAATCCCATCTTGCCTGGGTTCAGTATCCCATTCGGATCAAGGGCCTTTTTTATGGATCGCATAACGTCCAATGCCGGTCCCAGCTGTTTTTCTATATACGGCGCCCTGGCAAGACCGGTTCCGTGTTCAGCGGTAATGGTGCCTCCCATTTCAAGGGCAATTTCAGCAAGTTCATCTGCAGCCGGTTTGAGCCTGTTCCATTCATCCTGACTTCGCATATCAGTTACAAAGGTAGTATGTACATTCCCATCTCCAATATGGCCAAAGGTCGTAAGCAGCAGGTCATATTTATCCGCTATTGCCTGCGCCTTCCTAATAGTCTCAGGGATCTTAGATGAGAGAACGCCAAGATCTTCTGATATTGCAACAAGCCTGTAACCTGGTTTAATCCTTGAAAGCGTTGGCACCAGTTTTCCTCTTGCCTCCATTATTTCGGCAGTCTTGGCCGGGTCATCACTCCAGGTGAAGTCCTCCACATTGTATTTTTTACATATCTCACTAATCCTTTCCATATCCCTGGCAACTATTTCCTTGGCGCCGTCCAGCTCGAGGATAAGCATGGCCTCTATCTTGCTCACATCCCTGTCAATATGATCTTGAACAATCTTGAGGCTGTATTTGTCCAGTATTTCGCATGCGGTAAGTTGTATGCCTGATGCGATAATATCCCTTACTGCCTTACCACCAGCATCAAGATTCTGAAACATAGCCAGGGCGAGAGCAGTGTATTCCGGGAGGGTGCGTATTTTTACAGTAATCTCTGTAATTACCCCGAGAGTCCCCTCGGAGCTAGCAAAGACATGGTTCAGATCATAGCCCATAGATGATTTTGGGGTTTTATAACCAGTTTCAATGATAGTTCCATCAGCGAGAACTACTTTAAGGGCCTTTACATAGTCTCTTGCTGTGCCATACTTAACAGCCCTGTGTCCGCTTGAGTTGGTAGACATCATGCCGCCTATTGAGGCAATGAGCTCGCTTCCAGGGTTAGGAGGAAACATAAGATTTTGTTTGGCCAGGGCTCTGTTCAAATCCATACAAATGACTCCTGGCTCTACCCTTGCATAAAAATTATCTTTATCGATTTCCAGAATTTTATTCATCTTATGTACATCCAGGAGTATGCCGCCTTCTACTGGAAGGGATGCGCCAGTGGTGCTTGTGCCTGAACCCTGGACTGTCACAGGAGTTTTTTCCTGGTTGGCCAGGCGCATAATGGAAGAGATTTGCTCTGTGGTCTGGGCATAAACCACTACATCAGGAACTCCTACATGCACTGACATATCCCGTGAATTGCATATGCATTCCACGCGATCAGAAAATACATTTTCTTTTCCTACAATTTTTTCTATTTCGCTGATTATATCCATGATTGTACCTTTCAAATTAGATTAAAATATAGCTATATTTTAGCTATATTTTAACTATAAATAAAACAATTATAGTGTGTCAAGATAAAATTAGATATTGTTAGGGAGGCCACAGCACTTTTCTACATAACAGTGTATTTTGGACCTCCTCCTCCCTCAGGTGTTACCCATGTGATGTTTTCATAGGGATCTTTTATGTCGCAGGTCTTACAATGGACACAGTTAGAAAAATTTAGCTTCATGCTTTGCTTACCAGTCTTCTCATCAATTTCCATTTCATAGACATTAGCAGGGCAAAAGCTAAGGCATGGATTTTGGTATTCTTCTCTGCATTTAGTATAACAAATATTCAGGTCAAGTATCTTGAGATGGGCAGGTTGTTGTTCCTCATGGATGGTTCCTGAATAATACACATCAGATTCTTTATCAAAGGTTTGCTTTCCGTCAAATTTTATTTTACCCTTCTGTTCGTCTGTAGGAGAGGAAACTCCATAGAAATCAACTACCTTTTTCTGGTGGACAAAATCGGCCTTTGTAGAAAGTCTTCCTTTCAAGATCCTCCCCCCTAACACATACTGGAATCCTGCTTTGATAAGGCCTACCCATAAACCTTTCTGAAATCCCTGATGAAAATTTCTTACCTTGTAAAGTTCCTTGCCTATGTAACTTTTATATAGAGATGTTTGGTATCGCTCAAGTTGAGCAGAAGAGAAATCTTTTTTTAGAAGCGCCTCCAGGATCGTTTCAGCAGCAAGCATACCTGATTTCATAGCAACGTGAATCCCTTTTATTTTTTGGCTGATGAATAGGCTGGCTGAATCTCCAATAATAACCCCCCCATCAAATGCGAGTTTTGGAATAGAAAAATATCCTCCAACCGGGGCTGTTTTTGCTCCATATTGGATGAGTGTGCCGTCCTTTAATATCTCAGCTACAAAAGGGTGAAGTTTGAACTTTTGAAATTCAAGATGGGGATCCAGAAATGGGTCTTCACAGTCCAGTCCAGTCAAGAGGCCAACTGAGACCATGTTGTTTTTCATTCCGTAGATGAAACCTCCGCCATATGTATTGTTTTTAAGGGGGTAACCCATGCTGTGAAACACTTGTCCTGGCTCAAATCTTTGCTCTGGGGTTTCCCACACCTCTTTTACGCCGGCCACATAGGTCTGTGGGTTTTTGCCTTCGTCCAACTTCAATTTTTTTATAAGTGTTTTGGCGAGGCTCCCTCTTGTGCCTTCGCCAAATACAGTAACCCTGGCATGTAAATCAATTCCTGGTTCAAAGTTTGTTTTCTTATTGCCATCTGGATCTATTCCCTTATCACCTGTTCTTACTCCAATAACTCTGTTGCCGTCGTAGAGTATCTCTGTGCCTGCGAATCCTGGAAATATGTCTACGCCATTTTCCTCAACCAAATTACCAAGCCAGTTGGTTATCTTAGAGAGTGCGACGATATAATTCCCATGATTATTTAGCGGAGGAGGTATTATAGGAGATTTAATGCGTCCTTTTGCGGTTAATAGGGAGACTTCTTCTCTTGTAACCTCACCTTCAAGTGGTGCATCTTTTTCCAGAAAATCAGGGATAAGCTCTTTCAGGGCAATAGGATCCATAATAGCCCCAGAAATACTATGAGAGCCAATATCGGTGCCTTTTTCGAGCAGCGCAATCATGATGTCGTCAAGCCTTTCCCCTTTCCCTTCTTGATCAACCTTGTTATTGTGCGCCTTTATGAGATTCGAGAGATGAAGGGCGCCACTGAGGCTGGCTATGCCGCCACCTACAAAGAGTACGTCAACTTCCATAATTTCTCTTTCTTCTTCCATGATTCAATCCTCCTTATTAAAGTTTTGGATTTGCTTCTTTCCTAAGCTAAATATAGGCAAGATTTTATAGCACAGCGCCTAAATATGCTGCAAGACATTTTGGGAATGTTTTTCATACAGATTTTTGCTTGACTGATCTTTTGTTTATGAGATATGTGCAGGGTACACTATGAGTCATTGGTCATTAGTCATTTGTTACATATTGAGTTTTCTGACTATTTTTTCATCCTGTGACAGATGCCTTTTGACAAATGACACTCAATATTGTGAGGAGGATAGTAAAAATGGAAAGGACATTAGCCATAATTAAACCCGATGGTGTGGCTCGAGGTCTTATAGGTGAAGTCATTCGACGGTTAGAAAAAGAAGGCCTTAATATTTTAGCTATTAAAATGATCTGGATGACAAAAAAGCAGGCGAAAGGTTTTTATAAGGTGCATGCAGGAAAACCGTTTTATGAAAGTGTTACTGATTTTATGTCTTCAGGTCCATGTGTGGTTATGGTTCTAGAGGGTGAAGATGGCATTAATGCCTATAGGAAATTAATGGGGGCTACCAACTATAAGGAGGCCGCTAAAGGCACTATTAGGCATGATTATGCAACAGATATTGAAAAAAATGTTGTGCATGGATCGGATAGCCCCCAAAGCGCTGCATTTGAGATAGCTTACTTTTTTAATGAGTTAGAGATTTTCAGAGAATAATGCGTTTTATTGATTCCAATTAATGTAAAAAAGGAATCAGCCTATTCTTCTTTCTTAAGATCCTTTACCTCTTTCTTAAGATCCTCTACCTCTTTTTTTAACTCGCCTGCATCAGGCTCTTTGTCAAATTTTTCTGCATTTCTTTTATCTTTCCATTCTTCAATGCCAAGATATGCAGCTAAAGCGCCGCCCAGGATAAGTAAGACTGGTATTCCAGCTGCTAAAGCCTTAACAAAATATCCCCAAAAGATAATAATTCCTATAATCCCCAAAACTAACGATACTACACCACCAAATAAAGCCGCCATTTTTCCCTCCTTATCTTTTCTCTTATTTTGTTAAAAGGATAATAATTCCGTTCCTTTTAACACAACAATAATCATCATTCAAGAAGATAATTGTATTTTAAATGCCTAAATTTCAAAGGCTCCTGCCTTTCATTGCATAAAAATTATTTTTCGAAGAAGTTTTAAAAAAAGTCTGTTTTAAAAAAAGTCTTGACAAATAATAAATAACAAAGTAAACCACCAATAACTTATCACTCCGTTTTTAAAAAATCTTTTCATCACAGTATATATGTGTCCATTATTATACATTTCTCATAAGCTTGACGTAGTCTTTAGAAATAAAAAATTATTAAAGATTATTAAAGAACCCAAAAAGCCTATTATGTACATTACATAATAGGTTCTTTTTTTACTTTTTTTACCAAATTATAACAAAGTCGTAAAAGGTCAGAAACATCCATTTTTGTCATTCCCGCCTGTCTGCGCGTTGCACCTGTCTGCGTGCGGACACGCACAGGCAGGCGCAGACAGGTGACTTCAGTATGTTATGGATGCCGTCACGTCCGGCATGACGGTTTTGAGACTTTTTGCGAGACCATCAATTATAATAAATGTAAAAAAACTAGCTAAGGAGTCTTAAAAGGTATGAATACCACGGGTGAAGCAAAAGAAGGGGATGTTATTCTAAAACTTGAAAATATTCATATGGCCTTTGGGAAGGTAGCTGCCCTGAATGGTGTTGACTTAGAGGTAAGAAAGGGAGAGATACACTCTATTATTGGGCCAAATGGCGCCGGTAAAACAGTAATGATGAATTGTATTAATGGACTTTATCATCCCCAGGAAGGAAATATTTTTTTTAAGGGACAGAGGATAAATAATCTTGCTCCTCATAAAATAGCTGCCCTTGGGATAGGGAGAACCTTCCAGAAGCTTGAGCTGTATGGCGGAATGACTGTTACCGAAAATATTAGGATGGGCTCACATATACACCTCAAGGCAAACATCCTGAACGGGTCTATATATGTAGGTGGTGTAAAAAAAGAGGAGATAGAAGACCGAAAATTTATCGAGGAGGAGATCATTGATCTATTAGAGATCGAGTCTATCCGTGATCAGGTTGCACACATGCTTCCTTATGGCTCACAGAAGAGAGTTGAGCTTGGAAGGGCCCTGGCGCTCAGGCCGGAGGTTATCCTCTTGGATGAACCCATGGCAGGCTTGAACTTAGAAGAAGTTGAAGACATGGCCAGGTTTATTCTCGATATAAATGAAGAGAAGCGCTGGAAAATAACCTGTGTATTAGTTGAGCACGATATGGGTGTGGTAATGGATATCTCCCACAGGGTTCTTGTCCTTGATTTCGGCAATATAGTCGCTGATGGAACCCCGGCTGAGGTTGGCAAAAATCCCAAGGTTGTTAAGGCATATTTAGGTGAAGAGGATCTTTACGCAACAAGGAGATAAAATGGCAGAAGAGATAGAGGTAACAGAAGATCTCACTATCCCACAAGTATTTTTAAAAAGATGCAAAGAATATGGAGCCAGAAAGGTTGCCATGAGAGAGAAGGAATTTGGAGTATGGCTGCCTTACACATGGCAGGACTACTATGATAGGGTAAAATATCTATGCCTGGGAATGGTTAGCCTTGGACTAAAAAGAGGGGACAAGGTGGCCATGATTGGTGATAATAGGCCGGAAGGTGTCTGGGCAGAGATGGCTGCTATGTGTGCCGGAGCCATACCGGTCTGGCTCTTTCAGGACTGTATGATGGATGAGGTCAAATATATAATAGATCATTCAGATAGCAAATTCTTGGTAGGAGAAACCCAGGAGGAGGTTGATAAGGCATTAGCCATTATGCCCGATTGTCCGAAATTAGAATACGTAATATGGGATGACCCAAAGGGGATGAGGCGCTACCATCAGCCAAATTTAAAAAGCATAATAAAGACTCAGGAGCTCGGAAAGGAGCTTGATAAAAAAGAACCGGATCTATTTGAAAAAATGATTAATGAAGGCCACGGTCAAGAAATCTGCCTCCTGTTTTATACATCCGGCACAACTGCCCTTCCCAAAGGCGCCCTTTTAACCCATTACAATATGCTGAGCATGGGTAAAAATCTCATGGCAGTTGACCCATGTTATGACACCGATGACTTTGTATCCTATCTTCCCTTTGCCTGGATCGGGGAGCAGATGATGTCCATATCCTGCGGCCTCCTGATGGGCTACACACTTAATTTCCCGGAAGAACCGGAAACATCCCAGCATAATATTCGAGAGATCGGGCCTCATGTTATGTTTGCTGCGCCGCGGCTTTATGAGGGCCTGACCCGTCAGGTCCAGGTAAAATATCTGGACGCCACCTGGATAAAGAGAAAGGCATATGAGGTAGCCACAAAGATAGGGTATCATGTAGCGGATCTAAAATTTGAAAAGAAGCCTATTCCATGGCACTGGAAGGCCCTGAATTATTTTGCTTATGTGATTATGCAGAAGAAGCTCAAGGACCATCTTGGAATGTCGCGACTCCGACATTGTTATACAGGAGGCGCTGCAATGGGTCCCGAGCATTTTCGCTTTTTCCATGCCCTGGGTGTAAATTTAAAACAAATATATGGCCAAACAGAGGTAGCTGGAATATCCGTTACACACAGGGATGGAGATATAAAATTTGACACGGTTGGAACTCCTATTCCTGAAACTGAGGTGAAGATCACAGAAGATGGAGAGATCATCTCCAAAAGCCCATCGGTGTTTCAGGGTTACTATAAAAATGATGAAGCAACAAAGAAAACATTAAAGGATGGATGGCTTCACTCAGGGGACACCGGTTTTATTGATGACGATGGTCATTTAGTTGTCTTTGACAGGACAAAAGATGTTTTGAAACTGAAGGATGGCAGGCCCTTTGCTCCACAATATCTGGAAGCAAGGCTCAAATTCAGCCCATATATACAGGATGCCTGGGTTATCGGGGATAAATTACCCTATGTAACCGCTGTTATGTGTATTGATTATTCTGTTGTTGGCAAATGGGCGGATGAGCATAAGATTAATTATACAAGTTATCCGGAACTTTCACAGGATCCGAGGGTCTATGACCTTGTTCAAAAACAGATTGAGGAGGCCAATAAAGCGCTTCCTGAACCGGCCAGGATACACAAATTTGTTAATCTCTATAAGGCGTTTGATGCAGATGATGATGAATTGACCAGGACCAGTAAGCTAAGGAGGGGTTTTATGGAAGAGCGTTATAAGGATATTGTAGAAACCCTTTATAAAGATGCAGACATGGTACACTTAGATATGACAATCACCTATGAGGATGGAAGGGAACAACCTATAAAGATAGATCTGCGTATTCAGGAGATCACTGTGTGATAAGTAGTAAGCAGTGGGCAATAAAGGGAAGGTATAAGGACTTTAACTTATAAATACTAAACTCTAAATCCGAAATACTAAACAAACACTCATGCCCATTCTGGGCACCACGAAGCATGAAAATTAATTCTATTTTCGGAGCAAAAGGGAGGAATAAATGGAACTCTTTTTAATGACTTTAACTACCGGTATTATGGTTGGAGGGATATATGCCTTAGTTGCCCTGGGTTGGGTTTTAATCTACAAGTGTTCAGGTGTATTGAACCTTGCAATGGGAGAGTTAACCCTTATAGGGGCTTATGTAACACTTACCTTTTATACAATTGGTGTCCCTTTTATTTTAAGCATTCTATGTACACTCATCATTGGTATTATCCTCGGTATTTTAGTGGAAAGGATCTTCTTAGACAAGCTTATCGGAGAGCCAATCCTGGCAGTAATAATGGTAACTGTGGGAATCTCTTTTTTCTTTAAAGGATTAATTGAATTTATATGGGGAACAGATATCAGAATTTTTGATCCACCCATTTTTTCCGTAACGCCATTTACTGTCGGTTTTTTAAAAATCTCAACGGTTTATTTCTGGTCATTTGTGCTGTCCATAGTGCTCTTCCTTGTCTTTGTTGCTTTCTTTAAATATACACGCTGGGGTCTATCCATGCAGGCAACAGCAGATGATGAGACAGCAGCCCTGTCCCTTGGGGTAAGCGCCCGGTTTGTATACGCCGCATCCTGGGCCATTGCCTTTATGTCCGCAGGCGTTGGAGGCGCGCTCTTGGGAAATATAAATGGGGTTACTGTATCTGTCGGCTATTTAGGCTTACTCGTGCTCCCGGCGGTGGTCCTCGGCGGCCTTAACTCTATTCCCGGGGCTGTAGTCGGTGGAATAACTATTGGTATATTACAAAATTTTGCTGGCACTTACTTAGATGCCTATTTTCCTGGAGGGGTAAAAGATATCTTCCCCTTTGTATTTATGGCAATATTTTTGCTTTTCATGCCTTATGGATTATGGGGTTGGATAAAGATTGAGAGAATGTGACCTGGCAATGTAAAATTAGCAATGTAAAATTATCAAGTTAAAAATGATATGGAGTTAGACGCAGGAGAGAAGAAGAC
>Ga0180301_10002328_pt1 | contig 14910 bp, 27 predicted proteins | sample GuaBasSediGuay16_FD_121797 | JGI IMG/M metagenome (GOLD analysis project Ga0180301, IMG submission 121797) | Subseafloor sediment microbial communities from Guaymas Basin, Gulf of California, Mexico - Guay16, Core 4569-2, 12-15 cm | ecosystem: Environmental > Aquatic > Marine > Hydrothermal...
GGAAAAACCTTGGGCATAGGGGAACTCATGGTTGCAAACTTCATGCTCATGTTAATCGCGTATCTTGCAACCGAGATACTTGTCCCTGGAGGTGAAAAATAAAATGTTTCGTGTAAGAACTAAACAGCGAACCTTATCATGTTTATTTGTATTATTGTTTGCGTTTTCTTTAATGATGTTTTTTGAACAAGTTCCGAGCGTTGAGGCTACTTTACCAGATATAACTGTGCAAGAGGTTTCACTTTCAGGGATCGTTGGGCATTACGTGAAATCGTTTTATTTCCATCCCAACGGAAAAATTTATCTTGTTACGTGGTATTATCCCGATTATCCATCGACGGTAAATAGGACGTGTAGGGTTTATTATACAACAGATATTGGGAACACTACTCCAACATGGACTTTTCTGGGTCAATTTCCCATTAATATAACAACAGAAGAACCTTACGTAACTTTAGATGAAAGTTTTTTATACATTTCCGCTTATAATTGGACAGGCAAATCTGAGAGTATAGTATGTATAAACCTTACTGATTTCAGCGACTACAGAGAAGTTGTACACCCAGACGTGCAACTATTTCTCACATACAAACTACACCATATTGTGGAAATTAACGGAGTGATTTATGTTGGAAGCTATGTGGATAATCACCCTATAATTGCAAACACGACAATCGGTTCTACTACTTTCGGAACTTTCGCAAATCTAACCGAAACTATACATCTCCATGGATTAAGCTATAGCAACGTTACTAACAGGCTATATTTTGCACATGATAATGGAGCAGGATACTTTGACCTTTCGACAGGAGAAAAACACTATCTTGTTCTAAACGTAACAAGAGCAGAAACAGACAACTACAAGAGAGTTTATGTGAACGAAGTTGTTATCGGCGGTAAAAGAGAAATCCTTGTTGGTAGTGATGTCAATACAACTTACATTGAAAGATATAGTTTGTCAGGAGACTATATAGGAAGATATTACCTTGAAAACTACACTTCTGGAAACGATTTTCTACACACACCGTTCTACGTTTATGGGGATAAGGTGTTTGGTGCAGGGTCATGCGTCGGGACAAAATCGTTTAATGTAGGTATATATGTCTTGAACTTATTTGATAAAACGTGGAAATGGTTAATAAATGGTACCCATAACTTTGGGGTTCCGTATTCTGGGCAAATAGGAAATTACCTATACTTTGCAGGAAATCTTGGCAGTGGATACAAACTTTGGATGATAAACCTAACTGAAATTACACAGTACGACTACAAACAAAATAACATAGAACTAAGATATTTGGCTAAAGGAAAAATATCATCTTTTACTTTCACGGATCAGCGTTTACACGTAACATTAGATGCTCCATCAGGAACTATTTCCACGTTGACCGTTTACTGCGGTGATTACGGTGAACCCGAATACATTTATGTTGAACCTGACAGCGAGTTGGTTTCTTGGAGTTACAATGTTTCAACTTCGCTTTTAACCGTTCAAGTTAAACATGGAAGCCCTGCTAACATAACTATCTCATGGGTTTCAACCCCATCAGGTGGAGTTGTCCCTTCGAAAATAAGGTCTCAAATAGTTTTAGACACTGCTACTTTAAGCGTTAAACCCAATGAAACAGTTGTTGTTTCAGGTCGCCTGTTAGACGAGTTTTACAACCCGATTCCTAACGGTAAACTCACGGTTACTTTTCTTTGGAACGGCTCTAAAATCACGGTTTACAGCGATGTTGATGGGCGTTTCACCTTCACGTTTAAAGCACCTAGCGAGAAAGGGCGATACGCGGTGCACATATACTTTGCAGGTGACACAACACATAGTTCCGCGGAGAAAATCTACAGGTTTTACGTGGGCCCTCCCATTGGCCTCCCAATTCCGTTAAACTTACCGTCGCTGCCACCGACACAGACCCTTATTTTAACAGCTGTTTTCGCAGCGTACATCTACTTGAAGAAAAGGAGGGGGAAAAATGCATAGAAAAATCCTCCTATATTTCGCGGTTTTTTTGATATGCTTCTCTCTTTGGGGCTTCTGGGACCTTGCCATATACAAGGCGAACTGGCAAATGTACCCGATGCCCTTTGAAGTCACATATTTGCCAAGGCATATTGCGGGAGACTTGTTTGTGGCAACCACGTTGATCGGAATGTTTATCTTAATCTACTGGAGGGAGAAGAGAAGGTGAAGAAGATTCCTGTTGCTTGGAGTATTAAAGGGAACATTGCTGAGCCAATATTCTTTCACGTTGAGTACGAGTTTAAAGATTTTTTGAAAAGTTTATATTATTTTTTAATGTTTGTTAATATGATCATTGGTTTAATTAAAGTTTTAGAGGTGTTACTATGAGGAAAACAGTTACGTTAATCATATTGATACTTGTTTTCTTAACGATCATTCCATATGCCCGTAGCTTTATCCTCGAAACACATTCAACCATTTACTCGGATAGCTCTGCAACAACCAAACATAGTTTTCAACGCCACATTTTTTATGATGGCAATTATTATTGGGCTTTTTTTAAGAACAGCAGCGACATTCTTTACTGTTACTCGCAAGATGGAAGTTCTTGGAGCACACCGACAATAGTAGCATCGGGAAGTGTTATAGATTTTTCCATTTGGTTTGAAAGCGAAACAAACACGGTTCATTTAATTTACGGTAACTCTACTGATCACAAAGGCTACTATAGAAACGGTACTATTACAGGTAATGTTATCAATTGGAATTCTCCTGTTGTTGCCAATTCTTATGGCAGTTTATCTGGGGACAGTAACTATGCTACAATTATTGTCACAGATCAAGGGACTCTGTGGGCCGCAATGACAAAGTGCCGATATGATGGAAGTAATCTATGGTACAGTATACAGTTATTTAGATCAACTGACAAAGGAAACACTTGGACAACAGACTACACTGGTTGGCGTACACCTGAATCGCTAAACAAGTTAAACACTTATGGCTTCGTAGTTCCTTTAGAAGGCGACAAGGTTTGGTTAATTTATCATCTTGGTGGAACAAATAACATTGGGTTTTATTGGTGGAGTGGAAGCCTTTTCAATTATCATGATACTAAAATTTCAGATGCAAAGGACATATATGCTGGTGTTACAGCTATAAGCGTAGGAACATATATTTATGTTGTTTATGTTAATGCTTCTGATTATCTGAAGTTTGCAGTTTACAAGCCTAGTGGAACCAGTCTAACAACAATTGTATCGCCACAAAACATCGATTTTGGGGCTATCTCAAAACCTGTTCTAATAAAACATGAAGCAAATAGGACCTTGTTTCTTCACTTGTTTTATATTAAAAACACTAACATATATCATTCTTGGTGGAATAATCAAACACAAGTTTGGAGTACACCTGTAATTGTTAATGCCACCACCACAACTCCTGATCATCTGTCTGCCACATATGAAACTACAAACAGAATCGGTTGCCTAATGTGGATGGAAACACCAAACATAAAGTTCTTAAGCTTCTACAGTAACTATGCTCCAAGAAACCATGTAAAATCCACTTATGCGAAAGCCATCATCGAATTTTATTTGAATGCCACAGTGACAGATTACGATACAGTTAGTGAGATTCAGAACGTGACTTTGCAACTTGACGGTGGGATAGTTTTACGTTGGAGTAAAGGTGAAGGCTTCGTTGAAGTTGCGGATCCAAACAACTACGTTACACTTGGAGAAAACAGTTTCCACAGCTACCTTAACAGCTCATCGATTAAACTGTGTTTCGCGTTAACCTTAACATGGGATTACAGCTATGGCTACCATAACATCACGGTTTTAAGCTACGACAACAAAAACTCGACGCAAACAACCTTCACAAACATCTTGTTTTTTGACAATGAACCTGAAAAACAAGAAGGCGCCCCTGGAGGAGGGCCAGGAGCCTCACCTGGAACCCCCCCGTCCATTTCGGTTCCACTACCTAAACCTTCAAAAACAAACACGGTTACCGTTGGCCTTGTAGCCATAGTTGCGCTGATAGGTGGAGCAATGGTTTACGGTGAAGTCCGTAAGAGAAAATCTGTTTCAAAGCTTTGGAAGTCAATTTTAAACCTGAATCTTGAAGTTAAATGGCCTAAAACTAAAAGTGAAAAAATCAAATGGAAAAAGAAGAAGAGGTGGTTTGAATAATGGATAACACAGAAAAATTTGTTAAAATAGTTGGAGTTACATATGCAGTTCTCATAGGATTCCTCCTACTCCTATACTTCATGCTATAAGGGGAGTTCAAAACAGAGTCATTAGAGAGGTGTTATCATGAAAGTTAAGTTACGTATGCCTGATGGCCGTGTTGTTGACGCTGAGAAACTTGACTTCGAAGTTGAGAAGGAGCCTTGGCTTAAAATTAAATGCAGCGACGGGACTGTTTTGAAGATGAAAGTTGTTATTAAAGCTGTTTTCCGTTTAAACGAACATATACCGCAAACAGGTGAACCCATGTACTTCGTGTTTTCCGAAAACATTTTATCCGCGTTCAACGTGCCAAAACACCTAATGAAAGAACCTGAAAAACGTAAAGAGGTGAAATACCTTGGGTAAACTTGAATGGTACGACTGGATAATCCTCTTCACATTAATCGCATTAGCATTTATACCAGATCCAAGCGACGCAGTAGACCTCGGATTACCTATTGCGGAGCCACTCATGGCATACATCTACTATTGGTGGGTTACCAAGAAAAGAAAATAAAAGAATGAATTTAATATTCCTAAGTATAGGTGGGAATGAATAGGATCGACAATTCCTCATAAAAAGGGGGAATGTGAAAAGTGAAAAAGAAAAGAGGAACACCTATTGCGTTTTATACTGACGAAAAGGAGTAGGGAACCCCTATTCCTCGTTAAAACGGAAAAGTTAGACCAATATTTCCTAGGAAAGGGCGACGTAGAAGAAAGGTTAAGTTCGGTAGGAGGCCTTCACTGCAAGATGCTTTAAGAGCGCATAGTATGCGTTCTCAGAGGGCGCGTAGCGTAGATGAGCGTCGCGAAGCTAAATTGGCGAAGACCGTGGAAGAATGGATGCGAGACCCTTCGCGGAGAGACTTGAAACAAGTAGACTACCCCAAAGAAAAATCAGAGAAAAAAGAAAAGACTGAGAGGGGGTTTCCTTCTGATATTGTTCGAGAGGTTTTAGAGTCAAAGTCGTCTGCTCAGTTGGCTAAGCTTTTAGAAGGTACTCCACTTGTTGAAAAGAGAGTAGGATATGTTCATGTGGCGGATCTATATGATAAAGATATTGGCTATGATAAATATGAGAAAGTTGAACATTTACAACTTAAGGTTTCGAGGGAGGAAGCGATAAAATATCTTTTGAAGCATCAAGAACGGTTGAAACCTCTCCGTAAGGAAATTAAGAGAAAAATTGAAGATAAAAAGAAACTTGAGAAAATAGATAAAATTTACAGTAAATATGCACAGGAATGTTCACGAGAAGAGTTACAGAGACAGAAAAAAGAGTTCGGTTTCATTTTAACTGAACATAGACAAATAAGTTGGGATCACATCGTCAACTATGCTGGTGGACTAGAAAACATTGAAGGCGAAAAAGACAAAGTCTTGTTTAGAGATGTGATAAATGGTGTTGAGCATTACGTAGCAATCAGAGAAATAAAAATAAAAAACAAAAAACCAATAAAAGTATTAGTGCATGGAACAGCGAGAAGCTTGCCAATATACTACAAAATAAAAGGAGAAAAATACGAGTTTTAAAATGGAGACAATTGATGTCCCAAATGCTCTTCGTGATTGTTATAGTAAATTACATGATCAATTACCGCCTTAGATAACCATCGAAGAGCACCTGCAAGAGCAATATTACCCTTAGCAAAAGACTTAGCAGTTTGAACGGCTTTTTCTACGATTTCCTTGGGAGAAGTCCCTGTAGGGGCAAACGCCCCTATAAGCTTACCGTTTTTAGTATATAAATAAACCCTCGCCGTAAGAGTTTTTATAGTTGTTTTTACCTTGCATACTTTGCATATCGCAGGTCTACCTATCACACTAAAATCAACCTTATTTTCAACCTCCAAATTTTTCACCTCCTTTCCTCACCCTACTTAGAAAATAGGGTTGAGGGGAGGATTTACTTTACTTCTATTTCTTCCTCTTTGTGGTAGGGTATAAATTTGTACCCTACCTCGGCGGGAACCATGTTTACGCCCTTTTTAGTTACTTTGACCTTGAGAGGTTTACGTAAAATGTATACGTAGTGTTTGGCATAGTATTCATGTGGGCCAAGACTTTTTTCCTCAGCGAACTCAACCAACGCAATGGGCGTTATTTGTAAATTGTTGGTCAAACGATAGTACAGCATACCTTCAAAGTCCTCGTGTATAAAGTAAAACTCGTATAAGTCACCAAGTAAATCTACGGTAGTTACCCACTTTTCGCTGTAACACCGTTGGATAGTTTCAATGAAGTCCGGTTTCATTTCTCTTGTTTTTTTAACTAGTTTGGGTATTATTTCCCATATTTTTTCGTTTATTACCAGATATTCTGGTTTTTCCATTTTCCACACACCTCTATATACCAATGGTATATTAATAGTATATAAATGTATCGGTTACTTTTCAATGGTGCGTACAATTACCTGTTGCCTTGTAAGTTCAGACAACGGTAGTATCAACACATAAAGTTCTTCTTTATCCTTATACCATTTTTCTAACGTTTCTCGGTATTCTTTTGGCAGTCGTATTATGAATCTATTCCTTTTCAAGCCCCACTTCCAAATTTTAGCTGTAAAAATTATTGGTAGTTGCAACGGTTTTTCAGACATAAACACCACCATATACCATTAATATATAAACGGTATATTAATTTTTTTAAACATCTACTATCACCTTAGGTTTTCGCTATCGGAGAATTATAGTTAAATCCTTTAGAAACCACCCTGTGTATATTGCTTTTAAGTCATGTTTCCGACAGAATTTCAAGATTTTTTCCTTCCTGTTTTCTGGCAATTCCTTGAAGTCAATTATTGTAACAGAGTACGGTAAGTCTCTTGTGTTTAGTTTAGTTTACGACCCACCTGCCAACCTAACCATCTAACTATCCTATCGACCTCCATGTCCCTCACCCACAGTTTTAACTATTACCTGCTGCCACCATATACCATTAATATATAAACGGTATAATTTTGACTTTTTATCACTATCAGAATAGGTCCCCTTGGAGGAACACGTCCTATAATACTTTTAAAATATGTGTGTGAAGTGAATGATAGCTATTTTTTTCTTCCGTAAATTGACGTTGCTATTCCTATTATTGCTAGTAGTGCTCCGAATATTATGGTGTTTGTTGCTTGCATTTTTTGACGTTGCAATTCTTCTTGAGATAAAAATTCAAGTTCCAATACCACTGTTTCGTTGCGAAGCGGATTTACAACATATGTTTCTGGCATTAAATCCATGTATCCTTTATAACACAGCAGCAAACCGATAACAATTAGAAAAACACCTAAAACAATCAAACTCTTCCTCACCATACCCACCTTCCAACCTTTCTAACACAACATAGCAGTCCATAAATATCATATTTTCTATCCGTTTCTTGTTATCGTTGTAACAAGAAACTTGACAAAAGTAAAACTGCAAAGCTCGCGGTTTTTAAACCTCCATGAACACTATTAGAGGGGAACGCCCCTTGGGAGATTACATGCGCGGAGTCGAAGACACTTTAGAATTTGTTCTTATGCTTGTTAAAGAATGTAAGAGTCTTAGGGAACTTATAGAGAAACTTGAGGACAAGCTAAGTTTTGTTAAGGAAGGAAAGTACATAAAAATGAAACAGTTATTCAGAGAGTATTTCCTCGATTCGCGCTAACAATTCCCCTATCTTTTTCCCTTTCTCCAAGGGATACAAATACCTCCTAATAGCCTCCCCTTTTCTTTTCCGTTCTTTAACAGTTCTAATTAACCCTAGTTCCTCGAGACGGTTCACAGCTTTAATTACAGTTTTAGGAGTCCCATCTATTTTCTCTATAACCTCAGAAATATAGATTCCCGGACACTTAGAAACTACAATTAAGACCTGAAGAAGACCAGCTTCCTCCAAACATCTTATCCTCAAAACCAAACCACCATACACACTATACAATGAACAAAAGAAAATAAGAAAACTTCCTTATCTATTTTGTTATACCCATTATACCATGTATAAAAAATAGTGCAAAAGTAAAAATAAAAATTTTAGTCTTCAAGAAGCTCTTCTGGCAAGTCGAAAGGAATTATTTCGCCAACTTCTTTGTCGGGGGTGTGAGATTGCACAATGACAGCACCGAGACGTGGATCATGCGTCGCGACCCATGCACAGTAATGATAGCAATGTGTCAAATAACAGTAAAGCCATATTGGACCGCGACCTGAAATGATAACACCGTTTTTCGGATAGGCTTTTGGTACGTTGATTTTTCGAAGTATATCAGGCGTTATTACTCCCCCGAGTTCAAAGTAGATTACTGTATAATTGGGAAAGAAAAATCGTTGAAATTTAATACTCCATCCCATTGTTACGGTGGGGCAAAATTACTAGAAGCCTCTTGAACTCCTAGAAGTTTCTTCTTCTCCTTACTTTCTTCGAATTTTGGTGGAAAGGTGAATTCTAATGTCCATTTTTCTTTTACGTATCTTTGTCCAGGCCAATCATTAAGAAATTCATATTCTGCCTTCACCTTGAATGGTTGTCCTTTGCTGATTTCTTTGTAAATATAGCTCAATTGTGCTAATATTGGAAGGTCACTGAATTCCTCTGGTAAGTCTCCAAAATCCCAATATTCTTCTTGTTCATAAGCATAATTTGAACTTCTACCTCCACGCCCCGCGAGTTCCCACGTCTCTCCATTGGGCAATATCGCCCATACCTTGATTTTTGACCTTGATTCTCCAAGAGAGCCATCGTGGTAATAATCGCACGGTGTCTCGCGCAATATCTTGAGAACTCTTTCAGCAAATTCCTCATTTTCCTTTAACTTTATGTAGTCAATCACTAGATCTGCTAATTTGTAAATTGCTTGCAGTAAATTCCCCGTCTTTCCCTCAAGAATATTTAATGCTATTTCAATCCCTCTTCGTATCGCTTCTGCTTTTTCCCGTTTTTTCAACCCTAAGTGTTCTAACCTCTTCTTTATTTTTTCTTCAACCTTCACTGCAATTATTTCTTTTTTTGTCATTTTTTTTCTGTCAATATTTGAACCTCATCATCTTGGTGCGAGGTGTGGACCTCTTTGGTCCAGCTTCTTCTCTTGGACCTGCACCGTTTAACATTTTTGTTTAACTTTGTATTTAAGTTTAACGTTTTTGTTAAACCAAAGTTTATATCTTTAATTGTTTATCTATTATACAATGTATAATGGGTAAACCAGAGGTGTGCTTTTCATGAGGCGGTTAACTTCAACAATAAGAATCTCTATAGAAACAAGAAAAAAACTCGAAGAACTCATTACAGAAGCAGCAAAATATTTCGGAAAAAGAATAAAAGAAACCACGTACGATGACGTAATTAAATACCTCTTAGAACATACCAAGAGGGCTGTTAAGCCCGAGATGTTAACTTCAGAAACATAAAGTAAAGGAGGTGTGTGGAGATGTCATGTGAAGATATTTCTTTTGAAAATAAAAAGTTTGAGTTTAAGGTAATAGAAAATTCTCTTTTTGACGACCCTTTAGAAACACTAAGAGAGGTTGAGAGGATTTCTAAGAGGGATTCTTTGCTTTTTAGCGTGCTAGGTGATTTGGTTACTTTGCTTGATGAGACTATGGAAACGTTTCCACGTAGATTTGAGCTGATAAGTGATATGCTTGGTGAACTTGGAAAGAAAATAAAGTTCATAGGTGAATACAGCGATGAACCAGTAACCATAATCGTATCGAAAAGCTACGTTTTCCTGGCTTTCGAAGACAAATACAACATAATTCTCAGCGAAGAACCCGTCCTAATTGCAAAAGCCCTATTTTACTACTTCGTCACAGGAGGATGGTAAGCTTGGAGGAATCCCTTAGCGAAGGTTGGATTGCTCGTGCTTTGTTTTTGATCGAAAAGCTAGGTGCCGAGTTTCTTAACGGTCGCGATGGTGCTGGAGTTGCTCAAGAATTGTTTAAAGTTTTGGATGAACTTAATGCAGAGGAGTTAAGACGACTCGTAAAAACTCTCACAGGGAAATACATTGCAGAAAGAAATGTTCGAATTGTTTTGAGAACTCTTGCAGATCAAATTCTTCGAAAGAAGGGTGATGGTCAAGTTGAAGGCTAAGTGTGTTGAGGAGCTCAAAGAGACTTGCGGTGTTCATTGCCCATATTACAGGCAGATCCACGTGGGTCTAGGTGTCTGCGTGAAAACAGGTCTTCTGAAAATAAGGGGAAGTAAATGCACGGAGAGGAGGCAAACATCGTGATTGCCATTAGACGTGAAGTCATGGAGAAAATTGTAAAAAAATACGGTAAAGAAATCGAGAAATGTAAAACATTAAAAGACCTCGTGAAACTTTTCAAAAAAATCGGCAAAAAAGAAGGATTAAAAATCCTTGATCTCTCAGCCCACCAAACTCCCTCTTCTCCCCTTGCTCCGACCTCCTCCCCTCTCCCCCGTCTACCTGCAAATGAACCTGGAAGCGATGCAAGTAGACATGCAAAAGGTGAAAGGCTGAGAGAAGTAAAGGAGGAATGGCTGTGACAACTTATATTTGTATTGAAAAAGAAGATTTGAAAAATTTAGTTAAGTTTTTTGAAGAAGAAATCGTCAAGGGTAAGGTTTTGATCGTGGCCAAGGATCCTGTTGGTCAATGGATTTCTCCTTTGGATCCGAAGAAGAAACGTAATTATTGGCAGGTTGGCTTTGCAATATCCGATATTTTTGTGAACCACAACTTGAAAATTCTCTTAAACTCTTGGGGAGCAACAATCTTTCTAGTTGATAGAGACAAAATAAAACCTAAAATTTTGGAAGAACTTTCAGGAAAGAAAAAAGAGGAAGAAAAGGCGAAGGGAGGTTGAGTGGGTGGAGTTTAGTTGGGGGTTAGATACGTTTAGAAAGTTTTTGCAAGCCGTAAGAGTTATTTCCGATGAGGTTTGTTTCGAAGTGGATTCTTCAGGGTTAAATGTAAGGTTTCTTGACAGCTGGCACTGCGCTATGATTGACAGTTTTATTCCGAAGAGATCATTTATTCGATTTAAATGTGGCTCAGAGCATCCGTCTCCCTTCGGTTTAGATGTTGGAAAAATGCTTTCCATTTTAAAGAGTTTTAAGGACGGCTTGGTTGAAGGCGCTTTGTCCAACATTTTCCAGTTGAAGGTCCTTCCTCAGAACTGTCCGAAAAACGTGAGAATCTTCAAGTTTCCTTTGCTTGACACTAAGCCTGAGGATCTTCCAGAGCCAAAGGTGAATTTTTCCCATGAGGTTGAAGTAAGCACAAAAGCTTTTCTTGACGCGGTGAAGCTCTTGGAGAAAATTGACGAATACGTTAAACTAATTGTTGGACCTGACAAGCTTGTTTTCGAAGCAGGAGAGGAAGACGAGGTTGAGGCGAGAGCAGTCATAGCTGAAACAGAAGACCTAGTTAATGTGAAAACAACTGTTAAAGGCTATGTTGCTATTGCAAAATACAATTTAAAATATCTTCTTCCAATCGCTAAGACTGCTGCTAAAATTGTTCGGCTTATGAAAATAAAGCTTTCAACACAGAGTCCTATCTGTCTTCAACTTGACTTCCCCATCCCAGACGGTTCCATAAAATATTGGGTGGCTCCTTTAAGCGAATAATTTCGGGAAGGAGGAACTGTTATGACTGAGAGTTATGGGTGGTTTTGCAGTAAGTGCGGTTTAAGGTATCGTGATTCTGTTTGCGATCGTAATAAAAATACTTGTCCTTCTGGTCACGATCTGAATATTTATGGTTATTGGGTTTACCGTAAGGAGTATAAGAATTCTTTAGATGTTAGGGTTTCTAAGCAGATGCCTGACGGTAGAACTCTGAGAATCATTGACGAATATGTTCCATGGCACCGTGTCGAAGAGAAAATGGAAGAACTCATATATAAGAACCCTGAGTATCGAGACCTTATTGAAAACGCTTTTATGGTTTCTGCAAGCATCTCTGAAAACGATTGGCGAGTAAAATGTTCCCTCTGTAAATTTTACAATTCATGTAAAAAATGGAAAACAATTTTCTGCAAAGATTTCCAACCAAAAAGAAAGGAGAGAAGAAATAAATGGGCATCGTGTTAAGGATAATTGTTTGGATTCTTAACAAAACAACTTTCGTTGAGGGAATGTTGTGGTGGAAAGCATACACAACAATGTCAACATTTTGGAGCATAGTACTGTATGTTTGGGAACAAATCACAGACCCACTACTCATCACATACCTAAAAAAATATGGATGATGGAAATGGTATGCAAAAAACTTGACTCCGATACTTTACATTTCATAGGTGGAATAATATTCATCATAGGTTTCTTTGGGATATGGTTTCTCCTCATATATGTGTTCATAGCCACACTATGGGAAAACTATGTAGAACCCCTAATAAAACATTGGCCATTACGATTACCACCTGAAGTACAAGCACTCATATTTTTCTCCATAATTATGGCCATAGGATACACACTAATGACAATAGCCATAAAAATAGAAAAAAGAGAGGGGGATAGCCTTGAGTAGGATGTTTAAGTTTGTTAGGAGGACTTGGAATCCTGTGGTTGGCTGTACTCATAATTGTACTTATAGTTGTTGGGCTCGTAGGATGGCTAAGAGGCAGAAACATCGTTGCCAACTTTGCTATGAGTTTGTTCCTCATTTACATGAGGAGAGGCTAAACGTTTTTGTTCCTAGGAGGCCTACGCTTTGCTTTGTTTGCGATATGGGAGACCTGTTTTGCGACGGTGTTCCAGACGAGTGGATTGAACGTGTTCTCGACGTTGCAAGAAGATGCCACAATGTTATTTTTCTTTTTTTAACTAAAAACCCAGCAAGATATTTTGATTTCCTAGACATGTTTCCTGAGAACAGTATTTTGGGATGTACTATTGAGACAAATAGGTCTTACGCTGTTAGTTTAGCTCCACCTGTAGGTGAAAGATATATCGCTATGAGGGATCTGAAATGGCCGAGGAAGTTTATTGCAGTTGAACCGATTTTAGACTTTGACTGGGTTTTCTTAGACTGGTTGAAAAAAATTAAACCGATAATGGTTTCAGTTGGCTACAACAACTACACCAAGCGTTTCCCAGAGCCAGATATTGAAAAAACTCTAATCTTAATCAAAGAATTGAAGAAGTTTTCAGATGTTGAAGTAAAAACCATTAGGGGGAATTCTGATGGGAGACCGTAATCGTGGGAAAAAGCAGATTTCTGTTTCTTTAAGGGTTGAAACCATTAGGATGCTGGATGAGTATGCTAGGAAGATTGGGGTTTCTCGTAGTGAGGCTATTGAGCTTATTGTTCAAGGTTTGATTGATCCTCCTAGGGGGAAGAGGAAGATTGAGTTGCCTATTGAAGCTTAGAGAGGTCTTCCCCGCAGTTTACGCAGAAACGCCATCCTTGCCCTATTTTGGACCCGCATTTAGGGCAATATGTAACTTTAATTGTAACAGGTTTTTCTTCTTCAGGTTCCCTGCTGGAGAATGTTGCATGATATTTTCTTTCAAGCTCTGTTTTAACAACATGAGAATATATCCTTGTGGTCCTTATACTTGCATGGCCGAGCAGTTCTTGGATCTCAACGAGGTTAAACCCCTTGCTCAGGAGGAACGTTGCATATGTATGTCTCAAAACGTGTGGAGAAACCTTCTTTTTGATTTCTGCTCTTTTCGCTGCATTTTGAAGAATTTTCTGCACACTTCTAATGCTCAATGCTTCTCCATATTTGTTTTGAAACAAAGGGGCGTCATTGTCTTGCCGAAAATATGTGTTTATGGCTTCTCTCAATGCGAGGAGTGCAAAGTCCGCGATAGGGATCTCAGATTCAAGTTCGCTTTTATGCCTGTAGACTCTTATGATTCCTCTTTTAAAATCTACATCTTTAATTTTAAGAGATACTATTTCGCTTACCCTGAGACCTGTAGCAAACAACATGAGGATCAAAGCTCTGTCACGCGGTCTAGCAGTGTGATCTACAAGTTTCTTAACTTCTTCTATTGTAAGATATTTCGGCATTGTTTGAGGTTTCTTTGGTGGCTTTATGTCTTGCAGCAAGTCTTCACGCTTAATATATTTGAAGAAGCTTTGCAACGCATAGTATATGAGGCAAATAGTGTTCAAACTCTTAGTCTTCCTGCAATATGCAAAAAATCTTACAACATCATCCTTAGTCAAAGTATCTTTCCGAACAAAACTAAGCAACTGCCTAACTTTCTCAACATATCTGCGCGCACTACTCGGAGAACAGCCAGAGGCAATCAAATAATCCTCAAAATCGTTAAGCTTATCCAAAACCCTACTCCTATACATAATGAAACCCCTAAACGTATTTTTTCATCTATAATATATTCGAAAAACAAGTATATTTCATGCACGAAAATTCACAAAGCACATCTTTTTAGAATAATTGTTCGTGAAAGTTCCTTCTTTTTAAATAAAATTTTAGAGGGGAGAGTGTAGTCCATCATGGTTAAAGTCGGTCGTAGGAGAAAAAAGAAACGTGGAAAAAATTGTCAAAAATTTTTACAATCATTTTTTACAGTTGCTGCGCGTCTCCTGAATGAGGGTAATCATCCATCAAAAGTTGCAAAGCTCTTAGGCATTAGTAGACAGAGACTTCACTATTGGCTTAAGAAAGCAGTTAAAGCAAATCTTTTTTACAAAGAGAAATTAGGTCGAATAACCCTATACCGTTTAACAGACTATGGTAAAAAATTTTTCACTGGGGGTGAGGGACGGGGGGGATTTGGGGA
>Ga0180301_10002329_pt1 | contig 14905 bp, 12 predicted proteins | sample GuaBasSediGuay16_FD_121797 | JGI IMG/M metagenome (GOLD analysis project Ga0180301, IMG submission 121797) | Subseafloor sediment microbial communities from Guaymas Basin, Gulf of California, Mexico - Guay16, Core 4569-2, 12-15 cm | ecosystem: Environmental > Aquatic > Marine > Hydrothermal...
AATGATCGATGCTAAAGTATGCTCCTCCCAAGTTATTGGCAACCAATAGAGAGGCTGCACCTGAGCCTTAACTCTGATCCTCTGCAATTGGCTCATCTGAGTTAATATCAGAGTGTAAAGGAGTGCTAATGTCGGAAATGATGCGTAGAAGCTCTTAGCCGCACTTAAAACGTGCATTCGAACCTGAGCATCAATCAATCCACCGTAGAAGCTCCCAAAAAACCATCCAAAAAGTGAGCCTAGAACGCACACACCTAAATAGAGCATGTAGGTAAAGAGCCTATTCTCTTTAAATCTTCTGAATCCTCCACCTCCCAAGAGTCTAGATGATTTCGCATTAACACTTACAAGTAATAGAATGTTCCTCCAGTTCACTTCAGCAGCGCCTCAATTAGGGGTCTAATATCGCTTGCACCAGTCAACTTGAGGAAGATATCTTCTAGGCCTGAACCGGGCATCCCAGCCTCACGCCTCAGCTCCTCCATAGTTCCCAATGCGAGAAGCCTCCCATTCTGCATGATAGCTATACGATCGCACATGGCCTGAGCTATCTCTAAGACATGGGTTGACATGATCGTGGTTACGCCATCCGCGGCCAAATTGCGGATCAAATCCTTAACGATCCTAGCGGATTTGGGGTCTAGGCCGCTTAATGGCTCATCCAAGAGTAGAAGCCTAGGATGATGCATCAGAGCTGATATGATGACTATCTTCTGTTTCATCCCCTCAGAATAGCTGCCTATCAAGTCGCCCTCCCTCCCCTCCAATTCTAGCGCGTGAAGATACTCCCTAATCCTCCTCTCCTTCTCAGCCGGATTCATGCCATAAACGTCTCCGGTCAAGTCCAGAAACTCCAAGCCAGTGAGGAACTCGTATATTCTCGGCGATTCAGGCACGTATCCGATCAGCCTCTTCACCTCAATTGGATGCTCATTCACATTCATGCCGAAGACATTTATACTTCCCGAGTCAGGCTTAACAAGCCCTAAAATCATCTTTAGGGTTGTGGACTTCCCTGAGCCGTTAGGCCCCAATAAACCGAAGACCTCCCCGCTCTTGACCTCCAAGCTTAGATGGTCAATGGCTAATATGTCTCCATACCACTTTGTAACATCATCCAGCTCTACGGCTATCTTAGAATCCAAACTCTAAAGCCTCCATCTACTCGGGATTTTTGAGGCGAACCCTCCTCCTTATGAATGTCCAGAGACTATAGAATATGATCCAAGCCGATGTCACTGGCAGAATGATCACCCAATAGTATACCGTGTGAGATAATCCAGTCAATAATGAATAAGCATTTACAAGTATGAAAGCCGCGATGTTTAGGTAGAATGATCTTCTCTGCCAGCCATACCTATTAGCCGCCTCGACTGCTTGAAGTGCCGCGAATCCCTTCTCAGTCAGAGCATACGATCCATCTCTATTTATCATGATTAGATCGTCAAGCTTCCTTAGATGATAGTCCAGAAGCCCGCTGCTCGCAATCTTGAGTTCCCTCTTGAGCTCAGCGAAGCGCATCGGCCTTTTAGATAGCTCCTTAAGAATCTCGATTCTCAGAGGATGAGAGATCGCATCGAAGAGATCATCAGAGCTCATGACTCATCAAACGCAAATATACGATGGCCAAATATAATTCTATCAACCTTGACAGGCAAGTCAACGATCATTGACAAGCCTATTCTGCAAATCATGTAGAGCAAATAGATTAAGAGGAATGAGGATGAGAGTAGTGTGTATCATGTGAGCATAGGGGCACGAATGCACTTGAAGCTTGCAAAACTATAAGCTCGCCGCAAAATCCATCTTTGAGTTCAATCTTCGACGCTTCTAATTCACTTTCTTCTGATCTTTAAAAAGATCCCTGCTACGGTGAGGATTATGATGGCTATGGCTATTACTCCGAGGTATCCCCATCCAGTTGGAACCTCAACCGTGACTCTTAAGTCCCTTGATATGGATCTGGTTTGATCAGAGGCTGCGGTAACCGTCACGTAGTAGTCGGCTGCAAGTGCATCGGAGGGAGGCTCAACCGTAACTGTGAAATCCACTGATCTGCCCGGCTCAAGGCGTAGAATATTCTCAGGTTTACTTATCACAGTCCATCCTGATGGCGCATCGAACTCTAACTTCACATTGGTTATGGTGGATTGTCCCTCATTATGAACGGAAGCTATGGCTTCGCATTCTCCTCCTGCCGTGACCCTGACGTTCAGAGGCATCAACCTTAGAGTCAGCCTGTAAGCGCCCTTCACACACAACCTTAATGTGATATTGTCGCTTAGCTGCTTATCTTCAGTCTCGGCTATAATTGGAATCACATATTCGCCGGGCATGATTCCCCGATGGGTCGAGGCGGTTATGGAAAGGCTTAATGATTCTCCTGCAGGAACCTCAACTTCTTTCGCGGAGAATTCTATGTCTAGATCGGGCGACGTGAAGTTCGTTGAGAAGTATACGTGCTCGTCCTCATCCCCCTTATTCGTCACTATTAAGTCATAGGTTGCCGCGTCCCCCGCCTTAATTGTTAGCGAGGGATACCTGCACATCAACCTAATCCCCCTTTCGATCTCAAATGGCTCAACCTCGACCTCAAGTTTGATCCCCTTACTAAAGCCTCCAGTATTAGCCGTCAGATTAAATGAGTATTCACCTTCTTCCGCGCTTTTCGGGATCTCTATGTTTATTCGTATTGTGGCTGAGTCTCCGCTCTTAAGCGCTAAACTATCTATCTCCTCCTTTCCATGCAGGAGATGCGCCCTCCATCCCCTTGGAAGCCCCTCTAAGGTCAGATTGAGAATTGCCTCTTCAGCTCCTAAGTTCTTAATCTCAACGTTGAAATCCACGCTGGATCCAGCTTTTGCCGTTAAAGCAGGCGTTGCAGTCCACAATTCTATTTTGCGCCGTGGATGTTCAGGTGGCTTAATGGTAACCGTGAGATTAAGCGATTCACTGATCCCGTTATCCGATTTAGCCGTTAGAGTAAGATTGTAGGTTCCAAGCGCATCCTTAGGGATTGTGACCTCGAGATTTAGTGATAATGAGCCTCCGCCCGGCAGACTTACTCTTCTAACCTCACTGATTTGATCGAGTATCCTCGCAGTCCAGCCCTCAGGTTTCGTTACGAGCAGATCCACTGTCATTTGCCGCTCTCCGATGTTATGAACTGTGAATGGAAATGTCAGTTTGTCTCCAGGATTAGCCACACGGCTCAATATGGGAGAGGAAAGCCTTAACTGAGCCATCTTATAATCGCCCTTCACTTGCAACTTTAATGTGATATTGTCGCTTAGCTGCTTATCTTCAGTCTCGGCTATAATTGGAATCACGTATTCTCCAGGCGCTATTCTCCTGCGGGTTACGACAGTTACTGAAAGGCTTAATGATTCTCCCGCGGCAATCTCCACTTCTCTAGCGGAGAATTCTATGTATAGGTCGGGCGATGTGAAGTTCGTTGAGAAGTATATGTGCTCTTCTCCACCTCCCTCATTAGTCACTTTTATTTCGTAGGCTGCTGTGTCGCCCGCCTTAATGGTTAGTGAGGGATACCTGCACGCCAGCCTAATCCCCCTTTCGATCTCGATTGGCTCGACTATAACCTTGAGTTCGATTCCCCTTTTAAAGTCTCCAGTGTTAACCGTAAAGTTAAATGAGTAGTCGCCCTCTTCTGCACTTTTCGGGATCTCCATGTTTATTCGTATCGTGGCTGAGTCTCCGCTCTTAAGCGCTAAACAGGCTATTTCTCCTTCCCCATAGAAGAAATGCCCCTTCCATCCCTTTGGAAATCCCTCTAAGGTCAGATTGAGAATTGCCTCTTCAGCTCCTAAGTTCTTAATCTCAACGTTGAAATCCACGCTGGATCCGGCTTTCGCTATTCGAATGGGCGTTGCAGTCCATAACTCTAGTTCGTAATGTGGATGTTTGGGCGGCTCTACGGTGATCGTGAAGTTGAGCGATGAGCTAATCTTGTTGGAGGTTGCCATTAAGGTTAGATTGTAGGTTCCAAGCGCATCCTTAGGGATTGTGACCTCGAGATTTAGGGATAGAGAGCCTCCGCTTGACAGGCTCACTCTTCTAACCTCACTGATTTGATCAAATATCTTCGCCGTCCAGCCATCAGGTTTCATTACAAGCAAGTCTACCGTCATCGTCTTTTCGCCGATGTTGCTTATCGTGAATGGAAATGCCAGCTTGTCTCCAGGATTAGCCACGCGGCTCAATATTGGAGAGGAGAGCCTTAAAACCTTGAGTAAAACGATATCTCCAAGACTGATTTTTCCGGTTCCATACATCCTTATGGGGATGCTTCTCTTTTCCTTTGTATATCCCTCCTTTGAAAAGCGAAGAATGTATTCTTTTCCGACTGTTAAATCGATAGCGAAGGAGCCGTCGGATAGTGTGCTTGTACTCTTAATATAGGTCTCATATCCTTCTTCGGATGAGTATGCTTTGATCTTGACATTTTTCAGTCCTTGACCATTCTCATCTACTACTCTGCCTGTAACTTTTACTTTAAGTGCTCCCTGCACGTAGATTGGAGATACTAACGTGGAGAGAAGTGTTAAAACGATTATGAGGAAAGCGGATATTCTTGCTAATCGAATCATTCCACAGACTTTCTTCATCATTTTCTTCTCCTATTGAGTTTCACGCTTAGCGGATCTCTTGTCTCATGAAGAGCAGGTAGGAGGCTGCGAATGAGACGACGAGTACCACCACTATCACGGTGATTTCCGGCCAAGACTGGGATAAACACTCAAGCAGGCTCGGCGGGGCTGGCATGGGCTTCCCCGGCTCTACTATTATTAGGCCGCCGCGGAATGAGCTTCCGAGCACTGATTGTGCCACGTCGCGGTAGCAACAAGTCGGAGAGAATCTCGTTATTGCCCTAAATACTTCGAAGTGCCTCTTCCATCCTATTCTGTGCGGTGTGATGATGCCGCCGCCTAGGGGGGCTACGATGCTGGCGATTAGGCTTGCAATGCTGTAGATCAGATTCGTGCTGATGAGCCATGTTATTATGGAGGCGAGGAGGGATGAGGTTGTATCTCGCATTACAACTGAGAAGAACATGCTCACACCAAGCCACATTATCATGTATAAGCCTGAGATCCCCATGAAAGTTAATAGTCTCGCTGTCTCATCTCCGGTTGGAGCCACGCCAGTCAATGTTATTACCGTCGTTAAGGCAAGCGCTATTGCCGTGAAGGAGGCAAATATGAGCGCGCATGCACCTGCCATGAGCTTCCCATTGATCACGGAGTCCCTGAATACGGGATGTGTTAAGAGCGTTATCAGCGAGCCGCTGTCCCTTTCCTGGGAGATCGCGGCGAATCCTATTGCTATTCCAAGAAGAGAGCCTACAACTGCTATTTTCTCCGTTATTCCCCAAGTGAATACTGCGAGGAAGGCTGATTGACCCGGTATAAGCATCCTGCTTCCTTCTTTGAAGTATTGCTGCACACCCTCATATGCCGAGCATAAGATTAGGATGACTAGCACTGCGAAGATTATGATGAACCTTACGCTGGTTAGGTGATCAATAATCTCCTTTTTTGCTATCGTCCACATTCCAGCCATCTAAATCCACCCCCTCCCATAAACTTTCAGGAAGACCTCCTCTAATCGCGGTTGAACGATATGCATCGTCAATATTAGTGATCCCGCCTCTGCTATTGCGGCTGCTAGCTTCTCTCTTAAGTCATGATCTGCATGGATCATCAATTCATTTCCATCCCGATCTACGCTTCGAATTCCCGGCATATCCTCAATAGACCTCAACAATTTATCGTCAAGTTTGTTGAGCTCAAGCCTTATGAAGATGCCCTCCTCGGGAGCCAATCGCTTAACCAAATTTTCAAATGTGTCTACGGCGATTAGTTTTCCATCCTTCATGATTCCGATTCGACTGCATAGCTGCTCAACCTCCGGCAAAATATGAGATGTAACGACGACCGTCAGCTCCTCTTCTCTGCATAGCCTTTTAATCAGCATCCTCACCTCCCTCGTGCCCTGAGGATCCAGGCCTGCCGTCGGCTCATCTAAAAACACGATTTTAGGCTCGTTTATGAGAGCCTGGGCGATCCCGAGCCGCTGCTTCATTCCACGGGAGAACTTTCCAACTTTGACATCTTTCCATCTGCTCAAGCCCACGGCCTCTAGGAGGCTATCGATCCGCTTAGCCCTCTTCGACTTCGGTATATCATTGAGTTGGGCGTAGAAGTCAAGATTCTGCCTTGCCGTTAGATTATCGTAGCAGGCAAAGCGATCATGCAGGTATCCGGTGACCGCTTTGACTTTGCGGGGTTCCCTAGTCACGTCGAATCCGGCGACTATGGCATTTCCAGATGTGGGATCAATAAGGCCGGCAAGCATCATGATCGTAGTAGTCTTTCCAGCGCCATTTGGGCCTAGGAGGCCGAATATCTCCCCCTCTCGCACCTCAAGACTGAGGTTGTCAACAGCCGTGAATTCGCCGTACTTCTTAGTTAGATTATTCGCTTCGATTATAGTTGACACTGCTTGATCACCTCGCTACTTTGCAGGGGCTTCCTCGTTTTGTATGCTAGTATGGAGGCCGATATACCTACGATGACCGCTAGGACCATAGCTATGATCCCTAATGTCTCGAAGCTTGCTCCGCCGCTAGCCTCCTGTAGCCTCTGATTTTCATCTTTAAGCTCCATGTTCTTGCGGTTCAGCTCTGCCCTACGTGCCGTTAAGACTTCAGTCATATTCATTTCGCTGCTTTTACTAATCTGGATGATGTGACTGATCTTCACGGTGTTCCCTTTATGGGTGATCTCGATATTTACCGGGTATGTTCCGAGTTTCTGATCTTCTGGAACTTGGAAACTCAGGGTCCAGTTGCCATTTGAATCAGTTGTGGTTTCTAAGCCGCTTATGCCGAAATCCTCGATATTAACGATCACCTTTGCGCCTTCAACGGGCTTACTGTCGAAGATGATTTTTCCATATATTGTTACTCTTTCTCCCGGCATGTAGAAATCCTTGTCGAATCTCACGGACGGACGGTAAAATTTATGCTGAGGCTGTGCTAGCGTGGATGCGGTGAAGGTCAACAGTTCACAGAGGGAGAGAGCCTTTAATGTCGCCGTGATATTCACGTTCTTTTTACTCACCCTTCTCTGTCCTGATCGCGCTTTAAGCAATGCGATTTCACCTCTACTAATTTGATACGTAGCTATTATTTCAAATAGTTAGAAAAAAGCATATAAGTATTACCGTTCAATAGTAGCTACTGAAATGTCTAGTAACCATTCAAGATCAGAATATATGCCATCTGAATATCGCATCGGCGAAGAGAAATTAGAGAGCGTTCTCGGCCCTTTAGAGGCTCATGTAATGGAAACAATCTGGGAAATGAGGAGACCCGTTTCCGTCAGGGAAGTGTATGAAAAACTCAGAAGGGAAAGAAAAATCGCCTATACAACCGTTATGTCAACTATGGATACTCTTTTTAAGAAAGGCCTTCTAAATCGAAAGATCACAAGTGGGAGAGGGGGGCTACTTTATGTCTACTGGCCTAGGTTCAGCAAAGAAGAAGTAGAACGCTCAGTAGTTAAGCACGTTATCGATAGCTTGCTCAGGAACTTCGGGAACTCTGTAACTTCATATCTGATGGAGATCGCTGCCTCCGATAAGGAAAAAATTAAAGCTTTCAGGAAATTGTTCGAGAGTATCGAGAAAGAGAAGAAGGATAAATGAAATGATAACTTGGCTTGATCCAATATCCGATTTGACTCAACCCTTCTTCTTCTATTCCATTACCTTCACAATTTTATTTGCATTATTAACGTATAGTATCGTTAGGGTACTCGGGATGCACGATCCCAAATTCAAAAGCTACTTTTATATGATACCGTTATTCATTCCACTAGTGATCTACGCAATATTCCCCCCATTTTACCTCGCAGCTGAAATCTCCTTTGCTAGTTACGCGTCCATTGCCGATATGCCTGCTCAGGCCAAAATCGAAAACATCTCTCTGGCAGAGATGCTTTTCAATGCGATTCCCCCATTCAAGCCTGTTCATCTCGAAGTTTTTAAGATGCAAGTTCTTTCCTTAACAGGTCTGCTGTGCTTTGTAGGCTTAATAGCAGGCACTGTGCTCGTAGTTTTTCTTTACTTGTTTGGCAGCAGAATAGTATGCTGGCTTCAGGGAATTGTAGAGCTCACGCATGAGGAGAATCCGGAGCTTACGGCGATGGTAAGTAGGTTAGCTCAAAGAGCTGGTATATCTATGCCGCGCATAGGGATCACTGAGGATCTCAGACCTAACGCATTCACAATAGGCTACGGAAAGAATGCGATGATAGTGTTTTCACTTGGACTTCTGAAGGTGCTTGAGGACGTCGAACTTGAAGCCGTGATATCCCATGAAATAGGTCACATCAAGAATCAAGACTTCCACTTTAACGCGCTGGTCTCAGCGTTGAAGGCTGTTTCATTCTTTAATCCTCTCGCCTATCTCTTAACGTCAGCTATTAAAAGAGAGAGGGAATTCCTTGCGGATAATACTGGAATGAAACTCATAAAGAAGCCTTGGATATTTGGAAAGGCCTTAAAGAAGGTATGGGAGGCCTCTAATGGATCCTCAGGAGGCCTACTGAAAAGATGGATCTCCAGCTTCTTCATTGTCTCCGAACTCAGGCATCAAAGGAACCTTTTAGCCACGCATCCAACTCTAAAAAGCAGGTTAAGCAACATTGCAGATAGTATATATCACAGAAGCGCATGCAGAGACGAAACATTAAGGGCGATCCTATCCTGCGCAATAATCATCATGATGGTAGTGAGTATCTGTGGATTATTGGCTTGGACACGTTATCCAATTACGCTGACACGTATTCATGCAAAAGAAATAAGTGTAGCATCCAATAAAGGAGGTTATAGACTAAAAATATCAGACATGCCTAACATCACTCATATGCGGCAATTCAAATGTAGAACTTTTAATCCTGAAAAAGACGCTGAAGATAAATCTGAATTACCACTCACAGTAGAGCTAGGTAAGCAATCGAACACTCCACCTCTCTACTTCTACATTTCCATCGCGTCCACTGGGTATCAACCGTATCTTCTCTCCCGCCCCAGCCAAGTTTCAGGTTCCACCTATTCTCGGATTGTAACATCCACTGATATAGTGGTGATGGCAATAATCCTCTTTCTTTCATGCCATGATTACCTCAGAAATGCCATAAAGAAATTGTTGAAGACGAAATAAATTAGACAATCTTTAAGAAGAAGATTCGATTCTGTCGGATGAACGTCAGAGCGTTAATTCCTCCGCCTTCCTAGATCCATGTTCTTCAGGGAGACCTATGAAACGAAGCTCCGCAAGCAAAATCCTTAATTATCGAGGCTTTCATCTCCGGCAGTAAAAGTTGTTCAATTTAGAAGAACGGTTGTGAAGGCCATAAAGGCTCCTACTAGTTTAACTTCAGCTCTGAACGGTTAGAGAAAGTACGTCAGGGGAGAATTTAAAGGATAAAGAGTATCCCCGTCAAATAAAAAGAGACTAAGACTCTTCACTAAGGAGAGAGTTTAGCGTTGAGGAATACATCACAGCCGATTTTAAGGGAGAACAGTAGTGCTGGTATTAGAAGACTTTGGCGGTGTTAAGCCGCTGAAAAGATTAGGAAGATTCACTTATTTCTATTGGCATTCAACAGCCAGCAATGAAGCCGCAAAATAAGTTAGAATCTACATTTACGGAGGGAGGAAGAAGGTGATCCGCACACATAAATTTTGTGTTGTTTGGAGGTGGCGGGCCCGGCGGGAATTGAACCCACGACCCCCGGGTTAAAAGCCCGGTGCTCTGTCCTGGCTGAGCTACGGGCCCAATTTACTCTCTTCAGAAAAGACAATTTAAGTGTTTTTATTTTTTTATTTTTTTGAGTTTGTCGGTGAATGCTGGGATGGTTGGTGTGAGGTTTCATTCGAGGAGCAAGCATATACTGGAGATTGATGAATCTCATAAGGTGGTCTTTGATGATTTCCGTAATGTTAGGCTTTATGATAGGGCTGATCTCGTGTTTGCTGATCCTCCATTTGGAATAGACTTTAAGGGTAATCTTCAGACGTATCATAGGAAGCCGGATGCCCTATCATACGTTGAGGTTTCAAGGGAGGAGTATCCGAGGTTCATTCGTGACCTCCTCGAGTGGTCCTATAGTGCGCTTAAGTATTCTGGGAGCATGTGGCTGCTCTCAGGATGGAATAACCTACGAGTCGTTTTAGACGCGGTTGAGGATGTAGGCTTCATACAGCTCAACCATTGCATATGGAAGTATCAGTTCGGAGTCTTCACGAGGAGGAGATTCACAACCTCACATTATCATCTACTATTGCTCGTTAAGGATGAGAGGAACTACACATTTAATAAGCCCGAGCACTACGCTGAGGATGTATGGTACATTAAGAGGCCATACCATCATGGGGAGAGAACAGCCGGGAATGAGCTGCCAGATGAGCTCGTAGAAAAGTGCATAATTACATCGTCGAATCCTGGAGATTTGGTTGTCGATCCCGTCTTGGGCTCGGGAACAACCATGAGGGTATGCCTAAAACTGAAGAGGAGGTGCTTGGGCATAGAGATCAATCCGGAGCTTGAAAGGAGAATCAGAGAGAAGCTACGGCTCAAATCTCCATCCGACACTCATGGGATATAAGCATCAAATGATTCTTAGGTGAAGTTTATTTTGTTGCATTTCCTTTCTGGGATTTTGTAGATCATTTCATAGAGGAGACTGGTGTTGGGGGACCTTGAGATAGCCAAGGAGATTCTTAGAGGGCGTGATTACTCCCTAGTTATGGTGCGGGATGGCAGGATTATCTATGCATCGAGGTCTCATGGGATAGGTGGAATACTACATGCGATAGAAGAGCTGAACTGTCGGATTAAAGGGGCATCTGTGGCCGATAAGGTCATAGGGAAGGCGGCGGCGCTTCTGCTTGCATACTCAAAAGTAAAAGATGCATACGCGGTCATAATAAGCAGGAATGGACTTGAAACGTTAAGAAGTCATGGCATACAGGTCGATTATGAGAATCTCGTCCCGAAGATACTCGATAGAAGTGGGAGGGGAATATGCCCATTTGAGAAGATCGCATTGGAGATCGATTCGCCGAGATCGGGCTTTGAGGCTTTGAGGAGGAGATGGCGTAGCCTAATAGAAGAGAGTAAAGGCCGCTTCTAAACTATTGATCCCCAAAAAGTTCATCTAAGACCTCATCTGGATTGAAGGCCTCCCTAGACCTTATAGATGCCTCCTCAACGTAGAATTGGATCGCATACTTTAATGCCTCCTCGCTTACTGGTATGAATTCCCCTTCGCTCCGGAAGTAATCCATGAGGGAGGCTGCACATGCGAATCGTATCGCCTTATCCTCAAGCCTCGCAGAGAACTTCACAATCCTATCTGGTATGCGCTCTAGTATAGCGGCTCTAGCCCTCCCAATCATATCGAAGACCATCGGAGTTATCATCACAGGCTTAAATTTGAACCGTCCCTTCACGAGGGGATGTCCAGTCTCAATCGCATAGACGAGCGTGAGGTGATCTCTGATCTTCTTAGCATCCTTCTCGACATCTATGATGCCAAGGGAGAGTCTCATCTGGCTCTTAGTTATCTCTATGAAGCGCTCCTTCGTTAGGCGGTGAAGCCTACAGAGCATCCTATCCTCTATAGCATTGAAGTTTGGATCCTGAACCGTAACGTCATATCCCCTATCATGGACTGAAACGTTATAGTTGACTGAGAAGAACGAGGTGAACCTGTATGGGCCTATAACTTCATTTTTAGTCTCATACCTTATGACTCCCTGCTCCATCGCTATCTTCAAAGGCTCAACCATCCCCTTATACCTAAAGAAGTCATTGAACTCCGGAACTATGAAGTTGAAGACCCTACCAGCATAGGCCGCTCCTATCCTAATGAAGAAGGCAGGTGTCATTCCGCCGCAATACCTATTTCTACCGGGAAGCCCATGAGCCCCAATCCTGGCGCTCGGCTTCCCAAGGACCATATCCCTAGTCGAGAAGCTCTTTCCAGTCCCCGGATCACCAAATAGAGCCAGTGACCAGCCGGTTCTCCTGCCCGTATCACCCCTCTCATGAACTATCTTAACGTTCGCCAATCCATACTGCTGGGTTATGCTGAGGAGACTATCAAAGTATAATACTTCTCCGAAACGCTCCTTTAAGTATGATGCGAGATACTCAATTCCGAATTTTCTGCCGAACCTTATTGTCTTCTCAAGTCTGCGCTTAAGCAAATCTCTAAGGTACCTGTCGAACTCCTCATCCATCTTCTGAATCCGCTTCCTCTCCTCGATCAGTGGGTCAGATGGCTTCTTCACGGCGGGCTCTAATTCGCCTTCAACACCGGCCTCCGGGATCCCCGCGGAGACGCGGATTGTCGGCCTCCTCGATCTACGCCTCAAGCCAAGCTCATCCTCTATGAGCGGGATAGTCTCTTCGAGGATCGTCCACTCCCTATATCTGCCGTCATTATAGGAGTTTACTATCAGGTTCAGCCTCGTAAACTCCTTTAAGATATCCTCTAATCTCTCTGATTTCACCTCTCTTCTCATCTCATTCAGGCTTGCGGTTCCATCATGCTTCAAAAGCAACTTCAGAACTGATATTGCATCCGAGCCATAGGTCGACTTTACCCTGCTGATCGCCTCCTTCACACTCTCCGAGAAGCCGTTAAGGCTGAGCCTGCCATTCTGGAGCACATAGTATCTTCCCCTGAAGACCGTCCATTCTCTGGGCTTATACTTTCTCATGATCCTTGCTAGAGCCTCATCGTCAATGGCGGCTCCTAGTGCTATGCAGGCTTCATCCTCATCTTTTATCTGCCATCCACTCGAGAATCTCCTGAAGTATGGAAGATCAAGCTCCCTCCCAATCTGGTATATCTTAAGTTTCGGGAATGCCCTTTTTAGGAGCATAGCCCTCTCAATGAATCTTTCATTCCTAGCCTTTCTCATCAAGCCTCATCCACCAGCATACATCCTTATGAGCCTATGAGCCTCATCTCCGTTTATCCACCCTTCCCTCTCAAGCTCAACGACGCCCTTAACTATGCTATTCGCGAAATCGGGTGAATTAAGCAGATTATTCGCCCTTCCAACCTCTAGGATCCTGCTTTTAAACGATATGTTCGATGAGATTATATCCTTAACCTTAAAGAAGACCTCCTTGCTTAGATCCGGATATCTCTGATTGAGCAGAAGCCCAATCCTCGATTCCAAGCTGAATGAGAAGAAGACCCTCTTAATCCTCTGAAGCAAACCCTTATAGCCCTTGGCTATCATCGGAGGATAAACCTCAACCCTAACCCTCCTAGATGATTCAAAGACGGACATATAGAATGGAATTCCAACAAGGGAGGTTCCCTCAAACCTAAAGGGCAAGGCCCTCCTCTCTAAACTCTCCATCTCATCAGCCTTCCTCTCCATAAGACCCCTTATATGAGACTCTATGGATGATGAGAGCTGATCTATCTGGCTTATCAGTTCGCTCTTCTCGGAGAGCTCCCTTCTCCTAGCCTCCTCAAGAACCCTCAGCTTCTCGAGCTCCTCATTGATCGCTCCTTGATATTTCTCCTCGATCTCCCTTATCCTCCTCTGCATCTCCCTCCTAGCATCATCTTCCATCCTTTTCAACTCGGTCAATCTTCTCTTCAAGACTTGAATGTTATCCCTATACTTTGAGATTCTACTGTCTATTCTAGTCGTGCTTCTCTTCGGATATCTGCTCTTCTGTCTCCTCCTTGCCTCCACAGCCCTACGCAATGATATGCTGAGCGTCTCAATTCTATCCTCCACTCTGCTCCTCTCCCTCTCCAGCCTATCAAGCCTCCTTCTGAAATCCCTCTCAACCCTACTCTTCTCACGCTCCATCTCTCTAGTTAGGCCCTTAATGCTCTTATCCACGAGCTTTCTAGTCTTCGAGATCCTCTCATCATACTCCCTTCGGATCTCATTTATCTCGATCGATATCTTCTCTTTGTGATGTTCACTCTCCAGATTCAAGACCTCAATGGCATAGTGCAGTGACTCCACCTCATCATTCAGCAGGTTCCACTCCTCGATTAGATGCTTCGATCTATCCTCAGCCTCCTCCCTTGAAATGAGTGTTGGAGCGAATGGCAAGCGTGATCTATCATCAGCCTCGACCTCTTCAGCCTCATTTAGTATAGACGAGAAAGACCTAAGCAGAGACTCATCGAATATTATCCCCCTAAATGCGACTTTCCTAGAAGATTTGAACTTCTGGAAGGTCTGAATGTGCCTTTTTAACGTATTGATGAAGGGCTTAGGCGATGATGAACTCCTACGTAGGGCCTCAGTGAACTCTAGGACATCTGGAGCCTCATAATGCCTTATATTCGATGAGATCATATCCAATCCGTCTACTACGATGCATTTATCATTCCATGGTACAATCCAGAATGGATAGTAGAGCCTCGCAATGCATGATATCTTCTCCGCCCCAGATAGGAATCCGCCCTTTTTACGCTTAGCCTCTGAGAGGCATAGTATAGCTGCCCTCTCCATCTCAGATGTGCATGGATACTCCCTTCCAGCCTCCTCAGTCAAGTATGGAACCGTAAATATCGGATAGTCAACGCTCAATTTCTCTCACTCTTCAACTGATCATATCGAATGAATGGCGGAGACGCCCAGATCGGTCAAACCATTAATATTCTTTAGACGTCCTTAAATTATGTTCGCCGCCCCTTTAGGTTTGAGAAGTATCTGTCGGCAGCCCTATAGCTCTCAAGGCTTCCAATATCAAACCAGACACCGGTGAAAACGTAGCCGTAGACAGCTTCACGCTTATACAGCCACTCTATGAAGCATCCCATCT
>Ga0180301_10002331_pt1 | contig 14901 bp, 15 predicted proteins | sample GuaBasSediGuay16_FD_121797 | JGI IMG/M metagenome (GOLD analysis project Ga0180301, IMG submission 121797) | Subseafloor sediment microbial communities from Guaymas Basin, Gulf of California, Mexico - Guay16, Core 4569-2, 12-15 cm | ecosystem: Environmental > Aquatic > Marine > Hydrothermal...
GGAGACCAGATTATTGGAAACAGAATAAAGGCAAAGGTAGTCAAGAATAAAGTAGCACCCCCTTTCCGTACAGCTGAGTTTGATATAATGTACAATGAGGGAATAGCAAGAATTCAGGATATCGTAAATACCGGAGCGAAATTTGGAATAATCAATAAAGCTGGAGCGTGGTTTACTTACGGAAAAGAGAAATTAGGGCAAGGTGTAGAAGGAGCTAAAACATACTTAGAAAAAAATCCTCGTCTTATTACAGAAATTGTTAATAAAATAAAAAAAACCGTTAAGGAAACAGCGGTTTAATTTATCAAGAATTGGAAAATTAATGAATTTATTTTTAAACTTCTCTTTTTTCTGATTCAAAAATAAAATAAATTAAAATCGGTGTTTGTTGTTACTTTATAGTAAAAGGAAGAAGGCCCATTTGACGGGCTCTTTTAATTGCCTTAGCTAATCTATTTTGATGTTTCCTGCAAGTTCCAGTTTTTTTGGCTGGAAGAATTTTTGCCTGCGAAGAAATAAACTTCTTTAGAAGTTCTGTATCAGTCCAATCAATCTCTTTTATTTTATGTTGGCAGAAATAACAAGTATTCATTTTAGTAAATTTTTTCATTGATATTTTAGAAAGGGATATCCTTTACATTTACTTCTCCTTTATCTTCCGGTTCGCTTTGAGAAACATCTTCTTTATTCTCCTTATTCTCTGTGTTTACACTTTTTTGATTTTCATTTTGCAAGGAAGGAACTCCTTCTTCCATTTCAATTACAGGAATTTCTTCTTTTGGAATTTCTTCTCTTTGTTTCTTTTCTCCCGGCATTTCTTCTGTTGGGCTTATATCGGAAGAATATCTTGGTCCCATTTGCATATTTTCCGCAATAATCTCTGTTCTGGATTTTTTGGTTCCATCTTGAGAGGTCCAAGTTCTAGTTTGTATTCTTCCTTCGATTAAAACTAATCTTCCCTTAGTTAAATAACGCGAGCATATCTCTGCTAATTTTCCAAATGTTACTACATTATGAAATTCTGTGGATTCTTGCTTGTTTCCATTTTGGTCGGTCCATATTCTATTAGTTGCCACGCCAAAAGATACTACAGTTTGTCCGGATGGCAAAGTTCTAGTTTCTGGATCTCTAGTAAGATTTCCTGCAATAATTACTTTATTTAGATTCATAATATTCAGATGTAGAATTGTCTGTTTATTGGAAACACTTATTTATCTCAATAACTCGATATTTAGCCAATAAACAAACAATTAGACATTTGTGTTAATATTATTACTCTTTTAATATTTCTTCTAATTTTTTATCTACCTCTTTTAAATCCATTTTTGATTTTTTTGATGTTTCTTTTTTGTTAATGCTATCGCCATCTTTATGCGATGATTTATGGGTAGTGGAATTGGCATAATCTTGCTTAGATAGAAAATCGATCTCACTTAACTTTTCTTTATGTGTGGATGATTTTTTATGCGCAGGGGACTTATTCATGCTTGAGGGTGCGCCTGTAGATTTAACGGATATCTTTTGCGCCTCTTTTTCATGATTTAGGGTGATTAAATATCTTAAAATTTTTTCTTCTGAATCTATTTTTTTCTTAAAGTGTTTTAACTTATCTGGAGATATTGCAAAATTTAGAATTAAATAGATTCCTTGATGTAATTTTTTAATAGGATAACTAAAATTCTTTTTCAATATTTTGCATTTGGATATTGTTCCTTCGAGTTCTGAAATTGCTTTTTTAATTTTTTCTAAGAACTCATTTTCCTCCTTTTTATTAATATCCGGAGGAAAAATCACTCCCATCTTGTAATTCTTTTGTTCCGTTATTTTACTCATACTTTCTAAATTAGCAGAAAAATAAATATAAGTCAATATAAATTATATTTGTGCTTATTTAAGCGCAAAACTCAAAGCGCAAAGCTTAAAGCTACAGCGCAAAGCTTAAAGCTACAGCGCAAAGCTTAAAGCTACAGCGCAAAGCTTAAAGCTACAGCGCAAAGCTTAAAGCTAATTCAAAAATTATTCCAAATTATTTCAAAGTGTTCCAAATTATTCCAAATCAATATCAAAATTCAAATGTTTGAAATTCAAAACTTTAATTTCTTAATTTTGTTTTGAATTTTGCTTGCCCTTACAATTTGCGAAGCAAATTGTTTAGGGAATTTTGGTCATTTGAATTTGCCTGCCCTCCTAAGTTTTACCCGCCTGCCGCAAATTTCTTCGAAATTTGGGCGGGGGCGGGTGAAGAATTTCCAATTTCGCCACAGCTCTAAATTCTTTAGGGCTGAGTAATAAATTTCGAATTTTTAATATTCAACTCGTTAACTCGTTAACTCGTTAATAAACAATAAAACAATAAATTTCTTATTACTTTTGCGCTTTAAGCTGTAGTTTTGAGTTTTGAACTTTGAGTTTTGAGCTAAAATAAGAGAAATATTATAATTTTGTTACCAAAGTGGTTGGATGGTACATTATATTTTGAATTCAATCACATCTCCATCTTGAACTATATAATTTTTTCCCTCTATTCTAATTAATCCTTTTTCTCTGGCACTGTTCCACGAGCCGCTTTGGATTAGTTTTTCCCAATTGATTACTTCTGCTTTTATAAATTTTTCCTCAAAATCACTATGAATTATTCCTCCTGCCTGAGGGACGAATGTTCCTTTTTTTATTGGCCATGCACGGGTTTCTTTGCCTTTTGCTATTGAGAAAAAAGTTATTAGCCCTAATGCCTTATAACACATTTTAATTAATTCCGGAAGTTTGGAGTGGGGAAGGTCTAATTCTTCTTTTTCTTCATCGTTTAGGTCGCTCATTTCGCATTCTAACTGCAAGTTGAGATATATTGTATTAGGGTTTAATTTTTTTTCAATATTTGGTGCAGACTTGTCTGCGTTGAATACGTATATAATTGGCTTTGCAGTGAGAAGACCAAGCTCTTTTATTAATTCCTTACTTTCGTCAATTTCTATATCATTAAGCATTGTTCCATCATTTAGGGTCTCTCTCATTTTTTCTAAAATTTGCACTGATTTTTCAGCATTTTTATCTCCCGTTCTACTTTGTTTTTTTAATTTTATTAGATGATTTTCTATAGTTTCTAAATCTTTCATTATCAGTTCAGTTTTTATTATCTCTATATCTCTTTTTGGGTCTGGATTTCCTTCAACATGAGATACTTTTTCGTCGGAGAATATACGTACGACCTCACAGATTGCATTTACTTCTCTTACATAAGAAAGAAATTGATTTCCCAATCCTTCTCCTTTATGAGCGTTTTTTACTAAACCGGCAATGTCTACAAATTCTATTACTGAGGGAGTAACTTTTTCCGGTTTAATTATTTCGGCTATTTTTAAAAGACGATTATCGGGAACTTTTACAATTCCTATATTGGGATCAATAGTGCAAAATGGATAATTAGAAATATCTACCTTTTGACGGGTTAGGGCCTTGAATAATGTAGATTTACCTACATTGGGAAGTCCAATTATACCAACTTTTAAATTCATAGTTATATAAATTTGAGTTCATTGCAAAATACTTCCAATAATTTGAGGATATCCTTTTAGAAAATCTTTTCCCGATATTGCTTTTCTCCCTTCTAACTGCACTTTTTCCAAGAGCAAACAATTCTTTCCTGTCTGTACTAACATTTGCTTTTTATCATCGGTAAATACTTGGCCATATTTTCTTTTTTCAACCAGATCCGGTGAGGGGATAACTGTATAAGCATCTAAAATTTTTAATCTTTTTAATTGGTTCTTTATCTTTAAAAAAGTATAAGTTCCCGGCCAAGGATAAAATGCCTTGATTTGTCTTTCTATTTCTTTTGCTGGTTTATGCCAATAGATTTTTCCGTCTTCCTTTGAGATAAGCTTGGTGTAAGTTGCCTCCTTTTCATTTTGTTCAATTGGCTGGATTGATCCATTTACTATTTTTGGCAGAATTTTTATCAGCACTTTTGCGCTCCTGTAAGATAATCTTTGGTATATGGTCTTATAATTATCATTTTCTTTTATTTTTGTTCTACTTTGATATAAAATTGGTCCGGCATCCATCTTTTCATTCATTTTTATGATAGTTATTCCTGTCTCTTTTTCTCCGTTTAGAATAGCAGATTGAATAGGCGAAGGACCTCTGTATTTGGGCAAGAGGGAAGGGTGGATATTTATTGCTCCGTATCTGGGAATCTCTAAGATGGATTTCGGAACAATTTTTCCATAAGCGCATACTATTATTAAATCCGGTTTTAAGAATGAGATTTTAGAACAGACTGAGGAAAGTTTATCGGGTTGCATTACCGGAATTTTATACTTAATAGCAGCTTTTTTTACCGGAGGAGGGGTTATTTTTTTTTTCTCTTCCCACAGGTTTATCTTTAGCAGTTATCACTGCTAAAATGTTATAACCATTTTTAAAAAGGGCATTTAAACTAGATACCGCAAATTTGGGTGTCCCCATAAATATAATTTTGATTGATTTTTCATTCATGTTTTTTATTGAACTTAGTTAAGCTTTTTGTCTACTATCAAAATTCCGTCTAAATGGTCTATTTCATGCTGAATAATTCTTGCCAATAAATCTTTTACCATTAATTTTATTTCTTCGCCCTTTTCATTTAAGCCTTCCACTTCTATTTCTTTACATCTTTCCACAGGCACATATACTTCAGGCAAACTTAAGCATCCTTCTGTTTGAACTTCCTTTTCCTCAGAAGATTTTGTTATTTGTGGGTTAATAATACAAATATCATATCCTGCATTTACTACTATTATTCTTAAAGATTTTCCTATTTGGGGAGCTGCTAAGCCCAGTCCGTCCTTTACTCTCATAGTTTGAAACATATCAAAAATTAGCCGCTTTATTTCTGTGGTTAATTTTTTAACCGGCTCTGATTTTTTTCTTAGTATAGGATTATTTTGTCCGGTTTGGATTTTAAGTAGCATATTATAATAATTATTCCAAAGTGTTTCAAATTTCAAATTATTTCAAATTAAGGAGAAGAACAAAGGGATTTAAAGGAGAGTATCTGGGTCTATTTCTATTTTCCAATTATTTGGAATAATTTTCAATAAATCATTTCTTATTTTTACTTGTTTTTCAGAGAGGTAAATATCTCCATTTAGAAATTTTTTGCACTTAATTTTTATGACTATTTTCCATCTCCATTTATTTTTTATCTTCGGAATGAAACAGGGGGCGGGTCCTAAAATTTCAAAATCCATATCTTGAGATTTCGTGCTTAAAGATAAAACTTTTAATTGCTGTTTTAATTTTTCGCCTAATATTCGAGCCTCTTCTTCTGCCTTTTTTGAAATTTTGTGTTGATAGGTTAGTTTAATTAACCTCGAAAATGGTGGGTAGTTTAATTCTTTTCTGTCTTTTATTTCTTTGGAGAAAAACTTATCGTAATTATTTTCCGATGCATATTTTATAACATAATTTTCTGGATCGTATGTTTGAACAATGAATTCGCGCGGAGAAAGGTGAGAGATAAGAGTAGAAATAGTTCGAAACGCATTTTCTCCTGTTTTAAAATCGGGCAGATTTAGGATATGGGATATATTTACAATAGATATTAAATCTAATCTCGGCAACTGTTTCAAGTATGAAAATATTAATTGCGTGCATACCAAAAAATTTATATTGCCATTTTTAAATTTTTCCAGAATTTCTTTTTGTTTTTGCTTGGTTTTTGCTATATCAGTATCTAATCTAACTGCTGTTGCATTTGGAGAAATTTTTTTTAGTTCATATTCAATTTTTTGCGTGCCTGTTCCTAAATATCTAATTCTGTAACTTTTGCATTTCGGACAGAGCGAAGGAGGATTTTGTTGATGGCCACAATGATGGCAGATTAATTTGTAACCGGTATTAAATGACTTATCTTCGATTAGTGGTAAATTTTTGTGATACACTAAAGGGACATCACAATTTGGGCATTTTATAATATAACCACAATCCATACATAAAAGACAAGTGCTAATACCTCTACGGTTTACAAATAAAATTGCCTTTTTGCCGGAGGAGATTATTTTTTCAATTGAATTTTGTAAGAACTTGCTGAAAATAGAAGAATTGCCATTCTTTATCTCATTTTTCATATCGATTATGTGGATGCTAGAAGTGGAATACTTGATGTTATTCGTGATAATTTTATATTTATTCTTTCTTGTTAAATAATATGATTCTATTGATGGGCAGGAAGCCCCTAAAATTACTTTGGCATTTAACAATTTAGATAATTTTATAGCCAGGTCCTTTCCATTATAGTATGGATGTTTTTCAAAAGAGTTATAATTTACGGATTCCTCCTTATCTAAAATAATAAGCCCCAGTTTTTTAAAAGGCAAGAACAGAGCAAGTTTAGTCCCTAAAATAATTTTTGCCTCATTTGATTTTGCTTTTTCCCATATTTTGTATCTTTGTTTTTCTGTTAAATTGCTGCTCAGAACAAAAATTCCTTTAGAAAAATATTTTTTTAGATAGGATTTCCAAAAGTTTATATCTTCTATTTCGGGAACTAAGAAAAGCACCTGTTTGTTTTTGCTCGTGGTTTTTTTTATAGCATTGATATAAAAATTTATTCTATGTTTACTATAAACAAGAGTAATCATAATAAGTACTTGCTAATCACTTTGGTAACCATTAAATAAGCAGTTAATTTTTTAGTAATTTGGTATTCACTAATAAAATCTCAAATCTCAAAACTCCCGCTCCAAAGGAGCGAGGCTCGCCCAGTAAAACTGGGCGGCAAATCTCAAATCCACATCTCAAATCTCAAAACTTAGATAATTTCGAATTTCGAATTTCGGATTTCGAATTTTTTTAATTAGCTTTGCGCTTTGTGCTGTAGTTTTGAGTTTTGCGCTCTGCGCTTTGCGCTAAAATTAGTCTTGACTTTTGAGATTTTAACTTACAACTTACCAATTATGAGAGAGATATTATAATAGGGTAAAACCCTTTACTAACTGCTAACTGCCAATTGCCAATTGCTAATTGCTAATTACTCAATTATCTCTAATTTTCTTTTGCATTTAGGGCATTTTCCATTTTTATCAAATCTTTTTATAGTATACCCATTTCTTCGGATAACTAATTCATTGCAAGAGGGACAATGAGTATTTTCGTGAAAGCCATGAACGTTTCCCACATATACATAATATAGTCCTTCCTCTTTCCCAATCTGATATGCATTTTTTAAAGTTTTAATGGGAGTAGGAGGGATATGTTTTAGTTTCCAAGATATGTCTCCATAAAATTGACTAATGTGCCACGGTGTTTCTTTGCCCAATTCATTTTTTATAAAATTAGCAATATTTTTTAAGTTTTTTAAAGAGTCATTTAATCCTGGAATAACTAAAGTAGTTACTTCTGTCCATATTTTTTTCTTTTTCATTTTTTTTAAAGTATTCAATACCGGCTCTATCCTTCCGTTGCAATAAGTAATATAAAAATCGTCTTCGTAACTTTTCAGGTCGATATTTACCGCATCAATAAAATCAGATACTAAATCAAATAATTGTTTAGAAAAAAATCCTGAAGTAACCCAGATATTTTTTAATCCTTCTTTTTTGGCAAGTTTCATTATATCCAAGGCATATTCTGAAAATATTATTGGGTCAGTATAAGTGTAAGAAATGCTTGGTAAATTATATCTTTTTGCTATTTCAATAATTTCTTTGGGTTGTAATCGTTCGCCTTCAATTTTACCGGTTAATTGAGGCATTTGAGAAATAGTCCAGTTCTGGCAACTTGCGCATCTAAAACAACATCCTACTGTGGCAACTGATAGAGAATTGCTGCCCGGCATAAAATGAAAAAGCGGTTTTTTCTCTATAGGATCGATATTGATAGCGCAGATTTTTCCGTAAACCAGAGAGTAAAGTTTGCCGTTTTTATTTTCTCTTACCCCGCATATTCCTCTTTTGTTTTTTTCTATTGTGCAGTAATGCGCACAATTTTGACACTGAACTGTTTTATTTTTTAGTTTTTTATAAAGCAATGCCTCTTTCATTCTAAGTTGAAGTTTATCATAGATTTGGATATAATGAAAGTAACCTAATACGGTTTTAAGTTGCGGTTATAGCTATATAATGTCAAATATGAACAAAGCGAAACATAGAATTTTTATTGCTATAAATTTGCCAAAAGAAGTTAAAGATTATTTGGCTAAGTTTGAAAAAAAGCGTTTTAATTGGCCTGTTAGATGGACAAAACCCGAAAATTTACATATTACTTTAGTTTTTGTCGGATATGTAGGTGACGTTGAACTTGAAAAGATAAAAGAGATTACAAAACAGGTTGTTTGTAATTACAGAGAGTTTGATGTTGTTTTGGAAAAGATATGTCCGGGCCCAATTAATGCAAGGCCGAGAATGATTTGGGTTTTGGGCAAGAGAAATGATTATTTATCCCAATTAAAAGAGGAATTGGAGAATGCGCTTATTAGTTCTTCTGAGATTCCGTACAACAGGAAGGAAAATAGAGAGTTTTTTGTTCATATTACTTTGGCTCGGGCAAGGGGTTTTTCTAAGATTCCAGCGGTAGATGTGAAACTGAACATAGAATTCAAAGTAAATTCTATAGAAATAATGGAGAGTAAATTATTACCAACCGGAGCAGAGTATAATGTAGTGGAGTTATTTGAGTTATCCAAAATCCCAAACTCTTCTACATCTAATATCCAATAGGGCGTTTGACGTTTGTTTCAATCTCCAACCTTTAACCCTCAACTTTTAACTTCTAACATCCAACACCTAACTTCCAACATAATATGTTTTCTCTTCTTGGAGTTAAAATTGACAATTTATCTTTGAGAGAAGTTTTAGAAAGAGTAGAGAGTTTTATGAGAGATAACAAACAGCACTATATTGTTACAGTTAATCCCGAATTTTTGGTCTTAGCTCAAAAAGATAAAGATTTTAGAAAAATTTTAAACAAAGCAGATTTATCTGTTCCGGATGGAATAGGCATAGTTTTCGCTTCTTTATTAAAAAAAAATAATTTAATAAGATCACGGGTCACTGGCGTAGATTTGTTTGAAGAAATCTGTTATTTAGCCAGTATGAAAAATTGGAATATTTTTTTATATGGGGCAAGAGAAGAAACAAGGGAGGAGGTTAAAAATAATTTATTGAGAAAATATCCCGAACTGCGAGTAAATTGTTTAAGTGAAAATGGATTTCTTAATGATTATAAAATTAATGATTTGAATACGAAAGGGATTTTGTTTGTTGCTTTAGGCGCAGCGAAACAGGAAAAGTGGATAAATGAGAATTTAGAGAATATGCCTAATATTAAACTTGCTGTGGGTGTAGGCGGGACTTTTGATTTTATTTCTGGCAATGTTTCTCGCGCCCCTGTAATTTTAAGAAAAATTGGATTGGAATGGCTATGGCGATTGATAATTCAGCCAAAAAGATTTCCCAGAATCATCAATGCAGTTATCATTTTTCCTTTTTTAGTGATAAAAGAGATTATTAAAAATTCCAAATTCCAAATTACAAATTATTTACCCTCCCAAATTTTGCAAAGCAAAACTTGGGAGGGCAGGCAATATCAAAATTCAAATGTTCAAAATTCAAAACTAAATAAATCATCTCAAAAGTCAAATGTCCCGCTCCAAAGGAGCGAGGCTCGCCCAGTAAAACTGGGCGGCAAAAGTCAAATCTACAAGTCAAAAGTCAAAAGTTAATGAAATAAAAATCTAAATTATATTTTAAAAAGATTTGAGATTTAAGATGTAGATTTGAGATTTGACTTTTGAGATTTGAGATTGAGACTCTATCATGCACTATCACTTTATCGGCATTAAAGGCATAGGAATGTCGGCATTGGCTTCATATTTTAGAAGTAGGGGAATTTTTGTAACCGGAAGTGATTTGGGTTTAGGCGGTCATTGCGCAAAAAATATTTCCAAAGATATTGATTTAGTTATATATTCTTTAGCCATAAAAAAGAACAATCCGGAGATTAAAAGGGCAAAAGAATTAAAAATTCCTTGTATTAGTTATGCTCAGGCATTAGGGAAATTAACCAAGGAAAAATTTACTATTGCGGTGTCGGGAATGCATGGAAAAAGCACTACCGCATCTTTAATTTCACTTATTTTAGATAAAGCAGGTTTAAATCCCACTGTAATTGTAGGCACAAAGATAAAAGAGTTTAATTATAGTAACTTTGCGGTAGGAGGAAGGCCAGACTTTAAAAAAGTAAATTTATCTAATAAATTGAAGTCGGAAATTTCTTCGAATGGGATTTTAGTAATAGAAGCGGACGAATATTGCTCTTCATTTCTTAATTATTGGCCAAGAATTTTGGTTCTTTTAAATTTAGAGAGGGAGCACTTAGATTACTTTAGAAATTTATCTCACATTAAGAGAATTTTTCTTGAATATATTAGCCATTTAAAAAAGGATGATTTTTTGGTGGTGAATAAAGAAGATAGGAATTTAAAAGAAATTGTTAAGAGTGCAAAGTGTAGAGTAATTTTTTTTTCGGGAAAGAATTTTCGCGATATAAATCCAAAATTTAGAGAGCTAAGAGATGATTTTTCTGCTGCATTAAAAGTAAGCGAAATTTTAAAAATTCCCAAAGAAATTTCTGAAAGAGTAATAAAGAATTTTAATGGAGTATGGAGGAGGTTTGATTTAAGAACAATTATAAATGGGGCAGAAATTTACGATGATTATGCGCATCATCCTACAGAAATAAAACTTACATTAAGTATAGCTAAGAGGATTACCAAAAATTCTTTATGGGTAGTTTTTCAACCGCACCAATACAAAAGAACATATCTTTTATTCAAAGATTTTGTGAAGTCGTTTGACAAGGCAGATAAACTTGTTTTGGTTCCAATTTTTTCTGTCCCTGGCAGAGAATCACTAAATATAAAAAGAAAAATAAACTCAGAGAAGTTGGCTGATAGCATATTGAGAAGATGGAAGAGATTAAAATATAAAAAGGAAATATTTTTTATGGACATTAAAAAAGTGCATAAGTTTTTATATAAAAATCTTAGTGAAGGAGATTTATGTATTTTGATGGGAGCGGGAGATATATACGAAAAAATACAAATTAGTTATCCACAGGATGAATAGTTGAATTGTTTTTTTTATATGATATCATTACAATATATGAACCGAGAGATGTTCTTTGGTTTATCACCAACTATAAGTTTGTGATAAGTCAGGAGCATTTCATTAATGTATGATTTGGGTATACGTTATTATTGCTATTATTGTGGTGATTGCTTTGGTTTACTGGATTGCTTCAAGAGGTAAGAAAGAGGAAGGTGAGGTTTCCACAGGAGAAACAGAATTGTCAGAATCTCAGGGAAGCGAAGAGGGCGGCTCAGAAGAAAAAAGTGATTCTTCAGAAGGAGAAAATATGTAAAAAATACAAACAAAAAAGTCCTACATTAATTCTTCTTCTTGAAGAAAGTAGGGCTTTTTGTATCCTTTAACAGAATGGCCATATTTTAGTTCATGCTATTCTATGGGCTACTAAACACTATGAGAAAAATAGGCATAGATTCTCATTATTTAGAGGGAAAACGTACAGGAGTAGGAAGATATTTGTCGAATCTGTTAAAAGTATGGAATACTGTTTCGCCTCCCGATATAAGATTTATTCTATATTTTAGAAAAGAAATTCCCCTTGATTTGAAATTAGGGAAAAAGTTTGATTTAAAACTCCTAAAATACGGTAAATTCTCCAATGCTTTTTTTATGCATTGGCTTTTAAGAAAGAAGGCGAAGAAAGACAGAGTAGATGTTTTATTTTGTCCGGGTTACATTGCACCCGTTTTTTATAATGGAAGTATTGCTTTGACTATTCATGATATAATTTATGAAGCAAGGCCGGATTTGTATAAATTAAACTTTGTTGATAGAATCTTGTTAAGAGGAGTTTCTAAAATTTCTTCCAGAAAAGCAAAAACAATCTTTGTCCCTTCTGAATTTACTAAGAAAGAACTAATAAGATTTTATGACATAGATAAAGAAAAAATTTTGGTTACCCCATTGGCGGTGGATGATTGCTTTTTTTCTAAGAAGATTTCAAAAGAGAAGGAAAATTTAATTAAAAAGAAATATAATGTTCAGGGTAAGTTTGTTTTATATATAGGCACAATTTTCAATCGCAGACATATTCCGGAAATTATTAAAGCATTTGCTTTGTTGGTAAAAAAGAGAGAATTTTTTAAAGATAAACATTCTTTGCAATTCTTGATTGTAGGAAGGAATAAGACCTTACCATTTATAGACATTGATAAGTTAATAAATGAAGTAAATAATGACCTAAACAGAAGGGCAATTTTAAGATATAATTTCATAAATTCAAGTGATTTATTTTATTTATATCATTTGTCAGAATTGTTTATTTACATTTCTGAATACGAAGGATTTGGGCTTCCTTTATTAGAGGCGATGGTTTGCAAAACTCCTGTTATTACTTCTCCATTTGCATCTATTCCCGAAGTAGTAGGAGAAAGCGCCATTTTTGTAAAAAATCCAAATAATATAAAAGAAATTTCTAATGCAATTTATACTGGTTTGACTGATAAAAAGTTGCGAGAAAATTTAATAGACAAAGGAATAGAGCAAGTGAAAAGATTTTCTTGGGAAAAATGCGCAGAAAAAACATTGAAGGCATTATTATCTATTTGCTGAATATATTAGTCGTTTTTTTTATTGGCATCGGAGTTTTGCCTGTTGAGGCTAATTTATTTTTAGCAGGGATTTTGGTTTTTTATTTTTTGTTTGCTCCTTTGGTTAGGTGTATTTACCTTTTTGTTTGTTTGATTCCTTTATTTATTGCTCTTCCTATTACAGAAAATTTTGATTGTATGAGCATATGGAGGATTCTTTTGATTATTTTGTTTTTGAGGAGTTTGTTTACCCCACATCATGGCTATCAAGCCATGGCGCGGGATAAAGCCATGATACAGAGTTTGCGGATTGCTTTAGAAAAGATAAGAAAAGAAATCAAATCACCAATATTTATTTCAGTTCTGATATTTCTTTTTATAGGCGTAATTTCTATTATTTTTGCCTCATTTCCAATTGCGGGAGTAAAAAAGCTTCTTTATTTTATTAATATTTTTATGCTTTATTTTGTAATCAAATGGAATATTATTTTAAAGTCGCGATTTTTAAATGTTTTAAAATCAATTGTGTTTTGTTCGGGAATAATTACTTTTATAGGTTTTTCTCAGTTTATTTCTGTATTTTTTATACCGCTTTATACTTTCTGGCAGTTCTGGGCAAAAAATATAATTCCAATTTTTTATGGAAAGGCGTTGTCTTCGCTTTTATCATATTCAAATACATGGTTTTCTTATTATGAAAATGCCTCGCCTACTTTACGAATATTTTCTGTATTTCCCGACTCTCACTCATTTGGATTATTTTTAATATTGAGCATACCTGCGCTTATAAGCTTAATGTCTTATTATAAAAATTCTGGCAGAAAAAAACTTATCATTTATAATTTATTGCTTGCGATTACCTTGTTGGGTATTATTTTATCTGGCTCCCGAGGAATATGGATTAGCGTATTAGTTCCTTTAACAATATCATTAATTTGCGCTAATTCTTCACTAATTTCACGAATTGTATCATGGCTTAGAATTAATGTCGGCGTTATTCGTGCTAAATTAGCGAATATTAATGAAATAAAGCCCCCAAGAATTTTACTGGCCTCATTTATTATTTTTTTACTCTTATTCCCAGTTTCATCTTTGCTTTTGTCTTTATCTCAAAAGGCGCAGGGAAGGTCATTGGATTCCTCTTCTGATCTAGTTTTTGAAAGAGCAAAAACTATTACGGATTTTTCTGAAATTTCTGCCAAAAGCAGATTGGAAATACTTTCTTCAACTATCGACTCTGTTTTAAAGCATCCTCTTTTTGGAGTAGGCCTAGGGAACTATCCAGTAGTTTTAAAAGAAGATATTTCCGCAGCAAAAAAAGGGGCTTCTGCGCACAATCTTTATTTAGATATATGTGCGGAAATGGGTATTTTTGCTTTATTTGTTTTAATATTTATTTTTTATCTAATTTTGAAAAAACTATGGACAATATATTATAAAGAAAATTCTAATACCATATACGGCATTTTTGCAATTTCTTTTATATTTTACTTTATTTGGGTTTTGGCTTATAATTTATTTGATGTAGTGCTTTTGAATGATAAGGTATTTCTTTTATTTGTTATAATTTTAGGATTAGTAGATAGCTATAATTGGGAAGAAAGTGAGTATAAAAATTGACAATAGACAGTAGATAGTAAGGCGGGTTGCAGAAAGATAAAAATTATTCATTGTTTATTATTTAGAAGTTTATTATTATGATTCTATCAGATAAAGATATTAAAAAAATAATAAAGGAAGATAAGTTGATTTTTAAACCAAGAATTTCCCCTGATCAAATTAGTCCAGCTTCTGTTGATTTAAAACTTGGAAATGTTTTTAAAGTGTTTGATATAACCAAACAACATCTTTTAGACACCAAAAAGGGGATTCCAGAGAAAGATTTTATAATTACCTATAAGATAAAGGATGGAGATTCATTTATAATTCACCCTAACAATTTTGTTTTAGCCCATACTAAAGAGTACATTGAAGTTCCTGATGATTTAGCATTAAGAGTAGAAGGCAAAAGCACATTAGCAAGGATGGGAATTTTAGTGCATACTGCCGGCTATGTTGATCCTGGTTATGAAGGAACTTTAACTTTAGAAATTAGCAATCAGTCAAACTTGCCAGTGGCATTGTATCCGGGAATGTATATTTGTCAGATAGCAGTAGAATATTTATCTTCTCCTGCAGAAATTTCATACAAGAAAAGGAAAAAGTCATTGTATTCTGATTCTAAAGAGCCATTACCTGCAAGAACC
>Ga0180301_10002333_pt1 | contig 14889 bp, 13 predicted proteins | sample GuaBasSediGuay16_FD_121797 | JGI IMG/M metagenome (GOLD analysis project Ga0180301, IMG submission 121797) | Subseafloor sediment microbial communities from Guaymas Basin, Gulf of California, Mexico - Guay16, Core 4569-2, 12-15 cm | ecosystem: Environmental > Aquatic > Marine > Hydrothermal...
ATATAATATATGGAGAAATACACTAAGAATTCTCAAATTCCCAAAATAGTTAAAAAACTGCTGCCGGCGGTGGTCAGCATATCCGTTTCCAAAATGCTGCCTATTTTTGAGAATCCTTTTGGCGGAAAGTCTTTCCCTTTTTTAATCCCCAAGGGAGAAAAGAAAATAAAAACGGGGGGAGGTTCGGGCTTTATTATCGACCCGTCGGGAATCGTCCTCACAAACCGCCATGTAGTGTCAGACCCTCGGGCAGAATATGTAGTAATAGTTAATGAAGAAGAGAAATACCCCGCCGAAGTTTTAGCTAAAGACCAAATCCACGATATCGCCATTCTGAAAATTAACGGCAAAAACCTTCCCACGATAAAACTCGGCGATTCTTCAAAGTTAGAATTGGGCCAAACTGCCATTGCCATTGGCAACGCACTGGGAACCTTCCAAAACACGGTTTCAGTGGGAGTGATTTCCGGCCTTTCCAGGGAGATTACCGCCGGCGACATAATGACCCAACAAACTACAAAACTCCGGGGATTGATTCAAACGGATGCCGCCATTAATCCCGGAAACTCGGGGGGACCCTTGATTGATATGGAAGGAAAAGCCATCGGCATTAACGCCGCTATGGTCTTTATGGCAGAAAATATCGGTTTTGCTCTCCCCATCAACAATGCCAAAAAAGATCTGGCGGATGTGAAAAAATACGGCAAAATCCGTCAGCCTTTCTTGGGATTAAGATACGTATTATTAAACAAGGAAATTAAAGATAAATTCAAATTGACCATTGACTACGGAGCCCTGGTCGTTTCAGAGCCCACCCCTCAAGGAAAAACTGAAGCCGTAATCCCCGGAAGCGCTGCAGATAAAGCTGGTATCAAGGAGGGAGATGTCATTCTGGAAGTCAAAAACGAAAAAATTACTCAAAAAAATCCCCTTGAATCCGTATTGGAAAAATGCAAAATTGGGCAAGAAATAAACTTAAAAGTTATAAGAAAAGATAAAGAAATGATGTGCAAAACAGTTTTGCAAGAAAGGGAATAAGAAATTTATTACAAAAAACAACCCATCAGGGCTGTTTTTTGTTTGAATGGGCGGTCGACGGGACTCGAACCCGCAAATCTCTCGGGCCACAGCCGAGTGCTTTTTCCAATTAAGCCACGACCGCCATGGTGTCCCCGGTGCGACTCGAACGCACAACCTTCGGCTTAGAAGGCCAACGCTCTATCCAGTTGAGCTACGGGGACATACAAAACATTATATCAGAAATTGAAGAAATTTCAAGTAATTGTTTATTTGTGGCGATCGCCATAAATAAACGTAAATATTGCCCGCTAGAAGGGGTCAGGATATTCTTTGGTTTCGGCCTCTCTAAATCTTATTTCCCTTTCTTGCCACTCTGACAAAATAGTCTGATAAAGATCTTCTTTAAATTGAAGGGACGCTTCTTTAATTTCGGGCTCCACTCTCTTGGCTAAAATATAATATTTGTAAAACATATATCCTCCCAAAAGAAGAGCCAAGAAAACCAAAATCAGGAAAACCCAAAAAGCATGCTCGGCAGCCCATTTGAATTTGTCTAGGCTAATCTTTGGCATAAACTTTTATTAACACCATAATTTCTGTCCCCGGCTCTCCCCCTCCTCTTTCGGAAGCATTCAGGCTTAAAATTTCAATCAAATAGGGAGCAGATTCCAGTTTCTCCAGAAATTCTAAAAAATTATCAAAAGAACCCCTAAGAGTCAGCTTAAAATTCATGGAGGGCCAGAATTCCCCCTTTTTCTCTGGAGTAAAAGGCAAAATTTCTATTCCAAGTTCGGACCTTTGGGCTTCTTCTTCTAAAAATTCGATGAAATTAACCGGTTCCGAGGAATTGATAAGCAATTCTTCGGCTTTATCCAAATCATCCCGGTAGCTCTGGTAGGATTTTTGAAATTCGTTAAGGTTCTGAATTTTCTGTCCCAACTCCGCAAGTTTTGCTTTTTGAAAAACTAAATCGCGAGATTCTTTTTGTATCTCAGAAAATAAAGGATAAATCACTAAAGCAATGAAGATCGCCATAACTATCCCAAAGCCTATTAAAATTGTTTTTCGAGAGGTAGTCATATGCGAACGCAGTTGAGGTTCATTTCACTTTGAAGTTCACCGAAAAATTATCAGGATTTATCCAGTTAGAAGGCGGGAAATCAAGTTCGTAAAAATCGGGCTGCTTTTCCAGGGCACTCTTAAATTCGGCCAGAGCTTCCCTATCAGGAGAAAATCCCCTCAGGAAAACCTCTGTACCCTCATCTGCTGACAAATACTTCAAAGTAAGGGCAGTAAAATATGATTTTTCCGGTAAAATATCGGCCACTCTTTCCAGCAAATCCGTATAGTAAGGCTGTTTTTCGTAAAAAGAACTCAGTCCGGAAAGAGTTTGGTTAATTGACTGCACTTTTTTTTCAATCTCTTTGGTTTCAGATATTTCAAATTTGTTCTCTGAAATCTGTACAAAAACTTTTTGATTTTGCGCTTCTCCGGAAATATATATTTTAACGGAAAACAAAATCAAAAAGAGGGAAATCAGAAAAAGAAAAACTACCACCATCAAAATTAAAATTATTCGATAGCGTTCTTCTTCTGCAAGATATTTTTTATATTGCGGCGGCAATAAATTAATCATGATTTTACTCCCCTAAGAGCCAATCCCAAGGCAGTGGTATATTTTAACGATTCTTTGTAGGGAAGCTCGGGCACTTCTTTCAAAGGCTGAGGCAAAATATTCTGCCAGGGATTGCCCAAAGAAACTTGGATTTTCAGTTTTTGGGAAAGGAAATCGGGCAAACCCTTAAGATTAGCTCCTCCTCCGCAAAGAATAACTTTCTCTATTTTCTTGCTGTCTGGGGGTAAATGCTCGTGAGTCGAATGAGTCCGATGGTATTCAATATATTTTTCGATCTGCTCGACTAATTCGTCGAGGGAAGCGGCAACTCCAGGGGCTTCAATCCCCTTATTTATTTTCACTTCTTCGGCCTTTTCTAAACTAATTTTTGATTTTTCAGAAATAAGTTCGGTTAATTTCCGGCCGGAAAAAGGAATAGAAGTGGTAAATCTCAAAGAATAGCCAGAAAAAATAATCAAGCTGGTTCGGGAAACTCCCAAATCAATCAAAAGCAAAGGTTTCGGACTCAAACCGTTTTTAACCAAAGCCCGGCATATAGCTTGAGACTCCGCCTCAAAGGCTACAGGCTTCAACCCCGCCTTCTGGAAAATAGAAAGGTAAGAATTAACGGTTTTTTTAGGGAAAGCGGCGATCAAAACATCCAGGTGGTCCAAATGATCTTGTACCGGCAAAACCTTTTGGGAGTCAAGGTAAACCTTGTCTATAGGCAAAGGAACATAGTTTTCGGCTTCAAACTGGACAGCTTTTTTCAATTCCTCTTCTACCATCTTCGGCATCTGAATTACTTGCAAAAATGACTTTTCTTCGGGCAAAGAAGCTACCACGTACTTTGTATTTAACTTTTCTCCCCTAACCTTATTATTCAAGGCTTCTTTAATAATTTTAGCTAAAGCTTTACCGTCTTTAATTATGCCTTGCTCAATTATTCCCGGTTTAATAAAGACCTCGCTAAAGGAAGCCAACCCCAAAGACCCACCCTTCTTTTTAAGTTTGATGATTTTTAAAGACAAATCGGAAACGTCTAATCCAAAAGTTTCCGGTTTTAAGCTTAAAAAATTCATATTTTCTACGAATTACGAATTTTATACGAATATACGAATCTTTTTTTATTTTATCATTTATTCTGATTTTCGTATATTCGTATTTTTTCGTATTTCGTAGCTACTCTATTTCTTCCCAACCTATCAATTTAAAATCCGAGGTGGTACGGGGAACAAAAGCCGGGGGATTGTAAATTAAATTGGTGTCGATGTAATTTTCCCGCTTCAGATAGCCGGAAATCACCTGCCCTCCGGAGGTCCATTTGGTGCCCACCCTTCCGTTGCTAACAATGGAACCGTTAATCTCCAAACTTTCCTTGATATTATCGAGGTAATGGTTCCTGCCAAAATGACCTTTTTGGGCGATAAAAATTCCCCGCAGCTCCATCTTATCGGGAGAATCGGGGCCGATCAAAATATTCCTTTCAGCAATCAAACCCAATCCATCTGTCCCCTCCAAGGTGGTATAGTTAATATTGTCTGATAAAATTATATCTGTATCCTCAGTGGAAGCAATCAGGTCGGCCGAAGCTACGGTTACCTTGCCTTTAATTTTGCCTTCCGGCCAAAGATTATCTTCAAAAAAGATCAAAGAACAATTGGGGTCAATAGAAATAGGGCCCTTGTAGCGATATTCCTCCTTTATCTCAAAATAATCATAATGCCAACCCTCTTCCAGACTGTAGGCTAAGGTGGCTTGTAGGGCGGTAATAATCCAAACGTCAAAAGAGCCGTCTTGGTTAAAGACAACATGATAACCCTTGCCTTCAGGGTCAATCTCGGTGACTGGAGGCCAGTAATATTGTTCAGGATAGGGTTCGGTAAGGGACTTTATCTCCGCCAAGTCGACGGTTATTCCCGCAAAGTCAAAAGAAGTAACCGGAAATTCAAATAAATCCGGATTGGAGTTGTCGGTAGTGGTAAACACTCCCTGTTTTTCTTCGGGCGGCGAACAGCCGAACGACTCAGTGCAAATCCAAGTTTCTTTGGCCGAAGTGACTAAAGACTGATTCTCGCCGTCCATTCTAATTCCGCCATTGGAATGATAAAGCCCCCTCACCTCCCGGTCGGCGCCGGCCCAAACATTGTCGTTCAATAAATAAGCGTAATTGGCTACCGATTCCCGGGCATAAGCTGCTTTAAGCTTTCTGTCAACTTCAGGAAAATCGGTAGTCCAGCCTGTAGAGGTGATTTCCCGCCAAGTAGTTTGACCGCATTGGGTTTGGGAGGAAATTTCCAGCGAGAATTCTCCGATAAGATTGCCCTCGGCATCCGTATATTCTTTATTAAGAGCGCAATTGTCTCCCACTTCGTTATTAAGACACCACCTGTAATGATTCAAGCCGGCCTCGGCAATATGCAGAGATTCTGCCCAGGCCACTTTTTGGGACGACTGTTTAAACTGCAGCAAAATAAAGCCAAGCGTGCTGGCTAAAATCAGCGAAAAAATTGCTCCAAAAACCAAAACGTAAGTGGTAACAACTCCTTTCATTATTTTTTGATTTACGACATCACTCAATCTCTGAGGGATGTCGTAAACCACTCAATTTATTCATCTTTAAGATTTCTTAATTGTACCGCCGACCTTAATTCGAAATCCTGAGGGGCTTTTTCCGGATTAACATTAACCACCAGATAAACTTCCATTAGTTTGGTATCTTTCAATCTGGCCGGGGTTTCGGTCAACTCTGCGCCATTGGCATCAAAATACCTAAAAATAGGGGGAACGTTTCTCACATATTGGCTCAAAACAGTTACTTCCTCCTGATCAGAGGGATAACTTGGCGGATCACCTACCGGCTCTATTACCCCTTTTTTGAACTCGCCGCTGCCTCCGGGAAGATTTTCTGTCCAGCTTAATTCAAACTTGGCTTTCATGGAGTGTGGACAGGAATCGTTAACACGGCTGGTGGCATCAGCCAAAAACTGAACAGAATCATCCCTGGCTTGGTTGGTAACCCCAAAAGTTTTAGTTCCCTGCCAAACGCCCGGGCAGTCAGAGCAGCCGTTTTTACAAACCCGGTCTAAATACTCTCCGTCAGCGTAAATTTCAGCATACTCCCGGCTCCAGCCAAAATCTCCGTCCACGGAAACTTTTACTTCGGCTGACTGCAGTTCACCCGAAAGAAAATCGGAAAAAGCGACCATGCAAGAGCCGCCGTCGCTGTAAGTGGCACATTTTTTGGTTTGAGAGCCTGAGCCCGCCGATCCCAAAAAATACCTCACTCTTTCTGTCTGGCCATCCTTGTCAATGTCTGAATAGAAGATAAATTCTTTGTCGCTCGCCAGTTCGATGGGATAAAAGCCATCCTTCCCTTCCTTAGCCTCCCTGATTTCTTTGACCATAGTCTCAATTCCCTTTCTGGCTTCGTCAATAGCTATTGCCTGCTGCCAGGCAAAACCTTGGGTCTCATAGGCCCAAAAAATGAAACCGAACAAAGCTCCCGTCACTACGGCAAAAACAGTAATCGCCACCAAAGTTTCAATAAGAGTAAAACTCCTCATATATTTGTTCAATGTCCACCATTGAACATTATTCTATGCGTCTTAATTTAACGGCTTCTGTCACATCTCCGGAAACCCAGACTGAAGTAGAGGTGGCCAAATATCCCGCAGCTGAAATGCTTAAATCATAGTTAGCTTCCTCCAGGGGAATAAAATAAATTTGGCCGTCTTCATCGGTAAACTGAGTTTCGCTAAAGCCGACTTTAGACAAAGTAGTAGAGGCCGAAAAAATCGGCTCCAAGGTTTCCAAATCCTGCACGGTTAACAGCAAAGAATTCTGGGCTTCCAAATACAAATCTACCGGCTGAGTAGCATCCGGAGCCAAACTAATCGGCTGAGGAGAAGGATCAGTGCCTACCAAATTAAGATCCGGCTCTGGGTAGGCAGAAAAAGTATAATCATCCCACTCCAAGCCGGTAATATCAATGTGGCCGGAACCATCAGAAGCATGAACCTGAAAGTATTTGTAAACCGGATTTTCATTTTCATCCTTTCCGATAATTTTTTCTCCCCGCAAGTCAAAATCAACATTGCCAATGGATGTGGCTTCTGATGTAATCCAAGATAATTCCCAACCATACAAAACTGGAGTAAAGCTGGTGGAATTGGTGGAAAAATTACCCCTGATTTTCAGCATAAAGTACTTGTTGACGTCCAGCCCGGATAAATCCACCGGAGTTATGTCAAATCCCTGTTGATTGCCGGCCAAATCGCTCTCCGGGACCATCAGCCAATCGGTGCCGGAAGCGAAATAAATTTGGTATTTTAAATCGGTTTCGGGAAACTCTGAATCAGACCAACTCAATTCATCCCAATTAACTAAATTTTGAGGCTTGACTACTTGGGAAAAAAGATAGCCGGAAGAAACATAGCCCTCCGAAGTAGTGGCCAGTTTTGCCTCTCCTTCGGCCACCGCTAAATCAGCAACCTCGGAAATCTTGGAAGTGTCTTCAAATGAATCGGCAAAATAATCCCTGCCCCAGGGAGATAAAGTGTCCACCGAAAAAGTACTAACCTTATCAATAGAAAAGCTAATTTCGGTTATCTCTCCTTCCAAAACCAAAGGGTGGGGCTTTTCGGGCGTAGCTATTTCATCTATTCCGTAGGTTCTTTCTGTGCTGTAGCCATCTTTCAAAACCTCCACTTTGTAAGTTGAAGTAGCTAAAAGAAAATCGTATTCTCCAGAAGAAGGAGTAACCGAATCAATCAAAGTTCCCGTTTCTGGGTCGTAAACATTAATGGTAGGCGAAGAAACCATAACGCCTTGAGCGTCAAAAACCTGAACAGAAAGTATGCCCCCGGGCTGTTCTTCACAAGAGGCAAGCTCTTCAAAAATATCTTTGGGCGCTACATCGGTTACCAATTTGATTTCTCCGGGAAAAGGACGAGACCAGCCGACGCGCACTTGAGCTTTCTTATAATCTAAATCGCAGTCATCCCCGGCGCCTGTTCCGTCGGCTTCATCGGAAATATATTTAACCGTAGTGGTAACGTTATACTCAACATTGTTCAAAGTGGTGGTGGTGGCTTTTTCCAAAATTCCTTCAGCGTAAGGCAAAACCGCTCCCTTAGTGCCCACGGATGAGTAAGGCAAATTTCTTATTAATTCCAAATGCTGATTGGCAATGGAGATAGCGGCAATCTTGTTCCTGGAAAGATCTATCACTTTCATTCCTAATTGGTAAGCGCCAAAAATGCCCAAAAAAACAATGAGCACCAAAGCAGTGCCTATCATTACGTCCATTAAAGTAAAACCTTTTGTTTTCGTCATAGTGATCCAATCATTAAATAAATCGGCGTCGCGCTGTTAGCGCTCCTTAAAACCTTGCGGTTTTAATATTTCCACCACCCCCGGACCCCATTCTGGCCTATGTATGCGATACTGATCGCCCTACATAGCTCCCAGCATCGCATACATAGGCTGAACCATAGAGATGGCAAAAAATCCCACTGCACCTCCGATCAACAACATGATAACGGGCTCAATAATAGAAGCCAGATTTTTGGTGACGTTGGTCACTTCTTCTTCGTAAAAATCGGCGAGCTTTTGCAGAATTTCGGAAGTTTGGCCCGTTTCTTCGCCCACTTCCATCATTTGAATCACGGTCAAGGGATAAAGTTCGCGGCAGGGCCTGAGGGCCTCCGAAAGCCTTTGCCCCTTTTTTACTTTTTCAATTGACTCTACCAAAGCCTGCCGAAAATAATAATTATTAAGAGTCCCGGAAACTATTTGCAGTGCCCTAACCAAAGGCGTGCCGGCTGCAATTAAAGAAGAGAGGGTTCTGAGCATGTAAGCTGCGTTGGTTTTTTTTATCAAATTTGAAATAACCGGAATTTTCAAGCTAAAAATATCCCAGGTCTTTTTACCCGATTTGGTTTTTAAAATGAACCTGACGGCAATTATAAGAATAAAAACAAGTAAAATTGCCAGATACCATTTCTCTGACAAAAAAGTGCCTAGGGCAATAACAATCTTGGTGGTAAAAGGAAGCTCGACCTTCAATTCATTGAAAGTTTCGGCAAGTTTGGGCACCACCATTACCAGCATTAAAACTCCGATGCCCATCATAGCGGCAATAATGACCGCGGGGTACATCATTGCTCCTTTTATTTTAGTCCTCAAGTCATTTTCCCTCTCCATTTGACGAACTAAAATTCCCAGGTTCTTTTCTAAAGTACCAGACTCCTCCCCCACCTTAACCACGCTGCAGAAAAGATTGGAAAAAACATCAGGATATTCCGACAACGCTTCGGAAAAGCTTTTCCCTTTCACTATTTCATCGGCTATTTTCAACAAGGCCTTTTTGAATCTCCTGTTTTGCGACTGCGAGGACAGGGTCTGCAGGGTCTTGGGAAGAGAAACGCCGGCTGAAATCATCACCTGAAGATTTCTGGCAAACATCATTTTCTCTTTCAGAGAAACTTTTCCCAAAAAAGGTATTAACTGCCACCAATTTTCCAAAGACATCCTTTTCTCTCTTTTTTCTTCTACTACGGCGGAAATTAAAACATATCCTTCTTCACGAAGAATCCTGGCTAATTGGTGCTCGTCTCTGGCTTCCCGCGTGCCGGATTTCGACTTTCCTTTTAAGGACTTCGCGGTATAAAAATATTTAGACACAATTGTCTTAAATGAATATTCTTTCGTGTTTCGTGCTTCAAATTTGTTATTCAATAATGACGCGGAGCACTTCCTCAATGGAAGTAATACCCTGAGCTGCTTTGATGAAGCCGTCCTCCACCATAGTGACCATTCCTTCTTTCTGGGCCTGTTTCCGAATTTGATCCGAAGCGGCACTCTTGGTAATTAATTCTTTAATCGACTCGGTCACGGGCAACACTTCAAAAATCCCAATCCGTCCTTTGTACCCCTCCGAACATTCCCGGCTCTGTTTGGGGCGGTAAAAAGGAATATCCTTAAGAGTTTCCCGGGCTTTGATTATTTTCTCCTCTTTAAGAATTTTCAAAATCCTTTCGGGGTCGCAATATTTAGATATATTTTTAAGGTCTGACTCTTTTAAATAATATTTTTCTTTTTCTTTGCAGAGCTTTTTCACTAATCTTTGGGCTAAAACCACGTTGAGGGTAGAGGAAATCAAAAAAGGTTCGGCTTTCATATCGATCAACCGGGGAATGGTACCAGCGGCATCAGTGGTATGAAGAGTAGAAAGCACCAAGTGCCCCGTCAAAGCAGCATTAATTGCCAGACCGGCCGTCTCATTGTCCCTAATTTCCCCCACCATGATAATATCGGGGTCTTGCCTGACCAAAGCCCGAAGGCCGTTGGCAAAAGTCAAACCTATCTTGGGTTTTACCTGGGTTTGATTGACTCTGGGCATGCGATACTCAATCGGATCTTCAATGGTGGAAATATTTACTCCGGGATCGTTTAAAATTTCCATCATTGAATAAAGAGTGGTGGTTTTCCCAGAGCCCGTGGGACCTGTTACTAAAATCATACCCACGGGTTTTTTAAGATTATCCTGGACTTTCTCCAGGGCTTCCCCCCGCAAACCTAATTCCTCCAAACTCAAAGCTTTGGCGGTTTCCGACAACAGGCGCATGACTATTTTTTCTCCTGCCATTACCGGCAAAATGGAAACACGAAGAGAATACTTGTATTCTTCCGTTTCAATCTTGAACCTGCCGTCTTGAGGAAGACGGTGCTCGTCAAGTTTTAGATTGGCCAAAACCTTAATTCTAGCCACAATTCCCGAACTGACTTGAGCGGGAAGGGTCATGGCGTCTCTTAAAACGCCGTCAATCCTATATCTAACCAAAACCTCTTTTTCTGCAGGCTCAATATGAATATCAGAAGCCCTCTCTAAAATAGCGTGCTTAATTAAAGTGTCGACAATCCTGATTACCGGCAATTCTTGAGCCTTTTTTTCCAGTTCGGCTTTTTCTTCGGGCCCCTTCTCCTCCACCGGCTTTATTTCTCCCGCCTTTTTCTTGATTATTTCTCCAAATTCTGCCTCCAGAGTCTTCTGGTACTGCTTTAAAACATTTTTGATGCTTTCCGGCGTAGTCAAGCGAGGAAGAATCTTAAAACCAGCTTTCTTTTTAATAAATTCGATGGTCTGCAGGTCTTCTGGGTCAAGCATGGCTACCTCCAAGCTCTTGCCGCTTTTCCTGAAAGCTACGATATTATGAGATTTGGCGACGGGCTCGGGAATGATTTTTAAAACTTCTGGAGGAATTTTTTCTTTTTCTAAATTGATAAAGGGAATGCCCAGAATATAGGCTTCCATTTTCAACAATTCCTCTTGGGAGATGACATCATCCGAAACCAAAACGTCGCCCACTCTTTGATGGGTCTTTTTGGCTTTTTTCTGAGCCTGTTCAAACTGCTTCCTGGTTACCAAACCCGCATCAAGCAAAAAAGCTCTAAGTTGTTGCTCTTCAATGCGCATTTTTATTCACCGAGGGCTTTTTTAATTTTGCTAATTACTTCTTCCAAAGTATAATTTGCCTTTACGAGATAAGTGGTAGCTCCCAGTTCCAGGGCTTTTTCCACGTCTGCCGTACCTTCTAAATTAGTCAGCACAATGATGGGGATGTCTTTTGTTTCCGCATCGGATTTAATATTTTTCAAAACCTCAAATCCGTGCATTTTGGGCAAAATCAAATCAAGCAAAATCAAATCGGGTTTCTGGCTTTTAGCCAACTTCAAACCTTCTTCACCGTTCAGGGCAGAGACCATCTCATAGCCCTCTTGTTTAAAGATGTCTCCAAAAGTCTTTTGGAGGGCGAATTCGTCTTCGATGAACAATATTTTCTTCATAGAATCTAACACTAATACACGAATTGGCACCAATGTCACGAATAAAATATTGGTGTCATTTGTGTAAACATTGATGAATTGGTGTTGTTTAATTAGTAATTTAAATAAAATGTCGACCTGTTTATTTTTTATTTTGTCGGGAGTGTGAACCAAAAAGTGGTTCCTTCTCCTTCCTTGGATTCAAACCAAATTTTGCCTCCTGATTTTTCAATGATGGACTTGGCGATATAAAGGCCCAGTCCGGATCCCTGTGTTTGGTGCCTCATTGCATTCATAGAGCGAAAGAACTTCTGGAAAATGCGCCTTTGGTCTTCTTGAGGTATTCCCACTCCGGTATCTTTTATCTTAAAAAGTAGCTTGTTATCCTTCTTGTCGATTTTAATCTCAATTTCTCCTCCGCCTTTAATGTAGCGGATGGCATTATCCAATAAATTCTCAATGACCGATTTGATTCGGGAAGTATCGGCTGTCACCTGAGGAAGGGATTTTTCAGCCTGAAAATTTATCTCAACATTGGAAGCGGAAGCATAGGGCTTGTATTTTTCAATGATTTCTTCGGTCAATTTTGCCAAAGAAAAACTACTTTTTTGAAAAGGAAGACGCCCCTGCTCGATTCTTGAAACAGTCAAAAGATCTGACACTAACTCCCCCATTCTTTGGGTGTTATCCGTTAAAATCTTCAGATACTCTGCCTGCTTTTTCTCGATTTTCCCCAAGCGACCCGAGTTCAAAAGCTCTATTGACCACTTTAAATTAGAAAGGGGGGAACGTAGTTGATGAGAAACAATGCTGATGAATTCTGACTTCATCCGGTTGGCTTCGGCAATTCTTTCCAGACTCCTGATGATGGTAAAACTCAAAGTAAACAGGAGTATGCTCAACAAAAGCACAATCAAGGCTACCAAGGAAGGATCTTTCACATAACGGGTGCCTAACAAGTAAGTAACAATGGCGGTAATGCCAATGGCAATTCCCATTATCAAAAAAAGGAACTGAGGGCATTGCCAAAGAGAAAGGCCGTATTTTTTGCACTGGGGGAAAATATTCAGTTGGTCCATAGCTTCTTTAAAAGTCATCAGTTTTATTCTACCACAATTGCCAATCAAGTAAAAATATAGTAAATTAGGTAATATGAATCACGAATTAGAGAATAACACAAACAAGTTAGTGTCGGTAATTATCCCGGCCTACAACGAAAAGAAATTAATAGAGAAAGCCCTGCTTTCTCTAAAAAGACAAAGCTACAAGCCGATTGAAATAATCGTAGTATACAGGGGAAACGATCAAACGGCAGAAATTGCCAAAAAATATACAGAGCGGGTTTTCCTTGCTAAAGAAAAGGGGGCCTCTCGAGCAAGAAATTTGGGGGCGAAAAAAGCCCGGGGGCAATATTTGGTTTTTTTGGATGCCGACTCCGAGTTGAGCAAAAACACCATTCAAAATGTAGTCAGTTTTTTAGATCAAGGGTATGCCGGAGGAACAGCTAAAATAGTCTATAAAAGCAAAGATTATAAAATAAAGGGTGCGGAAATCCTGCAAAATTTCTGTCTAAATCGCTGGGGAGTCTGTTTGTGCCCGTTTATATATACAACCAAAGAAATTTTTGAAAAAAGCGGGGGATGGCCGGAATCAATAGAATTCGGGGAAGATATGAACTTTCTAAAAAGACTTTCCAGGTTTGGAGGGTTAAAATATGACCATAACTCCCAAGTTTTAACATCTCCCCGGAGATTTATTAGAAAAAAAGACTATTTTTATGCAATCTTGGGGGGAGTTTTGGTCTTAGGAGGAGTAAAAAATCTCCCCTTCTATGCAATTCGAGACGTAGAGGAAATAAAAAGAAAAGAACCCAAGATTAAATCTCTGTTCAATAAAAGGATTTCTCTTCCCCCAAAAACCCAGCGTTTTTTCTTAAGCATGATAGATAAAAAGAGATTCAGAAAGTTTTTTGAAAATTATAAAAACGTGTTAAAGGTGTGGCAACAACATATTGAAGTAAAAAGGCGCAAAACCAGGATTCCTCTAATAATTTGGGGCGTTACCAAAACAATTTTTCTTTCTCTGTGGATTTTAGCTGGTTTTTGGATTTGGCAAAAAACAGGAATCTGGGGAATCATCCCCTTCGGTATAATGTTTTTCTTCTTTCAAATTACCGACTTTTGGAACCAATTCTTAATCAACAAAGCCGTAAAAAGCCTGGAAGCAATCGCTAAAGAAAAAACAAGTTTAAAAGATAAAAATTTGATTTCCGAAAAAATCTGGCAATTGGAAACAAAGCGCAGTCTCTTTACCGCCATTTTCTATCTTCTAAAGAGGACCGGCCTCAATAAAATTCCAAAGTATTCTCCCCAAAAAGAACTCGCCGACATCGGGCCTCTTTGGATAGGAAAACACGTTGGTTTGATGCTGAGCCTCCTTTACAGAATTTTATATTATTTCTTTTATGGCCATTACTGGCTAAGCCAAACGAGGTTTAAAGGCAAAACGCCGAAGAACTTACCAACCTGGGCGCTTCTGAAATCGCCGATAATGAAAGAATTTCAAGAAAAAGGCGTATTTTTGGGAGCAGATATCGGCTGCGGAGACGGTCAAGTAATAAAAATGCTGGCTCTTTATTGTAAAAAGAAGAGTTGGCCGGTGGTATTCTTTGGCATAGACACTCAATCTGATATAATTGAAACGGCCCTCCAAAAACTTCAAAAAAATAAGTTGACGGTCTTCAAGCATACCGAGGGCAGGGTTGATATTGACAAATTAATCAATTTGACTAAAAAAGGAGGGGAGCCCGTAATTTATCTTATTAACACTCGCTTTGAGAAAATTTCTCAGCTTTTCCAGCCGAATTCTTTGGATTTAATCTTTCTTATTAACAGTAAGCATCACCTCGAAGAAGCCTGGAATGACGGCGGCCAAAAAGCAATTGAGAAAATAAGCAAGCATTGGCTCGTATTGGATGAAAAGAGATGCTGGACTCCCTTTATTTTGGTTTATACGGTCGGCTGGTTCATTTCGCGGATTTTAATCTGTGAAGCCGAAGATTCGCTATTGAGTATGCACACCCCCGAAGAATGGGCTTCCCAAAATATCAAAACAATCGAAACATTTCCTGCGCTTATCTGGGCGATGTCTGATTCTTTATACAATCTTTTAAAACAGGAGGGAACAAAGTAAAGGGAGATGGTGTATAAAATTTTAACGGGGTGTCGTATAGTGGTAGTACGTGCGCTTTGGGAGCGTACAGTCCCAGTTCGATTCTGGGCACCCCGAATAACAAAATTTAGGTGGGTGAAAGAGCGAGAGATTTCCAGTTCGGGTCTGGGTGCCCCGACGCGGGCGTAGTATAGCGGCTATTATTTCTCCCTTCCAAGGAGAAGAGGGCGGTTCGAATCCGCTCGCCCGCTCCA
>Ga0180301_10002334_pt1 | contig 14888 bp, 14 predicted proteins | sample GuaBasSediGuay16_FD_121797 | JGI IMG/M metagenome (GOLD analysis project Ga0180301, IMG submission 121797) | Subseafloor sediment microbial communities from Guaymas Basin, Gulf of California, Mexico - Guay16, Core 4569-2, 12-15 cm | ecosystem: Environmental > Aquatic > Marine > Hydrothermal...
AAAACTCTTTGTTGAGGAATTCAAAAAATTGGAAATAGCGTTACTTAACGACTTAAAAGAACAAGTCATAAGAAAAGAGATAAGCAGCGAAATGTAGCTTCCCTAATGAGGAAGCAACAGTAACTATATGGCTGTTTAAGATGAGTGAAATTAAAGAATATGATGGCTTCAAAAAGGCATTATCAATAATTAGTAGTTCAGAAATAATTGTAGGTATTCCTTCAAGAAATTCTGCTCACACAATAGGTTATGTTTTGAAGAATGTGACCGACGGTTTAACAAAATATTTTAGAGGGAAAAAAGCATCAATCATAGTCTGTGATGGTTTTTCAAGAGATGGAACAGCTGAGGTAGTTAACGTTTTTAGAAAACATCTTCCAGTGCCTATAACTATTGTTCCTAATGTAAAATCTTCTGGGAAAGGTGGCGCCGTAAGGACAATTATTGAAATTGCATCTGAATCTAAAAATTTGGAAGCCCTAGTTTTAGTTGATAGCGATTTAAGATCTATAATCCCCGAGTGGATTTCCCTCCTAACTTATGGGGCCATGGAATGCGGTTTTGCAGCACCATATTATAGAAGACACAAATACGATGGTACAATAACTAATTTCATCGCTAGACCATTAACTACTATGGCCTACGGAATAGACCTTAACCAGCCAATAGGTGGAGATTTTGGATTAAGCAGTAGACTTGTAAGAATATTGAAGGAAACAGATTTCTGGAAGTCTAATCCATGGGTTATGCTTTTTGGAATAGATGCTTTCATAACACATACTGCTTTAGCAAATAACATTGGTGTTTGCGAAGTTGATTTAGGAGTAAAAATTCATGAACCAAAAGATCCGGCTTCAGGTTTAAAGAACATGTTCGTAGAGGTTTTAGGAACAATATTCCACTTGTTAATAGAATTTAGGAAATCATGGTCTATGAAAGTAATTAGAGAAATTAAAGAACCTTTAAAAATAAAGAAGTACAAAATCCCTACTATGCACCCATGGGAAGTTATTGTTTCTAAAGATAAAGCTTACGAAGAATTTAAACGTGGCCTCTCAGAATATAGGGAATATTACGATAAAATATTTAGCAGAAAAACACTTAGCATGCTATATTCGAACATGTCAGTTAAGCATGGGTTGTCTAGAAGTCTTTGGGCAAAAGTCGTTTATGAAGCTTTTACAAAGTACCTTAAAACAAATAATATTGATGAAAAAGAGAGATTATTAAGCTCATTATTCAGTTTATGGCAAGGTAGACTCTACAGTTACTACAATGAAACATGGAGTTTAAGTTTAGAAGAAGCACTTAAAGAAGTAACTATGCAAATTAAGGAGTTTTTTAGGTTAAGAGATAAATTCATTGCAGTAGTAAATTATGGCCACTTCTGAACATTTACACTAAATAGGGTGGTCAAACAATTACTATAAGTGGTGTTAAGAAATGTCGGAAAGCGAGATAGAGCATAAGTTAGAGAGGGAGGATGTAGAAGAGTTAAGAGAAGTTCTTAAAGCGGTTTCAGACTTTCTAATGAACCTTAAGGAGCCTATAAAGGAGTTTATAGTGTTAACAATGAATGCGCTTAACGGCAAAAAGCTTGGTGAAGAAGTTGCAGACTTCTATAGGAGCTTAATTGAGAAAGGAGTTTCTGAAAAACTAGCGGAGGAAATGACTAAGGAGTTTCTTAGGAGAAAGCTTAGTGCAATACCTAACATAGGAGACCTTGTAAAATCCTTTAAGCATTCAACATCTCACCTAACACATATGGGCTTAAACGAGTCAATAAGGGATCTTGAAAAACTTAAGAACCAGGTTCCCCCAGGGGAAAGAGAGAAAATAGAGAAAGCTTTGAAAACATTGCAAGCAATTAGGGAGGTTAAGGAGGAAAGCGAGGAAGGGCGCTAATGAATGAAAAGAGATGTAGAAGAACGTGTCATTGAACTTGAGGAAAAGGTAGAAGAATTACTTAGAAGACTTAGAGCTATAGAGAAAACGCTTGAAGCTTTAGGAATAAACTATGAACTAGTAGCTATTGCCACAAAGCTTGCAATAGCTTTTTCCACACCAGCTACATTAGCTTTAGAAGCTTCAAGAAGAGTTATTGAAGCCATTAAGATAGCTGGTAAAGACGATATTTCAACAGCTATTATTGAAGCTTTAGCTGACTGTAAACCCTTAACAATTTCGGAGTTAACACGGAAAGTAAGGGTTCTTAGAGGAAAAGCATCTAGAAGAATAATTAGAAGCCGCGTTGAGAAGCTTGTAAAAGCGAAAATACTCACCATGGTCAATGATGGTAGGAGGCGTAAGGTTACTTTAAGAGCGTGCTTGGAAAAATGAGGTTTTCATTTATTACAATACTTAAATTATTTAAAACGGTCCTCATTTTATTCTGGGCTATTTTTCGAATATTCACCCTATACCTAAATGTGAGGTTTAAGCTCATTCTTATGAAAAGACAATTCAGAAAAATCCTTCTCAAACAGAATATGCCTAAAAATGTGGTTTTAGAGTTAGAAAATATTTACGTGGAGAAGTTGAAAGCTACGGTGGATTTCAAAAGTTTTATCAGTGAAGCTAAGAGAAGGAGAAGTGGAGGTGAAGTTCTTGACAATCCTTCTTAAAGACTTTAGCTTAGTTTATGGTGGTGTAAAACTTTATTTTGGCTTAAAATCGATAAAGAAGTTAAGAGAATACGTCGGAGACTATGAAGAAGTAGTAATAGCCACTGGTAAATCCTCAGCCAAAGTGAGCGGGGCATTAAATGATGTAATAAGTGTTCTGAAAAAGTATGGAGCAAACTATGAAGTTTTCGATAAGATTACACCTAATCCCTGGGCAAAGCAAGCTGATGAATTAGCTGAAGTTATTTGGAGCTGCGGAGCTGATGCTGTAATAGCTATAGGCGGAGGTAGCGTTATAGATACAGCTAAAGTTTCTTCAGTTATTGCTGCTAGTGGGGGGAAGGCTGTTGATTATTTACTTAGAAAGAAGAAACCAAGATATATGATACCCTTAATAGCTATCAACTTAACACATGGTACAGGCACGGAAGTTGATAGGTATGCTGTTTTAACCATTGAGGAATCTTTGGAAAAAAGAGGTATTCCCATAAGGTATCCTAATGTTAGCTTCGATAACCCAAAATATCTGGTAACATTGCCTAAAAACCAAACAGTATATACTTCATTAGATGTGTTTTACCACGCATATGAAGCCGTTACCGCTAAAACCCTTTCATCCCCTTTTATTGAATTGATTAGTTTAGAGTCCATTAAACTAATTAAAACGTGGCTTCCTAAGGCGCTTAAAAACCCTTATAATCTAAGGGCTAGGTACTGGCTTCAATATGCATCAATGCTTGCAGGAATAGCTATAGATGCAAGTTCAACACACATAGTACATGCAATAGAGCATGCTTTAAGCGGATTAAATCCTAAATTACCTCATGGATGTGGTCTTGGAATAATCGGGGCTAGATCAGCATATTATATTCATAAGACTAAACCTAGGGAATCAGCTCTACTTCTTAAAAAGCTTAATCCCAAAATTAAGCCTAATGCTGAATATGCTAATGAAGCCGAGAAGACTGTTAGAGAATTTCAGAGAGAATTTGGTTTCGAAGAAAGCCTTAGCAACTATGGGTTTACAGAAAAGGATGTCGACACTGTGGTTAAGCTTCTCTTTAATGGTCTAAGATATTTATGGGATGAATCACCACTTGAGTTAACGGCTAACATAGTTAGAGATATTCTTGAGAAAAGTTTTTAACACAATAATTTTTCCATAAACAAATCCATCCATGCCCCTTATCTCTAAACCCTACTACGGTAAATCCGTGGTTCCTATAGAACCTCATAGCCCATAACGCCTTACTATGAACAACTAGTTTAAGCTTCTTTAACCCCCTACTTCGAGCCTGTTTCACTACGAAATTTAGAAGTTCTGAACCAATACCTTTCCGTTGATAACACAGCTTAACGTATGTGAAACGAACCATCCCTTCCTCCTTATCGAGAATTTTAAGTGCTATTACACCGACAATCTCTCCGCCTAATTTGCATAGGAAAAATTCCATGCTCCTCATGTAGTTAATTACTTCATCGACAGTAATTATAGGGTATTTGAAATGTACTCCAGGAATCAGCGGTCTATAGTACATGTAGTTTGTTTCATTAATTATCGAAGCTATCTCGCTAGCTAAGGACTGATTAGCCTTGACAATTTCCTCACAAACCATCAACTACCCATCTCTACCTATATTTTGCTATAAAGGTTGATGTTTGCTACTGTAGGTACTGTTTTTAAACAATGTTATAATATTTTACGTGGAGATTTCCATGGTAAAAGGCTTAGGAATAGATCCTGGAACTAAAAGCTTCGATCTTGTTATTGTAGAGAACGGCGAAGTTGTTTGGGAGAAATCTATTGAAACAGTTGATGTAGCGCATAATCCATCATTAATCATAGAAGCTGTTGAAGAAGCCGGTAATGTGGATTTGATTGCTGGTCCTTCAGGCTACGGTACACCATTAGTGTTCAACGATGACATAATTGATCCTGAAGTTTTCTCTACAGAAGTTTTGCTTTTAACAAAGAAGGAAGATATTGTTAAGGGTGTTAATCGTAGAGAGCTGGGAATGGCAGTATATGATGCACTATCCAAAGTTGTTATTGAGTTTTGGAGGAGAAAGCTTCCAGTATGTTATATTCCATCGGTAATACTTTTACCTACAGTGCCTAAGCATAGGAAAATAAACAAGCTTGACATGGGAACAGCCGATAAAATGGCTATAGCGTTTCTTGCAGTACATGATCAAGCTGAAAGGCTAAGTATAGATTATGAGGAAACAAGCTTTATCCTTGTTGAAATGGGTTTTGGATACAATGCAGTAATAGCTGTAGATAAGGGGAGAATAGTTGATGGTTTTGGAGGAACCTTAGTTCAAACGGGATTCCTAACTATAGGTGCTTTAGATGCTGAAATAGCGGTGGCTGGTAAGGTTTGGGAAAGATCAGATGTTTTCTATGGAGGAGTAGCTACAATAATTAATACAGCTGATTTAGAATACGCTATTAGAAAATATGTTAATGGAGAGGAACCATATCTCTTAGCCTTTGAATCAATGCTTGAGTCTATAGAAAAAGCTGTTAGGGCAATGCTGACGTCTCAACCTCAACCTAGGGAAATAGTGTTATCAGGACGGCTAACTAGAATAACTGCGCTAAGAAAAGAGCTTGAAAGTAGGCTTGAAAAAATAGCTCCAGTAGTTAAGTTAAAAGGTCTTAAAGGAGCCAAAATATCTAAAGAAGCAGCCCAAGGATATGCGGCAATAGCTGAAGGCCTTGCCGGAGGATTTTTCAAAAAACTTATTGAACATACTAGGATAGTTGAGGCTAAAGGAACGGTTATGGACTGGATTTATCATCCAAGACTTAAGAACGCAAAGGAAAGCTTAAGGGAAGCCTATGTAAAAGCCTTGAAAAAGGAGAAGCTAAGTAAAATAGGGATATAAATAACATTGATTTTTAGCTTTTAGAACCTTTTGAAGAAGACATAATAGGTATGAACCACATTTTTTCAATACCTCTAATTTTCCTTAATAACTTCATCATACTTTGTATTTCACTCCATGTCGTTTCAACAATTATAATGTTTAAACATAGACCTCCCTCTAGTAATTGATGGTAAAATGAACGTAAAATAGGTTGAAACGAATGTACTGTTTCAATAACTTTCTCATCTACTGAAGGTTTTAATTCGTGATTAGTTAATGCAACCAGTATTCCGTAAATTCTTTTGCCTCTGAATATTTCTTCAGGATGTTTTTGCGCAACATATTCTCTTAAAGCTTCTCTTACAAACTCTGATCTTCCAGTATACCCGTATCTTCTAACGTACTCGTCAACTTTATCGAGAAGGCTATCTGGTAGGGAAATGCTAATTATAGGTGCCATGTTTTCACCGGTGAAATAATATAATAATTCCGCTATATAAGAGTTAATATTCTACCTATAATATAGACTTGATCAGTTAATAATAAAATTTATTATATCGTTCCCGTATATTTTGCAAAAGCGTGTGAGGCAAAATGGCCATGGTATATTCAACTTTAAGATTTTGGATGTTATTAGGCATTATTGCTGTCTTTGGTTTTATTTTATCTCTTGCTAATGTGTACCATAATATTTTAAGTGTTTTGTTACTTGTTATTTCATTAATCATTTTGCTAAGGTTTTGTATTATTCTCATTAAGAAAAGGAGAGTTTCTGTAGACCTATTAATGGGTGTTGCTGGTATTGTAACATGGTATATCGGTGCGGTTTTAGAGGGGTTTTTGGTTTTTGCATTGTATTCTATGTCCGAGCTAATAGAGCATTATGCTGAAAAATATGCTAAGAGAAAACTCGTAGGTTTAAGAGAATTACTTCCTGAAAAAGTTCCCATACAGGAGAATGGTGAAATCCGTGAAAAAGATCTTGACTCTATAAACGTAGGTGATGTAGCTCTTATAAGGCCTGGCGATACTGTTCCAGCAGACGGTATTATTGTTGATGGAGAATCAGCTTTTGACACATCATACATTACTGGTGAACCTGAACTAAAGGTTTTAAGGAAGGGAGATTACGTTGAAAGCGGATACGTTAATAAAGGGGGTCTTGTTAGGGTTCGTATACTTAAAAAGCCAAAGGAGTCGCTACTTCAATTACTTGTTATGGAGGCTGAGAAAGCACTTGCAAGAAAGGCTTCAATACAAAAATTTATTGAAAGATTTTCGCAACCATACACTATTCTCATTCTCATACTTTTCACATTAGCATCTATCATTATAATGCCGTATAGAGCTTTAGCAATATTGCTAGCAGGTTGTCCCAGTGCATTCATAATTTCCTCAGCTACTTCAACAGCATTAGCTATAGCCCTTTTAGCTAGAAAGTCCGTTGTTGTACATGGAGGAATAGTTTTAGAAAATGCCTCTAAATCAAAAATTCTGGTTCTCGATAAAACAGGAACTGTGACTTTAGGTAAGCTAAAAATTGTGAGGACAATGGTTGCTAATAACTTATCTAAAGATGAAGTTCTGAAATTAGCGGGAGGCGCAGCTAAAGCTAGCAATCATCCCGTAGCTAAAGCTATTGCTGAACTTAGCGATTTAATACCTGAAAAAGCTATTGAGTATCCGGGTAAAGGAGTTAAAGCTGTTGTTAACGGGAAAACTGTTCTGATAGGGTCAAGAAGGTTTTTTGAAGAAGAAGGCGTTCACGTAAGTGGAAACTTAAAATGTGAAGTTGGTGAAAGAGAAGTCCTTGTAGCTATTAACCATAGATTTTCAGGAATAGTATGCTTAGGGGAGGAGGTTTCTAAGAATGTTAGAGAAATCATATTTTCACTTAAAAACATGGGTTTAAAACTCATTATGGCAAGCGGCGACGTTAAGGATAGAGTAGAGAAGGTAGCTAAGCTCCTAAGCATAAAGGAATACTACGCTAGTATGGGTCCTTTTGAAAAAATGGAGCTAATTAGAAGGTTAAAGACAACCTACAAGAATGTAGCAATGGTTGGTGATGGAATAAACGATGTTGAGGCATTGGCTGAAGCAAATGTAGGTATTGCTATTGGGGATTTAAGTGTAGTGTCTTCTGTAGCTGATGTCATCATGCCTAGAGGTATAGATAAGCTACCAGAATTTTTCCAAACATCGAAAAGATACATGGCCTCACTATATGTATCAATGGCTTTAGCTTTAACAATAAAACTAGCTGTTATGTTAGCTGGACTAGTAGGACTTTTACCACTCTGGGCCATTGTAGGTATAGGAGATGATGGTTCAACATTGGTGGCATTAGGGGTAATAGGATTAATGATGATTAAAAAGAAACCATAAAAGTAGTACTTTTTCGAACATTTATTTTACGTTGTTATAGCTTTCGCTAATCCTGGAGGAGCATCTATCGGTAAATTCTTAATATACCCTATTCTATACGCTATTAGTTGTAGAGGGATAATCGACGCTATTGGTGCTAATATTCTGTTAACATTAATTGTTTCTATGATTTCTCCATAGCCTTTTCCATCATGGGTTACGGTGATAATGAATGCGCCCTTATTAAGGGCTTCTTTAACTGCATGGTTGTAAAGCTCTATGGCTGAAGTTTCAAAAGGCTTTATAAATACTATTGGGTAACCCTTGGAAACAAGAACCATGGGGCCATGTCTTAGCTCTCCTAATTGCATCCCTTCAGCATGAATTAATGCTGCCTCTTTAAACTTAAGTGCTGCCTCTAACGCTATTGGATAGTTTACACCGCTACTTACTACATATAGGCTATTCCATTTAGAGAGCTTATTAGCGACTTCCTTAGCTCTTTTATCAAATATTTTCATTTTAATGCCTAATTCTTTAGCAAAACTTCTTAATTCATTAATTAGTTGTGATATCTCTTTAGAATCTATTGTACCCGTGTAAAGACCTGTGTATGCAGCCAAAATAGCAAGTGTTGTTAGTGTAGATACGAAGGTTTTCGTTGCTGGTACAGCAATTTCAGGGCCTGCTCCCACAGGTAGGTATACGTTTGATTCTAGCGTTAATCTTGAACCAACAACGTTAGTTACACCAACTATTACAGCACCACGTTGCTTAGCTAACTTAATACTGCTAATTACATCTCTTGTTTCACCACTTTGACTAATAGCTAATATTACTGTACCTGTAGACACATTTTCTAACGCATAGTAGGGAAACTCAGCAGCACTAACTACATTAACGTTTAGATTAGCTAGATCTGTAAAATAATATGACGCAACTAAACCTGCGTGAAGACTTGTACCATTACCTATTATATAAACGTTCTTTGCCCCGTAAATTATCATTGATGCAAGCCTAAGATACTTTTCCATAAGTGTGGCAGTTGTTCTAATAATAGCTTCAGGAGCTTCGTAAATTTCTTTCAACATGAAATGTGGATAGCCTGCTTTATCTACGACCCCAATAGCGTATTTCACTCTTTTTCTTTGAAGCTCCTTAACCTCCGCTAAGGATTCAATATTAATTACCCTTATTCCATCAAGGCCTATTTCAGCAGCCATGTTTTCCTCGAGAATTAATGCTTCATCAGCAAATCCATGCAAGCTTGGGATATCGCTTGAAATAAAAACACATTCTTTATCTGTACGTACACCTATAACTATAGGTTGTCCTTTATTTAACGCATACACTTTATATTTCTTCTCTAGGAGAAGTGCTATTGAGTAAATACCATGTAGTTTCTTACCTGCTAAAGCTAATGCCTTAAGGGGTTCATGGTTTTTCAAGTTTTCTTCAAGTAAATGGGCAAACACTTCAATATCTGTTCTTGATTTAAATTTATGTCCCTTTTCCGCAAGTTCTTTTCTTACCTCTTCGAAGTTTTCTATTACTCCATCGCCAACAACAGCAACCCTATTATTGCAGTCTGTAAGTGGATGAGTATTTTCATCTACAGGCCATCCTCTACTAGCATATCTGATATGCCCGAGAGCTATTTTTGAAGGTATATGAGCTAAATCAACTTTCCTTGTGACCTGTTCTAAATGCCCTGCCGCTTTTCTAATTATAATCTTTCCTTCCTTGCTTAGAAAAGCAACGCCAGCCCCATCATATCCTCGATACAGTAGTCTTTTTAGTCCTTCAATAATGGTGTTCTCCTTAATGGTGTTTTTACATATACAGCCGAAAATACCACCCATTCTTAAGTCATCTCCAACTGTCCATAATATCTAGGTAATGTTGTCAGTATATATAGTTAAGTTGAGGTTAAAATTATGCTGAGTAATGTTGCTTTTCAAATGAACAATATTTCCTCTTGTGTTTGGATAACATAAACTTGTCAATACATATTGGAAACTATTTAAATACATTATCATTGTAGGTATTAATATAATGTACAACAAGTGGTTTCAAGATAATTTTTATATTCCATTATAAAATATTATATAATTAGGTGAATGTCTTATGACCACTAAAGCCCTTACTAAGCTTGAATCAATTCTGTTGATATTAGTTGTGCTGGTATCAATATTAGCCATAGTAGGTTGGGCAAGACCTACGCAACCTGCTCAACCTTCACCAACTCAGACTGTGACGCCTAAAGCTGAGAAGCTATACTATGTGCCTATTCTAGACAAATGGATGAGTGAAGATGAAATTAAAGAGGAGATAGAGAAGGAAGGTACAATTATTGTAGCTGATTGGACATATGGTGGCTTAGTTGAAACATACCACGCACCAGCATTTAAGAAGTATGTGAAGGAACGTTGGGGTGTCGATATAGAGGTTAAGTGGATAGGTACGCAAGAACCAGAAGTTATTGTTTCATCAGTATTACAGGCGGTGAAAGCTGGTCAGCCAGCACCATACGATGTTGTAGCTATTGAAGCCCCATACTTTTTCAGAACAAAGAAAGCCGATGCCGTTGAAGCAGCAATATATGTAGGAAATCCACTAATGCCTAACCTTAAATACGTGCATCCATTCTTCCTACAGTTCCAGCCATATAGTGTAGTTTTCCAAGCAATAGACACAGCAGGTCTACTTATCAACACCGAGAAAGCTGGGTGGATTAAAGACTATACGGACTTAGCTGATCCTAGATTGAAAGGTCATGTCATATTGCCAACACCTGGAACAGTTCATTTCGCCAACTTCCTGGTAAACTTAGCTCTAGCTATGGGTAAGAATTACAAGAGCCCGCAAGAAATGGAGGAAGTAATTAAATTTGCTACTGAGAAAATACATCCCAATGTACTAAGATATACTGTTTCAGAAGCCGAAATAATAGAGTATCTAGAGCGTGGAGAAGCCTGGGCTGTTGCTTGGTGGTGGTACCTAGCGCCAGTTGAGGCTGCAAAAGGCTACCCAATAGAGAGAGTTGCACAACCTCAAGGCAACGTATTCATACCCGGTATTGCCTGGATACCGAAGAACGCAAAGCACCCAGTATTAGCACAGATATTCATAGACTTCCTAATGAGTCCGAAGTTCTGGTTTGCACTAGACTTCCCGCAGTACAGAGAATCTAAAGAAGACTTCCTAATGTTACATCAGAACCTACTAAACGACACCAACTTCGACCTATTGCCAGACTGGATTAAGCCGATATATCCGAAGATATACCCGTATCCATTAGATAAAATGTACGAATGGTATGTCTTCCCAGATTACGAGTACATAGAGGAGCATACCGAAGAATGGTCTAATTTGTACAAACAATACGCTGGCTTAACCTAAGGGAAGCTAACGATGTCTTAGAAATGACAAAATAAACTAATAAAGTATTTTTCTAATAACCCCTTTTACTTTAAGCATAAATACTTAGTCACATAGTCAGTATAGTCGGTAAGCCAATCACATAGGGAAGGAGAATGTTACCGTTTAAGGTAACTAATAGCCGGATTTATAAAATAGGAATATATTTAGCATTAGCCCCGACAATAGTGTACATAACATTATTCTGGATAGTTCCAATAATCCACATATTTATCATAAGCTTAACATTAAAGGATACTTTTATTTTAGGATCGCCAGTATTTGTTGGTTTTAAAAATTATGAAGAAGTATTTTCAATGTATACTCAGAGCATAAGAAACTCTATTATTCTCCCATTGTCTGCTGCTTTTCTAGATCTATTACTCGGTTATCCTTTAGCGTATCTACTTGTAAGAAAGAAGATACTATTTCAAAACGTTATTAGGGCCTCTCTAGTATTCCCTTACTTTGGCGATTTATACATATCGTATGGTTTATGGAATATGTTTCTTCCAGGAGGATTATTTGACATATTTTACTATATATTTGGGATAACATATAGGCAAATTCTCTATACACACTACGCTGTAATATTAGGTTTCTCTATATTTACTCTACCATTCATGGTTCTTTACATTTCATCAAATCTGCAAGAAATAAGCCCTACTTTAGAGGAAGCTGCTTTAACTCTTGGAGCTACACCAGTTAAAATGTTCTTTAAGGTAATTTTACCTCTTACGTTACCAGGTGCAATAGCTGGTTTCCTAGCGTGTTTCGGATGGAACTTAGGCGGATACTTAATACCATTACTTCTCGGAGGACTTGAAGCAGGCAATGTTATCACTGTGAAAATAGTTCACTTAACTTTGCAAATCCATAATTACAGTGTTGCAGCAGCATTAGCTGTAATACTTACTTCAATGACTATATTTACAACATACCTTACATTTAAGATTACGAAGGTGTTTAAGTAATGCCTAAGTTTAAGCTTGAAAAAATAGACATGCCTATATTAGCCAAGATAATTTACATAATATTGATAATGTTCATTATAATCTCACCTTTTGTCTTCATATTTTATAGAGCAATTACATTAAGAAGACCTACAGGTATAGAGTTTGTTGGGTTAAAGTTTTTCTCGGAAATTACTGAAGATTATTGGAGAGCGTTAGGTAATTCTCTAATGGTAGGTTTTCTCGTTTCACTTTTTGATTTCATTATAGCGTTTCCGCCAGCATATATTCTTAGCAAATATGATTTTAAGTTTAAAAAACTACTTACTGCAATACTTGTTGCACCTATGTTTACACCCGACGTAGTTGCAGGTGTTGGATTATCAGCAGTTTACTTTAGATACTACAACCTCTATGGTACATTGCATGGTACGGTGCTTGGACTAGCATCAACAAGTTACCCTATGATGTTATTGCCTCTTTTAGTATCTATAAAGAATCTTGATCCAACATATGAAGAAGCCGCAAAAACCCTTGGTGCAACATCATTTCAAACAATAATTAGGGTTATACTACCCCTTATAGGGCCAGGGATTTTCAGCGGCTTTCTTCTAACATTCGTGTGGAGTATAAATAACTACTTACTTCCACTATTCATCACAGGACCAGGTATAGACCTCTTGGCTGTGAAGCTATATTCCGACATTAGATGGTGGGGTCTCTTAGGTAGGGTAGCTGCAGAAGCATCAATATTGCAGCTAGCTACATTCAGTGTAATGTTACTATATTTGAAGACCCTTGGAACCAAGTATTTAAGCGGCTTTTCCTTCTAACATTTTTGCTTAGGTGATTATGTGTCAGAAAGTGCTTCAAGAAATACCAAAATTATAGTTTTGATTATTGCAATGTTTCTTTTCGCATCAATAATTTTAGCAAACATACCTATAGGACGCTGGAAACAAGTAGGCTACTATATTACCGTAGAATCGGATGACACATGTTTATCAGTAAATGACGAAATTAAAATAGTAGTTAATGGTTTATTGAATTATTCTAAGTTAAAAGTAATAATTAGTCCTTCAAAATATTTTGAAACATATGATATGTTTTCTTCGGATAAAAAAGCCATAATCAAAGTAAAGGTACGTGGCCAAACGAAGGAGGCAAAAGAGTTAGGGGGGAATATTATTATTACAGACGATGTTACTGTAATTAATGAAACTTTCTATTTCTCCCTAGGGTGCACCATAAGACCTGTTCTGAAGAGCGAAGCCATAGAGATATTTTTTATTAATAAAACATTTGTTAAAATATGGCATTGGTTCATTAAAGCCCCCCATAAGGCAAAGTATAAAGTTTTCATTGTTCCACATGTACGCAATTTTAACTTAATGAAAGACTATTTAGAACTACAAGTATTTATTAAACGTGTTACACTGAGAGACAATGTGTGGTGGCCGTTGCGAAACTATGGAATATATATTGTTGGCAAGAGCGTTTCTGATTTAATTACTGTAAAAGATGCATTAAAATATTATTTAGTAAATGTTACTGAGTGGCCTGAATGCACTAATGGAGTTACTATAGCATATTCAGGTATTGTTACCCCGTATTATGGTGAGGGCTTTATTACTTACAATCTTACATTCGGTTTTACATCACCATCAGTAATCTATGTTATAACCCCTAGTAGTTGGAGGATAAAAGCCATACTGTTAAATAATGAACCAATGAGTATGGAAAATTGCATATACGCTCCAAAGGACTTCAGCTGTTACTTAGTAAGGATTAATAAAGCTATACTAAATAGTTATGTAATTAGTGTAGTTTTATTTACTTCTTAAAAACTGCTGTTCTACTGAAGGCAACATATATTCTTGAACCTACATCAAGATTTATGTACTTAAATCTTCTCTCACCATATACGTCAACCTTTATGGGCTCTTTATATCCTATGTCAATTTCAAGTCTAATGTATGGTCCCACAAATATTTTCTTAGTAAGTGTCCCCTCGATTACATTGAGATATTTTTCTTTAAGTAGTTTAAGTTCCTCAGTGCTTCTCGCTACACTAATGTCCTCAGGTCTAATAGATACTACTACTTGGCTACGGGGCTTCAGATCTCCTCTGACATGAGCTTTTAAAACAAGGGATCCTGTACTTATCTTCGCAAAGTATTTACTTTCATCAATGTCCTCTATAACTCCCTCGATGAAGTTACTTGACCCTATGAAGTCAGCTATGAATGGGGAGAGAGGATTAGCATATAGCTCTATAGGTGTTCCTTTTTGCTCAATTCTTCCATTATGAAGTATGTATATGTAGTCTGCTATTGCGAAAGCCTCTCCTTGGTCATGTGTCACATATATTGCGGTCTTTCCTGTTTCCTTTTGTATCCTACGGATTTCGAATTTTAATTCCTCTCTCAATTTAGCATCTAAGTGACCTAATGGCTCATCAAACAATAGTACTTTGGGATCAATAACTAGAGCTCTAGCAATAGCTATTCTTTGTGCTTCTCCTCCACTTAGTTGATGAGGCTTTCTTTTCTCATAGCCTTCTAGTCTAACTAATTTAAGCATCTCCTTTACTCTCTTATTAATTTCCTCCTTAGGTATCTTTCTTATTTTTAAGCCAAATGCTATATTG